>Ga0137452_1000233_pt1 | contig 16485 bp, 19 predicted proteins | sample EasRivERMGT513_2_FD_102312 | JGI IMG/M metagenome (GOLD analysis project Ga0137452, IMG submission 102312) | Soil microbial communities from meander-bound floodplain in the East River, Colorado, USA - East River MetaG ERMGT513_2 | ecosystem: Environmental > Terrestrial > Soil > Floodplain ...
GCAAACTGTACTGGAGCGGACGGCTTTCGTAGGCACGATATCGAAGTGGCTGGAGATCGTTGGATCAGGATTCGTATTCTGGACAATACGAACCTAAACATGGTGGTGCCAGGTTGTTCGTCTGGCGGAAACGGGTTCGGGATCATCTTCGATGCAACAGGAGCGAACCTGATCGCGGATTGGCTTTCGGCTTATACAGCACATACGACCTATTCAAGCAACGATGACGATATCAACGTTACTATCGGCACGCGGAACGCCGCGAACTTCATCGGAATCACAGTCGATATTGCGAACGAGATCTTGCGATTCTGGAACAACACTACCGCAGCGGAGCCTACCTCACTGACATCTTGGGATGGAGCCGGGCCGGACGCGACTCTGGATTTTACTGGACTTCAGACCCTCGGTGGTAATTGGGTAGGTTTTGGCACTTGGGATACGAGTGGTACCCCTGCAGAGAGTTATGATGATTTCTCCGCTGGTGGCATTGGCGGGGGCGGCGGTGGCGGGGGACAAGCCCCTCGATCCATGCACCAATATCAGTTGAGGAGAGCATAATGCAAGGCTGGCTCAGACAGTCAACTTCGGTTGACGTTCCTATTGGCCCGTTCGTCGACCAGACGGATGGCTTCACAGCGGAGACTGGACTGACGCTTACGCAGCCAGATATCCGGCTGAAGAAGAACAACGCCAACTGGATTCAGAAGAATGCAGCGCAGACTCTTACCCATGAAGAAAATGGGTACTACGAAGTCACGCTCGACGCGACTGACACGAACACCCTAGGACTTCTCCGGGTCGCCGTCAACGAGGCAGGCGCTCTCCCTGTCTGGTCTGATTGGCTGGTTGTGCCAGCGGCTGTCTTCGATGCAGTCGTTAACGGCACTGGCAATGGTGTGCGTTCCGATGTACAGGCTATTGCTGCTAACGTGGTGAACGCCTCAGCCCTCGCCACCGACGCTGTCGACGAGATCGTCGATCAGGTCTGGAATGAGGACGCTACTGCGCATCAGACACAGGGTACGTTCGGTCAAGCCATTGGCGACCCGATTGCGGACAGTTCTACGATCTGGGACCTCGCGAACACCAACCTGGATGCAGCGATTTCCACGCGCGCGAGCGCAGCTGCACTGGCGACTGCGCAGACGGATCTGGACGATATCCAGGCTCGTCTCCCAGCCGCGCTCATTGGTGGTCGTATCGACGCTGACGTCGGTGCTATCTCTGGAGACGCAACGGCGGCTGACAACCTGGAATTGGAATTCGATGGTACAGGCTATAAGAGCTACACTCGCCGTGGAACAGCACAGGGGGGTGCAGCCGCATCCATCACGCTGGACACTGGCGCCAGTGCCATCGACGACTTCTACAACAACTCGATCGTCGCCATCATGTCGGGGCAAGGAGCTGGACAGGCACGCTTCGTAGCGGACTATGTCGGTGCCACCAGAGTGGTGTCCATCAGTCCGAACTGGGTCACAAACCCGAACGCAACGTCAGTGTTTGTGGTCCTGCCCTTTGCGTCGATCCCCGGCGCAACGGCTCCAACCGCAGCAGAAGTGGCCGATGCAGTCTGGGATGAAGATGCGACTGCGCACCAGACGACTGGAACGTTTGGCCAGGCTATTGGTGATCCGGGGGCGGACACTGACACGATCTGGGCCCTCGTCAACGCCAACGTCGATGCGACTATCAGCAGCCGTGCGACTGGTGCGCAGGCGACAGCGATCCAGGCTGATACCGACGACATTCAGGCTCGTCTGCCTGCAGCCCTCGTGGGTGGCAGAATGAGTTCTGACGTTATCGCGATCTCTGGCGATACGACCGCGGCTGACAACCTCGAGACAGCGTACGATGAAACGGCTGGACAGGTTCCGTGGTCCGGCATCATCGATCAGGGCACGGCGCAAGCCGCAACTGCCAATACGATCCGTCTGCGTGCTGCAGCCAACTTCGTTAATGACGAGATCATTGGGGCCACAGTGGTTGTCACTGGCGGCTCTGGTGGTGTTGGCCAGGCCCGCGCTATCATCGACTACGATGCGACTACAGATACTGCCACGGTCGATCCTTGGATCACCACACCGAGCGGAACGATCACCTACAAGGTCTTTGCCACGCCGCCGGCTTCCTCGGTCAGTCCGATGCCTTCAAACATCGTACAGATCGCGGGCGCTGCTGTCAACGTGAACACCGCGCAGATTGGCGTGAACACGGTGCAGGTATCTGGTGACGGAACGGCTGCGGACAATCTGGAATCGGAGTACGATGGAACCGGGTTCAAGAGCTACACTCGCAGGGGTACTGCTCAGGCCGGGGCCGCCACCTCCATCACGTTGGACGCAGGAGCTAATGCTTCGAACGACTACTACAACAACTCGATTGTTGCTATCATCGCGGGCGCAGGCGCTGGGCAGGCGAGATTCATCGAAGACTACACGGGTTCGACCAGACTGGCTGCCATCAGCCCGAACTGGATCGCGAACCCAGATGGAACCTCGGTGTTCGTTATCTTGCCATTCAATGCCATCCCGGGAGCCTCAGCTCCGACAGCCTCGCAGGTCGCAGATGCGGTCTGGAACCGCGACGCGACTGGCCATCAGACTCAGGGAACCTTCGGACAGGTAATCGGAGACTCTGGTGCGGACAGCGACAGCTTGTGGGCACTGGTGAATGCGAACCTGGATACAGCAGTATCCTCGCGCGCAAGCGCCGCGAACCTCACAACGGCGCTTAACGACCTCGACGACATTCAGTCCAGGTTGCCGACCGTCCTCATTGGCGGCAGGATCAGCGCGGACGTGGGTTCAATCTCGGGCGACGTTGCCGCTGCCGACAACATGGAGGCTGAGTTCGACAACAGCGGGTATAAGAGTTACACCCGGAGAGCGACGGCACAGGGAGGAACCGCAGGAACTATCACGCTGGATGCAGGAGCCAGCACGAGTGATGACTACTACAACAACTCCATCGTGGCGATCATGGCTGGAGTTGGTGCGGGGCAGGCCAGGTTCATCGGTGACTACGTTGGCGCGACTCGTATCGTGAGTGTGAGCCCGAACTGGGTTATCACGCCGGATGCGACGTCAGTCTTCGTCGTCATGCCATTCTCGTCCATCCCTGGAGCGACCGCGCCGACAGCGGCTGAAGTCGCTGATGCGGTGTGGGATGAGGATGCTACCGGGCACCAGACGCAAGGCACCTTTGGCCAAGCGATTGGGGATCCTGGCGCGAGTGCAAGCACGATCTACAACCTGGCAGCGGTCAACTTGAATGCCACAGTCAGTTCGCGGGCAACGCAGACAAGTCTGGATGCGGTGCAGGCGGATACTGACAACATTCAGACGAGACTGCCTGCAGCGCTCGTAAGTGGTAGGATGGACGCGAGCGTGGGCGCCATGGCGGCTGGTGTCGTGACGGCTGCGGCGGTAGCGACCGATGCCATCGACGCGGATGCCTTGGCAACCAATGCCGTGACTGAGATTCAGTCGGGCCTTGCCACAGCTGCGGCGGTCGCGGCGCTCAACAACCTGTCGGCGGCGCAGGTGAATGCCGAGGTCGTTGACGCGATCAACGTTGACACCTACGCGGAGCCCGGAGTTGGGGCCCCGCCGGCAACTACGAGCCTCGTGGGGAAGGTGAACTACCTGTACAAGCGGTGGAGGAATCGTACGACTCAGAGTGCGTCCCTCTATCGCCTGTACAACGACGACGGGACGACTGTTGGTCAACAGGCAACAACGAGTGACGACACTACGACCTTTGATCGGACGGAGATTGTGAGCGGCTAACATGCCGATCGACAATCTATCTGATCGTGTCTCAGCACTCAATGTCAGCCTTGGTGGAGTGCAGCTGCCGGTCCCCGACGGGACCATAAGTTCGGGCGACCGGCAGCATGCGGCAGGATTATATGCAGGAATTCTATCAGGAAGTGCAGGTGCAGCGACGGGTTCTGGGACCCTCGACGGCCCAGGAGCACTACTTTCTGCAACTGTCGTCATTGGTCGCCGTGTCGCCGTCGCGCTTTCTGGTCCTGGGGCCGACATTACTGTCACCCAGAATATTGGCCACACCGCGTTCGGTGCGCTGGTCGGGCCGGGATCACTTATCGAGGCGACAACCGTTTCGCTCGATAACAGCATCTGGGACAACAATGATGAGGAGTGGGGACAGGCTGATCTGGTGTACAGCGAGGCGCGACCGATCATGTTAGTCGCAGCTGAGTTCTACCGCGCGGATGATGGAGTGAATTTCGGGGATCAACCGATCGAAGCTTCGCTGACGCGCACCGGACTCGCCATCATCGGAAGAGACCGGTTTGGACAGTGGACGATTGATCCGACTGTGATTAAGGAGATTGTAGGGCTGTATCCAATCATCAAGGGTAATCCCGGAACTGTCATTCAGATCTGGTGTGGTAGTCAAGAGTCTCCCGACGATTCAGTCGCCTGGGAAGGACCCTATGACTTCCGGGTCGGTATCGACTCGTTCCTCGATTTCTTGGTGAGCGGCCGTTACCTCGCCGTTCGCTTTACCTCGGTAGGTCAACTTCCGTGGGAGCTGATGAGCTACGGAATGGATATAGCAATTGTGGGTGGCAGATGAGCGTAAGAGAAAGCGCAGAAACCTTCATCACAGCGGGAATGACAAAGGCTCAAATCAACGGAGCAATCATCATGAGCTGGAGATTGATTTTAGTAGTGCACGTCCTGTGGGCTTGGGGTCTACTGGGATTCATTCCTGGCGCGGGGAGTGGATTTGCGATGGCCAGTGATTCGACAAGACTGGAGTTTCTTGAAGGGAGACTCTTCGACCTCAAGGTCAAGCAGTGTGAAGCCATTGACCAAGGGAAGTCTGTGCAGGTGTATACGATTCAGATTCAGGAATACAGCAAGAAGTATCGAGAGTTGACGGGGAGATCACCAGAATTACCGTCCTGCGCGGAGCTGAAGTAATGCCAAGATTTAGCCTGAATTCTGCTGCGCAATTGCGGACCTGTGTGCGGGAACTGCAGGATGTTTTCGCTGACGCCATCGAGATCGTGGAGTTCAAGATCCTCGAAGGGCATCGCGGAGAAGCTGCGCAGAATGAGGCCTTGGCAAAAGGGAACACGACGAAACCTTGGCCAACGGGCAAGCACAATAAGAATCCTTCGGACGCGGTGGACTTCGCACCGGTGTATTTTGACAAGGGAAGTGGAAAGATTGACTGGGATGACCTAGTCGCATTCGGCAGGATTGCCGGGGTTTTGCAGGCTTGTGCCTTTCGTCGAGGCATCAAGCTGCGGTTCGGACTCGATTGGGATGGGGACTTTCGCAGCGTGAATCGGGATCCTGACGAGAACTTGATGGACGCACCACATGTGGAGATTGTCCAATGAAGAAAATCTGGAAGTTCATTGTAGCCAATGGGACCAAAATCATCGGCTATACGCAGATCACAACGAGTGCACTGGCAGTTGCAGACCCAGCGATCGTAGGCCCGGTGTTCGGGGAGACAGGGCTGAAGCTCATCATCCTCGGCTCCGGCATCTTGACTGCGTGGCGCGGTCATTACAACTCACAAAAACTCAAGGTCACTCAGCCATGAAGATTTTCATCGCGTTGCTGGCGCTTTTACCAGCAGTTTCGCTGGCTACGGAGCCAAAGGAGAAGGGGAATGAGCAGAGCCAAGAACAGTCGCAGGGGCAAGAGCAGTCGCAAAGCCAAGAGCAAGGGAACTCGCAGAACGCCTCTGTACTGAACGAGAGCGAAAGACAGGCACCCTCGATCGATGCTCCCGCCGTCTATGCAAGTCATCCCTGCACGGTCGGCTGGAGCGCTGGCCTGTCTGTTCCTGGCGCCGGTGTCAGTGGTGGAAAGGTCAAGGCTGACGTAGGCTGCGAACGCCGCGAATTAGCCCGCGTCCTGACTGCCCTGAACCCGGCGCTGGCCTTACGAGTACTCTGTGCAGATCCACTGATTAAGGAAGTTGCGCATGAAGGCGACTGCGACTACCTTGCGCCTACGCCACCACAGCCGACTGCCAGCTGCCAGCAGGAATGTCCACGGACTTCGGTGCTGTCTGAGCGGGAAGAGCTTTTGCTGAAAAAACTGACTGGGAAGAAGTAGTATGAATCCCTACGCACTTATTGGAACTGCCGTTCTCTGGGCTCTTTCTTTGTGGTACACCTATGACAAGGGTGGAGATCACAGGGAAAATGCCATGGTTGCGGAAGCAGCGGAAATTCGCAACAAGGCGCTCAAGGATCACGCAGACGCCCAGGCGAACTGGCAGCTGGAAAAGGCCGCGCTTGCTACACAGCGGGACGATGCGCTTGGCAAGCTGCAGGAAGTTGCTGCTACGCCAGTGACTACCGTCGTTTACAAAACGAGGACGATCAATGAACAGTGTTCGTGTGTTGATGCTTCTATCGGTCCTGACTGGCTCAGGGTGTGGAACGACGCCGCTACTGCCGCAGATTCCGCCGTCCCGCGAGACGCCGACCGAAGAGATGATGCCGTGTCCTCTGACGTGCAAGATCCGCCCGGAAGCGACTGACTTATCGTTGGAGGATCAGCTTGCCTTGGTGCGCGGGTGTCATGAGGCAGACATGCACGCGTACGCGATTTGCAGCGCCAGGCAACACAAGCTGGCAGAATGGATCGAGAGCACGGATTGACGAAAGCGAGTATGGTAACATAGTCGATTGCGTATTGGGGAATACTGATGCAAAATAGCGCAATGCTTGCCAACATCATGCAGCGGTTTGGTAACCGCCGATCCCTTGCGCTTCGTGAAACCGTGCTTTACGAACTGAATCGAAAGATTGAACAGCGCGAGCAGGGTGACATTCTTCCATGGTTTATGGAAGCCTATTGGAGGAACACCTCGACCCCGTCTGCAGTCACTGTCGCCGGACAGAACTTCATCGAGCTGCCTCCGAACTTCATCAGAGAAATCGAAGAGGGCGTGTTCAAAGTGCTGAACACCAACGTCAGTCCGACGAAGTGGTTCGCCATGAATAAAGTGTCACTGGAGGATCTCGAGGCAGCGACAGAGAGTTCGGACCCGCAGCTGCCTGTGGCCTACGCCATCTTTGGTACCCAGTTTATCTTCGGTCCGACGCCGAACGCTGTGTATCAGCTAAAGCTCCCGTACTACGCGCGGAGCCTGCCGATTTCGGACAACAACGATGAGGCAACGAACCCTTGGATTATCAACTTCTACAACTTCATCACGCTGGACACGATCGACCTAGTGGCAAGAACCCACACGAAGGACCCTCAGATGGTCCAACAGATCGGTCCAGAGTTGCAGGAGGCCACGGACTTATTCTGGCGCGCAGTGGAAGCACGTCAACACGTCAACAGGGACTACTTGCTGGACAACTCGGAGAGCTAACATGGGCCTTGAATCAGTCACATACATCAGTGATCTGGTCGTCACGTGGCCCCTGGGCACCGACAAGATACGACAAGGTGATGATCACCTCAGGAACATTAAGAGGGCGATCAGGAACACCTTCCCGAACATCAATGCGGCAGTGACGGCTACGCCAGCGGCGCTGAACTCGCTACCGCTGGACTTTCAGTCAGTATTGACGGAGCTCTTAGAGCACGTCGTTCAGCCGGGTATGATCTCGATGTGGAGCGGAAACATCGGTAGCATACCAGCGGGGTGGGCCCTGTGCAATGGGCAGACGGTGGCGGGATTTGGACTGACGCCGGACCTGAGAGACAGGTTCATCATTGCTGCAGGTGGCGCTTTCTCGGTTGCGTCGACAGGTGGAGCGGCAGCAGGGGTGACTGGAACCAACGGCGGGCATACGCCAGTGGTTCAGGGCACCGCGTTGACGGAAGCACAACTTGCGTCGCACGCGCACAATCTGTGGCTGTGGGCGGGGAATCAAAGTGGCGATGTGCAGGACTCGTTCCAGCAGCCTGGAAACGACACGGTAATCGCAGGTGAGGCGACCCCATCCGCGCGCGCGTACCTGAATCAAAACGGGGTTGGAACGCAGCTGGTGGAGAACGCCGGGGGTGGACAGACCCACACCCACACGATAGATCCGGTGGTTGGACATAATCACTCAGTCGACACCACGCCGCCATATTATGCGCTGGCATTCATCATCAAGACAACGGCATTCGTAGCTCCATAATGGGCGAATTACTCACAGTCAGCGAGTTTGGTAATCCAGGCTTTGTCGCAGACAAGGCTTCGTTTACCAACACGCCGCAAGCCTGGGACGAGGTTAAGAACTTCAGGTTCAACTCGCTCGGGGCGCAGAGCTTTTTGGGTGAAGCTGCGGTGATGAGCTCGGCTGGGTTTGAGCCACTATGGCTGAAGGCGTTCCCGCCGGTGGAAGCTCCGATTTGGCTGTATGGGGGACTTGAACGTGTATTCGCCCTGCGAGGGGGACACAATGATATCACCAGGGTCAGTGGATTGTATACTGGAGATATCCGTGAAAGATGGCAGGGAGAAGTTCTCAATGGTGTTGGTCTCCTCAACAATGTCCTCGATGTACCACAGGTTTGGCCGGATTTCGATCCGAGCGAACGGCTCATTGATCTTCCAGGCTGGCCAGTTGGATTCCGCTGCAAAGCGCTGAGGACGTTCAAAAACTTCGCCATTGCGATTTACATGATCGAGAATGGCAACGAACGGCCGTATCGAGTTCGATGGAGTGACGCAGCACCACCTGGAGTGATCCCGAGTGGCTGGGCTCTCAATGACCCCGCGAGCTTCGCTGGTGAAAAGGACATTTCGGAGACCTCAGACTATCTGGTAGATGGACTCCAGCTGGGCGAACTCTTCATCCTTTACAAGCAGAAGTCAACCTATGCAATGCAGTTCGTTGATAAGCCCGACGTGTTTGCTCACTGGCGAATTCTGGGTGACGGACGCGGGCTGTTGTGGCGGGATTGTGTACAGGAGTTTCCAGGCGGGCACTTCGTCGCAGGTATCGACGACCTTTACATTCATACAGGCGCCCGGGATTCTTCCGTCTCTATCGTCGAGGCGAAGCTAAGAAACTGGATCTTCAACCAGATCGACTCCAGCAACTTCTTCAACTGCTTCACAGTGAACTACACACGGAAGAGTGAGATCTGGTTCTGCTTTCCGGAAGCTGGAGCAATTTATGCGACCATCGCTATCATTTGGAACAGGATCACTGGTGGCATTGGGGTCAGAGATCTCCGGAACACCCCATTCATCTATCCTGGCCCCATTGAGGTTGATCCAGAAGGAAGAATTTGGGGCGGAGTGGACTCCCCCGTTCTCACTGGGAATCTGGTTGGTACAACCGGAGAGCTGGAGTGGACAGTTCCAGCGTCCACCGATCCTATCGTCAGCTACACTCTATTTCGCAGCGTCAACGGAGCCGGGTTCCTCCCACTGATCACGCAGCCTGGAGTGACCTACGATGACCTGTTGCTGGAGTCAGGGAACGACTATGATTACGAGGTTGTCGCGAACACAGCGGCAGAGACCTCATTGCCCTCTAACGTTGTAAGACTGACTCCGAACGCCGTAGATGGTGCGATGTTGGTCTGGCCAACTGCAGTACTGTTCTCGCGTACGCAGGCGGGAATTGATATTCTCCGTACACCTGACGGATACGGAGCAGTTGCGGGAATCGTCACTATCGCTGGTGGAGCCAACGCCCTCGTGTCTAAGGCCTTGGGCTCAATTGGAGACACGCTGGATCTTTCCGTGCGCGTTACCGGCACTGACTCTGTGGGCAGTGTTATCAACGAGGATATCAGCGTAAACGACGCTGCGATCTACACCGTTGGCACGCTGACTTTCTTCACTATCACCGGAGTGACCCTGCTTTCGTCAGAAGAGGGGGCAGACGGGTTCTATTGCGTTGGCTATCGGAAGAGAACTGCCGTCAGCACCAGTGGATTCGACCTTATCACGATGCGCGGAGCGATCACAATTCGCTCAACAGCGCCAACTGCTGGAAACATGCTCAAGGAAGGGCTATTGGGTAGCTTCGGCACCGCCGGTCTATGCAATCTTCCAGCCGCCTCGCAGCTCAGCTTCATGCGGCAGGCAAATCCTGCTGCACGGACATTTACCGTGGACGGCGTGGAAGCGATCGCAGTGCCAAGTGGCAGCGTTGGGCAGGAAGTGCTGTCTCTCAACGCGAATTTCGCTTCGGTCACGACCATTGCCTGCGCTGGCGCGAGTACGAACCCATTCTTCGACGTAGGCATCATTCACAGAGGACCGGCAGTCTGATGAAATACCGGCCTGTTGAGACAATCAAGGATCAAGCGGTATATCGCGAGCTGCTGCGCGTCGCACAGGTTTTTGATAGCCTCGCGACAGGGCCGATTCCGCCAACAGCTGCAGAACCACCAAGGCCGAAGGCAGGGGACTCTGCAGTTGCAGATGGTGTGAGTTGGAACCCACTTGGAGACGGGATTCAACAGCCTGTTTGGTTCGATGGGGTTACTCAGCAGTGGAGAGGGTTTGGGGGTGGAGTGCCGCCGTTGGCGCACACCCATACTGTCGCTGACGTCATTGGATTACAGGCGGCGTTGGACGCCAAAGCTGACGACAGCCATGCACACATTATAGCCGACATAACTGGGCTGCAAATCGCACTGGACGCCAAGGCTACCCCCGCTTTAGTGAACAACGAAGTCATGCTTGCGCGCGCAATCTCATTCTTCAGGGCAGGCTAATGGCTGTCTTGTACGGTATCTTTGGGCAAAGGCTTCCAGTCGCAGGAGTACTGGAAAACCTGTGGATCGTGCCAGTAGGCTGGTTCGCGCACGTGAAGATACTGGTGACGAACAGAGACGCGACGCCAGATGTCTTCAGGCTCGCGATTTCAGTCGGTGGTGTTGGCATTGCGAACAGCCAGTACATTGCCTACGACATGGATATTGAAGGGAACGATTCGGTCGTATCTACGACGATTGAGGTCAACGCAGGCGACGTCATTCGGGTATACAGTCTCAACGGTACCACTGCATTTTCTGTAACTGGAATTCAAGAGGACGTGTAAATGGCTAACATAGTGTTCAATATCGCAAAGGGTCGCGTGGTTGAATACTACAACCGCGTGGAGAACAATGATCCTGGCACAGCGCGGCTCGTGCTCGTGCCGATCGAAACGACGGGACTGCAGTCGGACGCGACCTTGATCGACATGGATGATCTCGCGGCAGTGCTTGCAGGTGCCACGAACGAGCAGACAACGATGGGAAGAAAATTCTTAACGGACACGGAACTCGCGGCCCTTCCTGCGCCAGATGATGGAAACGACAGGTACGACGTGTCGCTGCCAACTGTGACTTGGACTGCAGCGGCAGGAAATGCCATCAGTAAGATCCTGGTGGCGTATGACCCAAATTCCAGCGCGGATTCTGCAATCATCCCGCTGACCATGTTCGACGCTGTGCTCACTCCAAGTGGCAATGACGCAGTGTTGCAAGCTGGTGTCTTTTTCAGAGCTGCCTAGGAGTTGACAATGCACCTTATTGAAAGTCGACGACACACGCACAGTGACCGCCTCGAACGCTGGTTGGGGGCGGAGGCTGTACGTAAGGTCTCTCTCGCCATGAAGGACTGGTATGGGCCACCTATCGCTGTTCAAGGTGTTCCAGGAGCGGTCTATGCAGCAAAGGGAGGAGACTTCGTTGGACTTATTGAGGCTGGCTACGAAATGTCAGCGTTTGATAGGGCTGACGGGATTGTGAAGAGGGAGACGCGGCTAGCTCGCGCGCGATTAGCAAGGCGAAGCTATGGTCGATATCAGGTCGGGGCATTTTCGTCGCTGTCAGACTTGATAGCAGAAGGAACTGCGGGAAAGAGGCGAGACTGGCACTGGCAGAAGGCGGGAGCAACTGGAGTCGCCGGTGTAACGAACAGCCTGTGGGGACTTGGTAATCAGCCAGCAGCTGGGGCCAATGCCGCAAACGCGCCAGGAGGCGAAGCTCCCACGGATGCAACTACTGGAGCAATGCTGCTTGATAATGTATCTACGGATACCAGGCATATTGTCTCCGGTTACGTCTCGTGCGAGGACGCAGGCAATACCCTGCTCTTGTATGATCGCATTTTCCAGGTCAACAAGACTATAAACTCGACGACGAATGAATCTGTTACAGGAGTTCCAACACGGTATCAAAGTTCTACCCCCTCGGCAGCCGACTATGCTGGTGGGAATTTCCTCTTCATCGAGGTTGGAGGCACAGCGCTGGCTGCTACAGCACATAACTGGAACGCACTGTATCGTGACGATACCGGCACAGACGCGCAGACACTGCCAACAGTGACTGGTAATTCGGCCGCCATCGTGCGTCGGCTAGATCAACCCGCGCAGACTTGGTTTTGCCCCTTGGCAACAGGTGATATTGGAATTATGGACCTCAACGAAATTGATTGCTCAGCGTTGGTAGCTACAGGAGTCATCAACTTTGTTATTGGCCACGTGATCGCCTGGATGCCTTGCGCAATCGCGAATCTTACAGTACTTCATGACTTTATCGGCACTGCCTACAATCTTACAAGGATCTTCGACGATGCGGCTTTGGCCTTCCTCGAAGTCATGAAGCCATCAACTTCAGCAACTACCTACAACGCCGGTATCACAGTGGTCCATGGTTAAATGTTCGATAAAGCTGCAGGGCTTGTTGGTGGAAACTGGGTCAACCAGGCTTGGCGCCAGATGTGGGCGCCGACGCTCACTTCGCATGACCCAAATCCGCCTATTACCCTGGAGTCTCCCACAGGCGACAGCATCGCGACGGGGCTTGCAACTGAGACAGATACAGCCCTTGCAGCAGGCCTTACTGAACAGCTTGCAACTGGAAGAGCAGACGAAACAGACACGGCTATTGCTCCTTCCTTCAATACTCCGTTGGTTGTTGGAATTGCTGGAGAAACGGACACAGCGTTTGCCACCGCTCTTCATGTCAACTTTAACACAGGGCGATCTGACGAAGCAGATACAGCTTTTGCCAGGGCTATTCAGGAATCGCTTGCCACAGGTCGATCTGATGAAGTTGACAGTGCGCTCTCACTTAGTCTGTTTACGCCAATTCCAGTTGGATTTGCGGGAGAGACAGATTCTGCCTTCGCTTTGCCACTATCTGTTTTGTTGGGGGTTGGGCGGGCTGACGAAACCGACACGGCTCTTAAGCTCAATTTCTTGAAGGTTGCTAGTGGTGTCACGAAGAGGAATTTTGGGCCAACATTTTCGAAGGGGTTTAGTTAATGTACATCTTGATCGCACCATGCAACGTTGAGGCTCATTGGCCTAGCGTATGCCCCTGGATTGCGCAGGCGGTGGGGCCAGAGGTCGAAACGCGTGACTTGGAGCACATCAAGTCCCTTGCGGTCCGCGGCCTTGCACAGATCTGGGTGTCGCATACGCAGGATGATAAAATCGAGATGGTTCTCGTAACTGAAACCGTCTTTTATGGTGAAAGGCGAACTCTCGTCTTACAGTGGCTGAGTGGTGAGAACCATGAAGGCTGGATGCAGGATATCGGTCTGTTGGAAGACTGGGCTAAGAAGCAAGGTTACCACAGGATCGAAATCGCTGCCGTCCGGAGGGGCTGGGAACGGCTCCTCAAGCCTCACGGCTATCACTACGCACACACTGTGCTCAGACGAGATGTAGACAGGGTACTGCAATAATGGGCGGCCAACCGAAACAGACGCAAGAACAGTCCACTACGACAGTTATGCCGCCGGAGCAGCAGCAGAACGTGAATACGTTGCTGCGCGGAGCCCGGGACTACTACGGAACTGGTGGCCCTCAGTACTTCGGTGGGCAGACCTATGCAGGCCCCACAGGGAACGAGCTCACTGGCCGAACGATGGCCGGGGGGTACGCTACTGGGGCGGGTACGGACTTTGTCAAGGGATTGCAGGGAGGGGAAAGCTTCTTCCTGAATCCGAACAACATCTTTAATCCCAGTAACATACCTGGATTCAGGGCAGCGACTGAAGGTGTGACGAGGGATGTGAACAGGAATCTGACCGAGAGCATGTTGCCAGCAATCGCCGGCGGCAATATCGCTTCAGGCAGCCTGGGCGGGTCCCGTGGGGAAATCTCGAAGGGACTAGCGGTCGGGCGCAGCAGTGAAGCGTTGTCGGATGCGTTAGCGAAGATGAACATGGACGCCTATGGTCAGGGCTTGAACATGTACAATTCGGCAGCGAACCGCGCGCCGACGACCTATGGTCTTGGCCTTGCGCCTTCGCAGACCCTGCAAGATATCGGCGGAATGGAGCGAGCGGACCAACAGCAGGGAATCGATGCAGACATAAAGCGGTTCAACTTCGAACAGCTACGACCGCTGTTGAATCTGCAGATGCTGCAGGGATTGACGGGAACGGCAGGGACCTATGGCGGTACGACCAACAGCACTGGTACCATGTCGCAGGGGGGCGGAGGCAGTGGACTTATGACGGGGATTGGAGGGTTGCTGACCCTGGCCTCGATGTTTGGAGGGGGACCCTGACATGGCAAGCCTAGGCGATATCTTCGACTTTGAGAAATTCAACCTCAAAGACATGTGGGGGAAGATCAAGGATAACCCGGAGCGGTTGCTCCTTGGCGCGGGCGATCCGTTCAGCAGCAAGCTGTGGGGTGGGATCACAGGAAAAGACTATGAGCCCATTGTGAATGAGTTCGGCGGGCCTTCTGGCGGAGCATTTGACAGGGCGAAAGCTTCAGGGATTGACACTGGGCTTAGCCGAGGCTCTCACGACGTGGCCAAGGTGATCGCTGGCATGTTCGCTGGAAACGCTGGCATGAATGCACTTACTGGTGCAGCTCCGGCCGCAGCGGCTCCCGCCACGAACGCTGGAATCGGGGCAGACGTCAGCTCAGCTCTCGGCACCGCGGGAGTCCAAGGCGGGCCGGGGGTAGTTAGCGCGGCCCCAGGCGCACCAACGGCAGCGATGCCCGCTGCAGGTGGGTTCAACTGGCAGCAACTCGCCCAAAAGATGGGGAATTTCTCCAGGCTGACCGCACAGGAACAGGATGCGACTGCGGCAGAACTTGCCAAGATGGGCCCTCCGCCTCCACCGCCTCAGGCGCAAGCGCAGCCAGGGGTAGGAAACGCCTTGGCGGAACAGTTTGCAGGTGCCCTGGCTCCGCCACAACAGCGCCAACTTCCTCGCATGACTCGAGGCGAGGCGAACACGTCGATGGGCCTTGGGCTCGTCTAGGAGATTGCAATGGCTATTCTGGATGAACTCACCGCACCAGCACCCATGATGGATCCTATCCAGGCTGGGCCCATGCCACAACTGGATCCGAACGAAATGGAACAGAGAAAGAGCCTGTGGAAGCAGTATCTTTCTGACCCGAACCTGAGGCAGGCAATGCTGCAAACGGGAATCGGCCTGCTACGGAGTCCAAAGATGGGGGAGGGGACTGGGGATATCGCAGCGAATGCGCTGAGCGCAGGAGCTTCAACTCTTTATGGCCTTCGCGAAGCGGACAGAATCCGCAACATGGAAGCTGCAAAGGTCTCACGGGAGACGGCAGCAACCTCGGTTTCGGAAAGGCAGCGGCAGGAGCAGATCGACACTGGGAAGAAACAGGCTGGAACACAGGCGACTGCTGTCAGACAGTCCGGAGATCAAGCGCAGAAAGCGGCAGAGCAAGCGGCGCGAGCCCTGGATGAGGCTATCCGCCACAACAAGTCGGAAGAGGAAATTGCACGGCTCCGGGCGAACGCAGAGAAGACAAGGGCAGACGCGTATGCAGGAGCTGGCGGCCGGCCAGGACAGACTCCAGGAGATATCCAAAAGGTCAACATCCTGGCAGAGAAGTTCGTGATGGAAGGCATGGACGAAGTCTCTGCTAAGGCACGCGCGGTCCGCGAGATCGAAAACTCTAAGGGCAAGACGAAGGCAGACACTGCCAGAGACTTGTTAAAGGCTGCCTATGACAATCCCTTCAATTTCAAAAAGCTCGAAACGGCCGAGGGGCGGCAGCAACTTCTTGAGGATGCGCTTACGACAGCAGAGCAAATCCACAAGACGGACGTCTTGCCTGGAGGCGACCCAATGGCACAGCCAGTCACTCCAACCCTCCCAGACACTACGCGAACCCAAGCTGGCGGAGGTCGGCCTGGAGGAACGCCGGTAGGAACGACCAAGACCTATCAAGGGAAGACCTATCGCTTTAAGGGTGGGGATGAGAAGCAGCAGGCGAACTGGGAATTGGTGAAGTAAGGTGGCCGAACGCGCACCCTGGGAGACGGCTGAGGAAGAGGCACCGCCGTGGGGAGCTCTGCAAGAGGTACCTGCGCCGCAGCCAATGCCCCCGCCTCAGCCAGTTCCTCCTCCCCCAAATCCTGCACAAACTCTGGCCGCGTTCGATCCCTCGTTTGACACGGAACTTGACAAGCCGCCGAAGTACTATAGCCCAAGCCTAGGCATCAATATCCGCCCTTGGGGTCCCTGGGATTCGAAGGAAGATTTCGTCAGTTGGGTAAAGGCAGGGGC
>Ga0137452_1000234_pt1 | contig 16451 bp, 21 predicted proteins | sample EasRivERMGT513_2_FD_102312 | JGI IMG/M metagenome (GOLD analysis project Ga0137452, IMG submission 102312) | Soil microbial communities from meander-bound floodplain in the East River, Colorado, USA - East River MetaG ERMGT513_2 | ecosystem: Environmental > Terrestrial > Soil > Floodplain ...
AACCTTCATATTGTTACCCAAGTCCAGGCTCTCCATTCTGGGATACTATCTTCGCGCACGACACCAGCAGGCTTGAGTGTGTTCTCAATCCAGCGAACGGGCCTGGCTTCGATGTCGAACCCAACTACGCATGGATCATTCGGAAACTTCGCCAGCGCACGATTCCAATCCTTGGCTACGTTGCTACCACCTATGGCAATAAACCGATTGCAGACGTGCAGAAGGAGATCGCCATGTGGTCAGGACTCTACGCCGTAGCCGACATCTTTCTTGATGAAGTGTCTGCTGAAATAGATAAGCTGAGTTACTACCAGAATATTTACGGCAGTGCTCGCGGAAGAATTGTGAATAACCCTGGCACTGTTCCGGGTTACGAATTCTCCAAGTGCGGTGATATCACCATTACTGCCGAGTGCGGATTAGATGACTACCTTAGGCTCAAGTTACCCGATTCGTTAAAAGGCCGGAAAGATAGTGCTCACATTGTCCACGGAGTGAGGAATGAGGGCGCTATGAGGAAGGTAGTTGGTCTCGCGCGCAAGCGGGCGTCGTATGTCTACTGCTGTGACTCTTCGGATTACGACACTTTACCAAATTACTACCCCGCGTTTGTGAAGGAGGTATCCCGATGAAAGTAAAATCAGTAATCCTGGCGGTGTGCATTCTCTCTTTGTCAGTTCCAGCCGAAGCGAAGCATTACCCCAATCCGCCTCCGAGCATGAAATGGATTCGAACTGTTCCAATCATACTGGAACCAATTGAGGCCACTGTGCTTGGTGCATTCTGGGCGGCTGCGGCGGCCGTAAGTGTTCTTGTTGATGTGTTAGAGGAGATGGCAGAGCCATTAGAATCGTACGAGTCTGGGATTCAGCACGTAGTCGGTAGCACATCCGCGACTATCTCATGGCCGGATGGTGAATACCCGACGCGCGATATTGATGCTGAACGGTGGTACGATTATGAACCTCTCGAAAAAAGAGCTAGGTGGTTTATTAAAACGACTTACACTACGATCTTTTTGAATGGGAACATAGAATCGGTAGTGAATTACTCCACAGAGCCACCCGTTATAAACGACTTCAACCAAATGGACATTCATTACAATCGGATCGGGCTATCTGGGGCTGGTCAGAATTCATTTAGCTACGATGCTTACGAGACGGTAACGGCCTATTGCGTTAGCTACGGAACAAAAGTTTGGATTAGGCCGGTCATGTCAATTGTCACCGGATTCAAGTGGGATCCAACTTGGAGAGATGATATCCTTTACCATGTTCCTACGACGCTTTACGAGGACAGGCACTACCTCATGATACCGCGTGGGGTGGTAATGCTTTACAAGCCGCACTGGGATCCACAAACAGAGATCTTCCAACTCGGGGTAACGACACTTTACTTTTCACCATGAGTATCTCATTCAAATGGCTCATCGTTGGGTTAGCGTTGAGTGGTATTATTTTGTGGGCGTTGAGGCCAAAGGATAGCACGCCAGAGCCAACGCCAGTCTTCAAGGCTTTCAATCAAGATCAGGTAAATCACAGCGGAGGCAAGCAGATCATTACAATCATCGGAACGAATACCGGTGGTGATAATCAGGTTGCGCTCTATGCTCCACCTGTCTCTGTGACTAATCTTTTTAACATGCGGGGGACCAATGAAATAGGTATGATTCAATTGATGACCGCAACTCTGGCTACGCTTGGCATCGAGAAAGATGAACGCACTGTCAAGCAACTGGTCTTGGCTAGAGTTAAGGCGGACTGGTCTAAATTCCCGGCGCATTTCAAGACCGACCCAGGCTGGGCAGCGTTTGAGGCCCACACGCTCAAGGGCAAGATTTCTCGACTGCTCAACACAACTAATGCACTCACGTTGCAACGTGTCCTAGAATGTTCGCTTGGGCCAGAGATTCCGCCTATGGCAGACTTTGAGGTTCGTGATGGGAATGATGCTATCAAGAGAGAGGCGATGGCGATGAAGCAATGAGCCCGTGGTTTGAATTCCTAATCGCCTCACTCGCTACGTGGCGTGTGGCTGTGCTTATCGCAAAGGACAAACTGCCATTCAGAGCAGGGGACGCGATGCGTAAGAAATTCGAGACCCTCGGTTGTATTCATTGCGTCAGCATCTGGGCAGCGCTCGCGATTGCGCTCTACCTCACGGGCGAACCGTTTCAGTACATCATCGTCGTGCTCGGATTATCCGCCGCGGCGATTCTGCTAGATGAAATCTCAAATCGGTTGGCTCGGCCAATCGTGATTAGTAAACAGTAAAAAATAACCTATGCAAACAACACCTCCTACAGGCGGGCCGGGCGGCGGCGCACCGCCAATGCCAACAGGTCCGCTAACCAATCCACCGACGCCAGGACATCCACTTGTGCCAGAGTATTGGAAACAGAACTCATTGCCTCCAATATGGAAATCAGATTGGAACATTGCTATGTTTATGGCCAATCAGCGTCCAGTGTTGGACCGTCTGGAAGCTCTCGACAAACAAGCGGCCGCCGTAGATCAGGAGCGAGTCTTCCTGCACAATTGGCTGCGGAGCATTCCGGGGCCGGTGGTTAATTCATAATGCCTTGCTGTCGACATTGGAGGCCGGCTCAGCGCAAGAAAGTGAGATACTTGGGAACAGAGTCAATCATTGTGCACGGCACTAGCGGGAACGCGTATAGGTTCTCTGCCATGCGGCCAGAGGTAAATGTCTTTGAGCAAGACGCAGCGGGGTTAGTTGCGTCTGGGCTATTCGAATTAATTATATGACAACATTCAAAGAATCCGTAGAAGGCTACAGGGCGCATTGGGAAGTGTCCGACCCATCCATGACGCGTATAGACGTGCAACAGTTTGAAAACAGGAGCAGTCTCCTTGTAACCACGTCTGGACCTGCCGGGATACTCGAGCAAGTGCTCTTCCCGCAGGGAGATCCTGTCGTCATAATTGTTCCCGAGGGGAACTGGAAGATAGAGTTCTCTCGCGATGGTGTGAAGTATTACGAGCCCGCCATGATGCCTCTTGTCTCTGTGATGACTGAGAATGGTCCAGGGACAAGGCTCAATAAAATTATCGACGGCATGACGCCCTTTCCACCGATATGGGAGAGGTTTTCCAAAGTTGCTTAAGACTTCCATCTAAACGAGGAATTCCCTTTACACAGGAACTCCCGCCGACCTTACTTGATGGGTGAATGAAGATTCCAAGCGCGGTTTAATTACTTCGGATCTTGCCCTTGAGCTCTGCGGGAACGAAGGGCTTGAGTTCAAAGGCAGGAAGTTTGTTCCGGATGAGACCAAGGCGTATTTCCAATTCACACTCAGCCACGGCTTCCCTGTCGCTACTGTTTACGGGACTGGCATTCATCCCAATGTGGTAGCGCTTTCGCACAAAAGACTTATCGAGCAGAATATCAATTACGAGCACCAGATCGCTCATTACTACGCGGAACCTGGCAAAGAGAATCACGTGCGAGACGCCGTGATCGGCTCCGTGGTTGCTGTGGATTTTCCAAGTGCTTCGGCCGGTGGATTCCGGATTAACAAAGACCCCACCAAGACAGTGGGTATTAACGGCGTTGGCGTGCTGTGGAAGCAAATGCAGAGAATGAAAACACTCCTCGGTGAGCATCAAACCAGCCGGCATCATTGGACTGTCTCTATGGAGGTGCAATATCTGTTCTCAGAATCTGGGTTCGCAGTGCACATGGGAAAGAAGGCCGAGTTTGAAGGTAGCCCACAAGACATGATTGATGCTGGTTACGAGTACGTCTCGTGGAAAGATGCACCCGAGGAAATGCGCGCGACCTTTAGCAAGAAGAAGAATCGCAGAGTAGCGATGTATAAAGGGCGTAATCCTGTCCTGCTGATGGGCGGACTCGACAAACCCGTTCATTATGCCGGTGTGGCGGTCGTGCGTTATGGCGCCGAGCCAACGGCGGACATCACTCGATTAGCTGCGTCGAAGACTGCGGATCTCGCAGTGCCTTTCCAGAACCTTGCGCAACTGTTCGCGCAAGCGCTGAGTAAATAATCATGCCGGAAAAACTTCAGTTCTACCGCGACAAGTTCGATGCTGAGTACGCGGCCAACAAAGTTTCTTTCGACTCCATGGCTGCGAGTGGGGATGGGAGGACCTACTACAACGCGCAGTTTTTTCTCGAATCAACTCTCTCCATGTTCGAGGCGTCCGGCGATGTGAAGTATCTTGAACGCACGCTTGCATGGGGGCTCAAGATGGTTGCGGCCGCCAAGATCAAGGACATTAACGGCAATTTGAATTGGGGAAAAATTTGGCTCTCACCATACTCACCCACGAAAATTGCTTACCAATTGGACGACTTTCAGGGCTCCACCGCACTGGCGCATTTGGTTAGAATCGTTCTCACTACTCCTGCGCTCAAAGCTGAATACGGCTCCGAAGCAACAGTCATTTACAATTTCGTTCGGGATCACATCGTAAACAAACATCTCTTCAAACGTTCCGGATTGGCCGGCCTTAGGTCTTACTTCGCTAAGCTTGAGAGTTGTGCGAATGATAAACCTACACTGCTTGTTTCCATTCTGATTGACCTCGTGCAGGCGAGTGATGCGCTTGGAGGGGCTGATAACAAGACCTACAATTATCCCGCGATTTTGAAGGACCTCGCGTCTGGTCTTAAGGACCACTTCGGAATTAAACCTAGGTTTACGGCATATAAAGGCGGATTGATTTGGGATCTCAACTTGCCATTCGAACTTCCATTCATAGGCATGGACACCGCACATGCAAACAGAATGCCGCCAGCTTTGATTGATCTTTGCCGCACCGGAATCGTCTTCGATAAAAGTTACCTCATCGGTGTAGCGAATCTGTTCACCAAGGTTATTTGGAATCAATCTCTCTCGAGTCCGATGTTCACGAACGGCATCAATGGCGGAAATGCGCCATTCCGCAATCGGCCGGCCTGGAACGGCGGCATGATCTATAGCGGCTGGGCAAAGCTATCTGAGTTTGATGCCAAGACTTTCGAAGTATGCGATGCCACTTTGAAAGCTTGCCTGGCGGGCGTGGTAAATCCTTCGCTGAGTTACAACAACTCAAATTTAGGTCGTATTGCTCTGGCCGGGTTTCTTGCGAAGGCCGCGGCTGCATCTACTCTTCCGCCGCTGCCGCCTTCAGCGCCTTCCAATATGATCACGCTGTCTACCTCTAGCAATAGGATCAGTCTAAAATGGGACGTCGCCAATGCGACGGGATACCGGGTGAAGCGTTCCTCCACCGCGGGCGGGCCGTATGTTCAGGTAGGTGCGGATGTGCCGGCCAGCAAGACAACTTTTGACGACACTGGGTTAAACGCCGAGACGACGTATTATTACGTCGTCTCGGCGTTTAATTCGGTCGGTGTATCTGCAAACTCAAACGAAGCTAGTGGCACCACAACGGCTGTCGTTGTCGGCGAATGCGTCACAATCACTGGTCCAAACTTCTGGCACAACCAACCGTTTCCGGAGCAGACTAATATTTTCACAACAGAGTTTGACGTGATTCCGGCAATAGCAACCGTCGATGCCGTGATAGGGCTTTCAAGCGGAAGCGCCGGTGCGTATGCCAACCATGCTTGCGCTGTGAGGTTCCGAGCCTCTGGGATTATTGACATACGCAATGGGAGTGCCTACCCAGCATCAACCTTCAAATACGTGGCGGGCAAGTCTTATCACTTTCGATTGGTGATTAACATTCCGCTGCACACTTACTCGGTCTTCGTGACTCCAAATGGAGGAGGAGAAATACTAATCGGAACTGGATTTGGATTTCGCACAGAGCAAAACACAGTCTCCAAGCTCAACCACTGGTCCGCCGTCGTTGCTTTCTCAGGCTCTGTTCAAGTGTGCAATTTCACACCCGGAGGATCGGTGCCAGCCGTCTCGCGAGTACTCACGGTCAATTCCTCCAATCCAGAAAGTGGCGTCTCTATTGTGGTGAGTCCGCCCGACACCACTAGCAGCCAGGATGCCCCTACATCATTCACTCGCACTTACAGTGACAAGACGGAAGTGGCATTGGTAGCTCCCGCTACTGCCGGTGGTAACAACTTCGATAAGTGGCAGAAGAATGGCGTGGACCTCTGTGTGACTCTCGGTACTGCCGTGATACTGGATGCAGCACACACAATGACCGCGGTCTATGTCACGCCGGAGCCGCCGATTGTGGATCCACCTGATCCGCCTGAGACACCCCCGCTCCAATTCCATCTCGATGGAAACCACTTAATATTGGAATGGGACGAGCCTGACTTCGTGCTGCAGGAGACTGCCGACATTAACGATCCAGAGAGTTGGGTGGATTATGTTGGGGCCAACATCAGTCCCGTGAGTGTAGAAATCGATTCAACCGGCAGCAGGTTCTTTCGTCTGCGCTGGAATCCTCCTACGGAAGTCCAGACACCATAGCTTCTGCTTGGAGTGTCTGCGCAGTGCGCTGCGCCAACTGAAGGTTGTAGCTGTAAGCCCCTTTGTAACGCTTCTTACTTCCCCGGATTCTTCGCATCAGTTCCCGTCTCTTGATGAAGTGTCGCAGGCAGAAGATGCCATTGACACTAGGCTCACTGCATTGGGTGCATAGCCCCTGAGCGATGTGAGCCTTCATCCATTTGCTTTGGCGAGATTCAGACATTGTGAATCTCGGCTAGTAATGCTTTGCTGCACTTCTTAGGGAACGCCAGCGATACACCAACTCCCTTTGTTGTAAAGTCCAGACCTTCTTTGGCCATGTCCCGCTTCAACGCGGATAGAAGATTGCGTATAGCTATCGTCAGCAGTTCAGTTTCCGTCTTCTTAGTTTTCATTCAGAACTCACTCTGAGTAGCCCAATTTCGGCGTCAAGTTTAATTGGCATTGAGAAGGAATTCCTATCGACACGGTAATTTGCCAAGCCAATTACTGCAATCAGTAGAGAATAAATATGAAACCCAAAATTTCCAATGACCCGGCTCTGTTCTCGGAAGACACGGGTCTACTACTGGCATCCGACTCAACCACAGAAGATGCGAATAAAGCACTGAGGAAGGGTGCTACTGACTTTGTTACCTGCGTCTCGGGGATGATCGATTACCTCGACGAACCTCTGAAGAGCAAGTTTGTCGAAGCGAAGACCACTGTCAGCACAATGCTGGCTGGCCTTCCTAATACGGATAAGGGGCCTACCGGTATGGAGGAATCGCTCCGCGTGATGCAGCAAATACTTTCCGTTCTCAGTCACGCCCAGTTGGGCATGACCACTCTTGCTGAAGCCGCGAAAACCGCAAAGGCCGAGGTAGGCACCGTTCGCGCCTCTATTACCGGTGAAGTTGAGAAAGCCATCAATACCAAAGTAACGGCTGGGGAACTCTTCTCAAAAGAGGCCATCGAAATCAAAGTAAAAGAGGCCACGGATAGTGCCCGGGCTTTATTTGCGAAGGAAGCCAAAACAATTTCAGACAGGAGAACATCGTTGGCGGCCGAGAATCTTCCGGTGCCTGCGGATGAAACTCTTGGTGGTGAAGAAACAGCATTCAAAGATCTCAAAACGCGCGCAGTTGGCCGTTTAGAGAAACTGAAGGGGTTCAATCTCTCATCCGCGAAGCTCTCGCAGATTGCCTGGACCGCCGACGACAACTCCTTCACTTCTACGCTAGAGCTATTGACAGAGGCCGGCGCACCCAAGAAACCTGCTGGTTCTTCCGGCAAACCGAATCCTTTCATTAGCGGCAATCCCACTGACAAAACCCTGCGACAAACGATTGGAGTTTGCTAACCCACGAATCACCTGATTTTTTTATATGCCTACACCTCTTACTACTTTCGAGATTCGACGCAGCAAAGACGGCACGATCAGCGGGACTCTGCCGGCCGGTGCCCTTCCTTACGGCCAGCCCCTTATGATCTCTGCCGTTGACCCAGATACCGCGGTAAACACTTTCGTCATTGCCGATGGCAAGTGCGATGGGTTCCTTACGCGCGCGTCTGCTGTCGGCAGCGGACTCACGACAGACGAACACTTCTTCGGCATCTACCGCGATGACACTATTGAGACACCTTTCGAAGCGGGGCACGCGGGCTCCATTGACGATGCCCAGTATGTCACGGAGATCGAGGCGGAAGGTGCTAGTTACCTGAAGCTTTCCAGCACGGGATTGCTGAGTGGATCCACTGCTGCGGATACGGAAATCTCCTTCGATGTCGGACTGTTCTACGTGGCACAAACGGGCGATGTGGTGCAGTACAAAGTTCGTGCGCAGATGACTCCCAAGGTAGCTGGCCAAGTCCGAATTCGCTTCTACAAAACTCGTTCCTACACGAAGTAACCCTAACTTTTTATGACGATCAAACAACAATTGGATCTGATGATGGCCAAGGCCATCGCGCTTTGCGGGGTTACGCTCGATAAGGATGGCATGGTGGTGCCTGCTGAGGATGCCAAGAAGGAGTTCCTAACAATGCTTTGCGGCCTCACGCCCGACCCAAAGGAGCAATGTAAAATCATCATAGAAGCGTGGGCTGACCGCGACAAGATGGCGGCGCTTAATGCCGTCCGCGTTGAGCAGGTGGAGAATTTCATAGCCGTGATGTCGGTATTCGGTCCCGCTTATTTCGAGAGCGTGACCCTAGCGGACAACGAAGAACCGTTCATCCAAAATACCACGCGATCGGTGGAGTATCGGATCAATTACATCGGTGAAGATGGAACTCCTGACCGGGCGCGTGTCCAAAAGCCAGGAAGCAAAGTGAACATTCCTTTGCGCTTCCTGGAGTCCGAAATCATCCGTTACAAAACCCTCGACCTTTACAAAGGCAGAATTGCTGAAATTGCCACCGTTCAATTCGATATCGCCCGTGATCTCTCCATCAAACGGGACCAGGAGTTATTCACATTGCTTTCTTTGACGCCGGCCAACGGCGGGGCGTTCGGTGCATTTTCTTACGAGCAAGGTCTTGCGGACAAGACCAAGAGGATTTACGTCGCGCATAGTGCTCTTCGAACGGAGCACCTTCCGACCACAAACGACATTGATTTGACAGCGCCTCCGTATAGTTACGACCGGTTCCAGATCGGTGTCATTTTCCAAATCGTAAATTACTCCGACAGTTGGGGCACATGGCTTCCGGACGCGGGCGGTCAAAGGCTTATCCCAACAGGGGACATTATTGTTCCGGCGAGTGATATCATCGATATCGCTATCACAGCGGAGCCGAGCATGAATGTTCCCGAGTCTCGTATTCAGGAACAGATCAATACGAGTGGTTACACCAGTGTTTCTTATCTCGGAAGGACTTGGAGATTCATCCCTGACGCGACGATTCCCAAAGGCACTTGTTACCCTGTGTTCGGGCTCAAGCCAGGGCGCCTCTACCTCAAACCCACATTCGATCGTGAGATCGTGGACACCAATGAGCGCGAGAACTGGGAGCAGAGAAGTCAGAGGACTGTGTTCGGTGCCTACATTATCAGTCAGCACCGGCCGCGCGCCTTGAGGATCAAGTATGCTCCGTAATTCCTATGTAGTGAGACTTCCTTTTTGAAGCACATGAAAATCAAAACTCTTTTCCTCTCGGCAATGATAATTGGCCAGTCCGCTTTCGGGCAACAGGCTGATGTCATTCGCGATGGCAACCTTACCGCTGTTCCGGCACTTGTTGCGGCAACTACTCTTGTTTCCACCAACTCAAGCATGATCCCACTCCGCAAGGATGCTGGAGTAGCTATTCTGCCGAAGATTGTTGGGACCAATGCAGGCACTGCGAATGTGGTCTTCACTTTCAGCGTTTCCCCCGATGGCACGCTGTGGAGCACCACCGGACCACTCACCTACACGCTTGCGATGAATGGAACTAATCCGGTTGTGGGTTACAAGAATTTCACTCTGACGGATGTGAACAACGTTCGGTACATGCGGCTAAGCAGTATCACGAACGCGCATTCAGCCAACATCCTTATCACTTCGATCACCTGGAGCTACTTCAGAAACTAAAGGAATATTATGCCAGCAGTTATTAAAAATCTAACGCCTCCAGTCATCCCTCAGATCGATTACCCTGTCGTGCAGCGGCCGGCGCTCGGTGGTGAAATGGATGTGTTCATTACATCCAAGCCGTCGCGTGTGCTTGGGATTCTAACGGTGGTGGATGAAGGTGGTGGTATTGCTTCCGTCACTATTTCGGCAGGCGGTACTGGGTTTTCGACTGGAGATGCTGTGACTTTTACAGGAGGCGGCGGAAGTGGAGGAGCCGGGACAGTAGTTCAATCAGGAGGCATCATTACGAGCATCCTTATTACGAATCAAGGCTCTGGCTATACATCGGTTCCGTCGGTAGCAGTAGCGGGTTCAGGAACTGGTGAAACGTTGGTTGCCGTTCTTACCGTTCAAGACACTGACTACGAATTCATAAATACCCCAAACGCTATTAGTACCGGACCCATTCTGGCTGTTGTGAAAAATGAGTTGCGTGCAGATGCCGCAGCGGTTGTTACTTACGCAGGTATTTCCGGAATCTTCCAAGCGACGCAATGGGCTCGTATTCAAAACTCCTTCAACTTTCCTACTGGTAAATCTGTTGAGCTGATTGGGACGTTTACGCAACCTTTGAGTACAGATGTCCCCACTATCACGAACGCGAAACGCGGCAGCACTGTCGTTCTCCTGGAAATGCCTTTCCTGGCTGACTTCTTCCATGTGGGTTGCACGAACTCAAAGAAGATCAAATTCCCTGTGCGTGGATCCAAAGCCATTGCCTGTCAGTTGGAATCTTCGAAGTGGACAGTTCCCGGCAAGACCGAGGTCGGCACCCTGGAAGTCGTAGGTCTCTCCGAAAACCCTGACGATGGTTTGCAGAGGTTCGCAGGTCTTAAATCCACCGCCATGCTAAAGACGCGCGCGGAGTCCAAGATCGAGACGAACAGAACTTTCGTGACGGATTGGACGCCGATGCTGGATCAAGATAGCCCCGAGGCAGACAACGAAGCTACTCAAACTGTGAGCGGGTTGTTCTCTCTCGTGGCGGTGCTTGTGGCGCCAGGAACATCATAATCGTATGGGAACGAAAAGCAGTGCTCGTAGATCGAAGGTGAAGAACAACAACGTAAAGTTGTCTGGAAGCAAAAAGAAATCACCAAGAGGTAGAGCTGCAAAAAGGGCAATGCGAGATCACGATTTTTCGTTCGACTAATATGGCAGTATGATTACTTGGGGCGATATTTATGATGGATGGCTCTACCTCCAACGCCTAAATTGGGATACCATCCTGTGGACCTCGATGATTACTTTGGCTGGAATAGTCGTCTCCATTATTGTAGTTGGCAAACAAATGCAACTCATCCCGCGAGATCGGGAAGTGAAGGGGAGCGGTAGCTAACTCGCATAAAACAATCTCGGCTCCAGGATACGTCCGTGGACCAGACGAAGGCGGGTCCTGCAAATAGCAGTTCCCGCTCGTTTTTTTTGAAATACAATGAAACCAAATGTAGTTACCAAAACAGTCGCGGATCCAGCAGAGCCAGAAGTGCTGGGCTCATCCATAATACGCGGGACAACCGTTACGTTCGCTGGCTTCAAAGCGCCTCGAACTGAAAACGTAGGAACCGTTTGGATTCAAGTCTCCTCTACGGACGCTTCTCCAGCACTTCGACTTTTCCCGGGGCAAACCCTCTCGTGGCCTTCAGGAATAGCCGGCAGTTTCACTGCAAACGATTTCTACATCGATGTCGAGAACGCGGGCGATGGAGTAGAGGCATTCTTCTCTTTGTAATTATGGAAAACACCACCAATCGAATTCCGCCAATCCCACCAATCCAGCCAGAACCGATTCCAACAATTTACTTGGACAGTGCCCTCGGAATTGCGAGGCACTTACTCACTGTCGCGGCAGGGGTACTTGTATCGAAGGGGCTCGTGAGTTCCGAAGGGACTACGCAATTCGTAGAACTTGGAGTAGGAGTCCTGACGTTTGTCATCACGATAGCATGGAGTGTGTACCAGAAGCACAATGCGAAGAAGGTTCTCGTGGTGGCTCTCGCGGCGCCGCCAGGAACTACTGAAGCTGAAGCGACAAAGAAAGCATCGAAAGGCGTGGATGTGCCATCGGTGTTAACGCCTCCTACGGTCGTGCCTGAGTCGATTAAAAAGTCTTAGTAAGTGAGTGAATCAGAAGATAACCCTAAAGGTAAAACTAGAGCCAGCATCAGTACCGGATCTGGCCTGGGTGTGGATTTTCAAGGAGGTCCGGTCATTGATCCAACGGAAAATGTCGTTGCCCTGACACAAGCATCTAATCGCAGACAGGATGATTTGCGAGAATCTCAGAATGAACTTATTAACGAGAAGATTAGGGCCATCAAAGAGGTCGTAGATATTCGAGCGGCTCATACGGCTGAAGTTGTTAATCTAAGAGCCGATCACTCAAAAGAACTCGGTGCCCTTGAGTCAAACAGACTTAACGCGATACGCCAGGTAGACGTAACAGCAGTCAAGACGGAAGCAGATCGGGCGTTGGGAGCGATTCAAACTCTGGCGGCTCAGACTGCTACTAACGCCGAAACTTTGAGGACGGCTCTGGTCAATACGGCGACAACGATCGCGGCATCAACAGCAGGCACCGTGAGCGGACTGTCGGAGCGTATTGCGGCACTTGAGAAGTCGACTTACGAGGGCGTCGGGAAACAGAGAGTAGCAGATCCTATGATGGCAGAATTAGTTATCGAAATGAAAAGCCTTCGGGAAGCCAGGTCGCAAACAACCGGGAAATCAGAAGGAGGTACTGCTATGTGGGGCTACGTTGCCGCTGGCTTCGGATTCTTACTCCTACTGATGAGCATAGCGGGTGCGTTGGTGATATTTTTGAAACGATGACCGCTGTCTTAAATAGGCAGATATTGCCCCGTAGAAATAGTAGTATGCTGCTTGTATATTCAAGCATGACTACAGGCGAAAGCTTAATCCTATACGGCTTGATTGGAAGCGGTATCGCTCAGATCTATTCCGCTTTTAAGGCGAAGCGCGCCGAGTTAGAAACGAAAAAGTTAGCGGTGAATCTTGAAACGTCACAAACCATTACTCGTAAACATCGAGACGAAGTTAAAAGTAGTCTTGGAACAATACAGAGATCAGTGAATGGCGCTCTGCTAGCGCATCAGAAAACGATTTGGAAAATGGCGTTGCGGTGGGCGAATCACACAAAACTTGATGAGGACTACGACGTGGCCCGCTTTGCCGAGACAGAGTACTTGAACCATAAGAAGCAAGTGGAGTCAGAGAAAGCGGATGAGGCCGCGGCGGTAAAAGCGAATCAAAAACACGAAGGGTAAATGAAGGGAACAAAATGAATATGCTAGCACTTACTACTAATGCATCCTTGATGCCTTTTGTTGCCGTGATTAGTGGAGAGACACTTATCAATGCACTTATCCAACTAGTGATTTGGGGTCTCATACTCTGGTGCTGCTGGTGGGGATTAGGAAAAATAGCACCTCCGGAGCCGTTCATGAAAATCGGTAATGTCATCTTAGTGCTGCTCACAGTGCTAGTGCTTATAAATATTCTTTTAAGCATTGCCGGAAGACCGATCGTAAGATTCTAAACAACCTATGGCTCTCCAAACTTCAGACCTCCTTTTCAAACTTTCGCTCAAGACGGGAACAGCGGGCAACCAATCTACTCAACCCGACCCGAACGCTTCGCTCGGCAAGTACATTTCCACCACCGCTTGGGCGGGCGGCGTGTTGCACGATTTGTTCGACGTAGTGACGGGTGACGAGAACGCTGCATCAGACATAGAGTACCGCTGCGTGTTCATTCACAATAACCACGCCACGCTCAACGGAATTACTCCCGTGATGTGGATTTCGGCTGAGGTCTCCGGGGGAGCCGTAGCTGCGATTGGCGTTGACCCAGCGGCGCAAACGGTTATCGGGAGCTCGTCCGCTCAAGCTGCTCAAATTACACTCGAAGGAGATGTGCCATCGGGAGTGTCTTTCAGCGCACCGACTAGTAAAGCGACAGGCATTAGTCTTGGTGCCACATTAGACGCTGGCAAGTGTCGTGCGATTTGGATTCGAAGGACCGCGGCGAATACTGTAGCCGTCGATGCAGATGGCTTTACGTTGAGGGTCGAATGTGACTCGAGCGCATAGAGATCGTGTCCAACATCCACATTCTCGAACGCAACGGTCCCAAGCGTGCGCGCGTTGCTCTCCACATGCCTGTTCCTTCGGGCAATAACTCGGCTGGCTTCACGTGGAAATCCGTTCTTTTAGCAGCGGGCAGGGCGGGCGTGAGTGCTCTTACCGAAGGCACTGGGCCTGGACAAATAACCACCGCTGAGAAAGCGTCAGTTGTTGCTGGCGATGTTCTCGAATTGATCCTGACTATAGAAGTGCCAAGCTCGGGCACGGGGCCTCAAAGGCTGGCTGCTCTGGATGAGAATTACACTGCTCTGTCAGCGGACTACCTCACCCGGTTGCAGGAGGAATTTAAGTTTTACGGGTTAGCTCGTTAAGACATGGCCACGTTAGCTAAAACCGCAGCAACGAGTGTGCTCTCTCTGCAATCGGTTGCAGCGAGCACTGTGCTTATTTCTTCTGCAATCGACGTATCGACCAAACTTGCAGGCACGATCTTCATTCACTTCGGCAGGCGGGCAGCAACAGCGGCCGGCGCCGGAGTTGATTTCAGGATTGAGGCAAGCAGTAAAGCATCTGCAGACGGGCACTGGTATCCTTTGGCTACTTTCACTACGGACTTCATCGCGTCCGAAGCCGAGGCAGTGACAGGCACAGTGGCTTCCGGTCAGAAGGTAATCACAGTAGCGAGCACTACTAATCTGACCTCAGGCGACATTGTTTACATTGACAACACCACTATCGCGAATGCGGAGTGGCATCGCGTCAAATCGATAGTCTCCAATACATCGGTGACGGTGGAGGACAACTTGGGGAATGCTCAGACCGGGGCAACTCTATATGACCGGGCAGAGATGTTTGTGGCAAGTCTGGATCTCGCTTCGGTTGTGCGGTTAAGAGTTGTTGTGGATGGCTCTGGATTCACGCAGGCATTCGCGGTGGAGTCTCACATAACTTTGGCTGACAGCATAGGGTGATGAAATGCCCACCAAGCCACCTCCAGGCGTCCAGCTAAACTACGCGCACCCGCTCTCACAAGGGCTGGTAGGGTGCTGGTTATTCAATGAAGGCACTGGAACTAAGGTTTCTGATCTCACCGGTAACCATCTTCACGGTACTCTTACAAACGGCCCCACTTGGGGCGGCTCTATTCACGGTGGCGGCCTCTTACTCGACGGGAGCAACGATTTTGTAGAGCTCGGTGATACCCCTCTAGTCGATTTCGGGGATGGCGATTTCACCATCTCGGCTTGGTTCAAGACGGCGCTACCTCTCACCGGCCAAAGAGCAGCGATTGTCTCCAAGTACAATAGCACTTCTGGTAACTCTCAATTTCAACTCAACGTTAATCCTCTAAATGCCTCTACCAAGATAGCTCTGTATTTTTACGGAGCGGGTGATTCACCTGCGAAATGCGATTGCCCGGATGCTCTTATCAATGACACTGGCTGGCATCATTTAGTGGGGCTTCGTAGGGGAACTGCGATGGAGTTGCATTTAGACGGTGTAATTATTCAGCTCGGGCCAACCACCGCCACTGCAACGCTGCCGATGCAATCGACAGTGACTAAGCTCAGGTTTGGCAATCGAGAAGACTCCTCTTTTCCTGATCATCTCAACGGTGGGCTAGATGATATCCGAATTTATAGCCGCGCGCTCTCTGTGGATGAATTGCGGCTTCTTTACACGGATCCCTATGCCAATTTCAAAAGGGTGCCCGTCCATCTCTATTGGACAGACGCAACTCTAGTTCAAGTGGGGGTTGAGGCTGGTGTCATTTGGAACACAAACGCGGTAGTGCAGAAGACTGGTCAAGCCATCTGGAACGATCGCGTTGTCACCGCAAAAACCGGTCAGGCGGCATGGAGTGTTAGCACGATGGTCCCTGCCAACACCCGTCAATCCATCTGGTCGGTTCGGACTAGCCTGGGAAACTCGCGAGCTGCCAGTTGGAACGTAAGCTTCATTGCGGGTAAGAGCAGTCAGGCGATTTGGAACGACAGGGCAATCATCGGATCCAGCCGTCAGTCAATCTGGAACGCACGTGCTGCGATAGCAGTCTCGCGTCAATCAATCTGGGGAGTATTAGCAGCGCTTGGGGTGACAAGGCAATCAATCTGGAGCGTGCGTGCCATTACGCCAGTCACAAGGGCAGCGTCGTGGAACATCGCGACAACTTTAGGAGTCAATCGGCAATCCATCTGGTCCATCTTGGCGACAGTTGCGCCGAGCACCCGTCAATCAATCTGGAACGTAAGGCAAATCATCGGCCGAGACGGGGCTGTTGAATGGGACGTTCTCTCGGGTACTGCTGTCAGCATCGCG
>Ga0137452_1000236_pt1 | contig 16393 bp, 15 predicted proteins | sample EasRivERMGT513_2_FD_102312 | JGI IMG/M metagenome (GOLD analysis project Ga0137452, IMG submission 102312) | Soil microbial communities from meander-bound floodplain in the East River, Colorado, USA - East River MetaG ERMGT513_2 | ecosystem: Environmental > Terrestrial > Soil > Floodplain ...
GGACCTTGGCGAAGTCGGCGCGGCCCGGGGGAGGGCGCCTGCCCAGAACCACGACCGGCCCTACAGCCCGCCTGGCACTTGAGGTGGTCGACTGCTTGCTTAAGCAGATTTCAACAACCAGATAGGGTAAAATAGTTTCCGGGTCCCGAAAGGGTGCAGCGTGATCGCATACAACCTCGTCTGTAAGGACGGCCACGAGTTCGAGGGCTGGTTTGCCAACAGCAGGGCCTACGAGGCCCAGGAAAAGGCCGGCGACCTGGTTTGCCCCGTTTGTGGAGACGCGCACGTCGCCAAGGCCATCATGGCTCCGGCCGTTAAAACCTCCGTGACCAAGGCGAAGGGCAGGTCCGAGCCGATACCCCAGGCCGCCGCCAACCATCAGCAGGTGCGGCAATTCATGGCGGGTTTCCGCAAGTACGTCGAAGAGAACGCCGACTATGTGGGGCGCCAGTTCCCCGAAGAGGCGCGGAAGATCCATTACGGCGAGACGGACTCGCGCCACATTTACGGCGAAAGCACATTGCAGGAAGCCCGCGAGCTGATCGAAGAAGGGATCGAGGTCGCGCCGCTGCCTCCTGATCCGGGCGATCTGAATTAGATCGCCCGAGTCTTTCTCGCGGCCCGTTCGCTCAAATAGGCGTGCCATAGCAACCGTGCCGCGCCCGCGCGATACGGACGCCAACGCTCTGCTATCTCTTCGACCTTTTCCGGGCTCGGCCGAGACTTGAGGCGCTTCACCCGCTGCACGGCGGTCAACAGGGCGAGGTCGGTCGCCGCGAAAGCATCGGGACGCCGCAACGCCAGCAGCAAATAGACGTCGACGGTCCAAGTCCCGATACCCGGTAACTTGATGAGTTGCGTGCGGACCGTGTCGTCGTCCGCTGAAGCGAGGGAATCCAGGTTCAGCCGTTCCTCGACGATGGCGCATGCGAGCTCGCGTCCGTAGCGCGTCTTCTGCCGGCTGAAACCAATTGCCTTCAGTTGAGCATCATCGAGTGTGAGAAAGGTCCGCGGCATAGGTGGACCGATCGCGGCGCAGAGCCGATCAAACGCCGACTTCGCGGATGCCAGTGAAACCTGCTGCTCCAGGATGATGTGGAGCAGCGTGGCGAAACCCGGCTCGCGCGGCCACAGCGGGGGCATGCCGTAACGATCCACGATCGTAGCAAGTGTTTTGTCGCGCGCCGCCAACAATCGGACAATGCGCCCAAGCTCCGCAGGTGTGGCGATCATTGCTTAGAGCTTCTCCGCGACGACCATGTAGTTGACGTCGGTGTCGCCGGATAGCTGCCACTCCCAGCGCAGCGGATCAAACTCGACGCCCTGCAGGCGTGTGACCGAGAGGCTGGCTTCTTCGAGATGGTGCTGCAACTCTGACGGCGTCACGAAGCGGTTCCAATCGTGTGTGCCGGGCGGCAGCCAACGCAGCACATACTCGGCGCCGATCTTGGCCAGAGCGAGGCTCTTCAACGTGCGGTTCAGCGTCGCGACGACCATGCAGCCGCCCGGCGCGATCAATGTGGCGCAGGTCCGCAAGAACCCGCTCAAGTCCAGGACGTGCTCGACCACTTCCATGTTGAGCACGACATCAAACCGCGCGCCTTCGCCGGCGAGTTCTTCGGCTGTTGTCGTGCGATAGTCGATCTTGAGGCCGCTCGCCGCCGCATGGGCTGCTGCGGTCTTGATGTTCTTCTCCAGCGGATCGGCGCCCAGCACGTCAAACCCCATTCGCGCCATTGGCTCGGAGAGAAGCCCGCCGCCACAGCCGATGTCGAGCAGTGTCAGGGCCTCGAAGGGCCTAAGGGCGCGCGCATCCCGCTTGAACCGCTCGACGGCGAGGTCGCGGACGAATTGCAGTCGGACAGGGTTGAACTTGTGAAGCGGAGCGAACTTGCCGTTCGGGTCCCACCATTCGGCCGCCATCCGCGCGAACTTCGCCATCTCGGCTTCGTCGACTGAGGCGGCATGGCTGGACTGGGCAGTTTCTGCCATTCGGGAGTCCCCAAGCTTGCGGCGGAAAGCCGGTTGAGCCCTATCGTTGGCGCGTCTATGTATGGCCCGCAAAACCCGCACGCGCCACCCTGCTTATGGCCAAAATTGTAATGAAATTCGGCGGCACGTCGGTTGCCGACATCGCCCGCATAAGGAACGTCGCGATGCTTGTGAAGCGCGAGGTCGATGCCGGTCATGAGGTTGCCGTCGTCGTCTCCGCGATGGCCGGGGAGACCAACAAGCTCGTCGCCTGGACGCGGGAGCTCTCGCCGCTCCATGACGCCCGCGAATACGACGCCGTGGTTGCCTCCGGCGAGCAGGTCACCGCGGGCCTTCTTGCCGTTGCGCTTTCGGCGATTGGTGTCTCCGCCCGCTCGTGGATGGGGTGGCAGGTGCCGATCCGGACTTCCGCAATGCACGGCTCGGCCCGGATCACCGGGATTGAACCGGACCTAATGAATGAGCGTCTGAAGCAGGGTCAGGTCGCCGTCGTCGCCGGTTTCCAGGGGATCGCGCCCGACAACCGAGTCTCGACCCTCGGCCGGGGCGGATCGGACACCAGCGCGGTCGCCCTGGCCGCCGCGCTCAAGGCGGATCGCTGCGATATCTACACCGATGTTGACGGTGTTTACACGACCGACCCGCGGATTGTCGCAAGAGCCAGGCGCCTCGAAAAGGTCGCCTATGAGGAGATGCTCGAAATGGCCTCGCTGGGGGCCAAGGTCCTGCAAACCCGCTCGGTCGAATTGGCCATGGTTCATCGTGTCCCCTTGCGTGTGCTATCGACCTTCGATGCCGACAAGGGCGGTACGCTCTTATGCGACGAGGAAGATATCGTGGAAAAAAACCCCGTCACCGGAATCGCCTATACGCGGGATGAAGCCAAGATCACGCTGTTGAAGATTCCCGATCAGCCCGGCGTAGCGGCGTCGATCTTCGGTCCCCTGGAAGAGGCCGGGATCAATGTCGACATGATCGTGCAGAACATCTCGGAAGATGGCCGCCGCACGGACCTCACGTTCACGGTCGGCCGCGCCGAACTCGATCGCGCACTCGCGGCGATCCGCAAGGCCGCGGCACAGATCGGTTATAAGGATCTCATCTCCGACAAGACCGTGGCCAAGGTCTCGATCATCGGCATCGGCATGCGCGCGCATCCCGGCGTGGCGCAGACGATGTTCAAGACACTGGCCGAGAAGGGGATCAACATCCAGGTGATCTCGACCTCCGAGATCAAGGTCAGCGTCTTGATTGCCGAGGATTATGTTGAGCTTGCCGTCAGGGCCCTTCATTCGGCATACGATCTGGATTCGGCATGAATTATGCTGACCCACATGTCGCAATGTTGCAGCATGCGGGGAATATGAACCCGCGGCGCGTATTCGACGCGCAGGGTGCCCAGCAAGTGAGCAGGCCGATGCAAGTACGACGCATGGCAGGGAAGCCCATCTGATGTCGCCGCAACTCGTGACCGGCGGCCCAAGGGTTCTTCTGCGCCGCCTGCGCGAGATCATGGCGGAGCGGCAGAGCGCGCAGGCTCGCCTCGACAAGCTGGTGTCGGTGATCGCGGCCAACATGGTCGCGGAAGTCTGCTCGATCTATTTGAGGCGCGCGGGCGGTGAGCTCGAGCTGTTCTCCACCGAAGGCCTGAACCGCGAAGCCGTTCACCGCACCCGGCTCAAGCCCGGCGAAGGCCTCGTCGGTTTGGTCGCTACCTCGGCGGAGCCTTTGAATCTCTCGAACGCACCCGAGCATCCGAGCTTCTCGTACCGTCCGGAAACCGGCGAAGACCCGTTCCATTCGTTCCTGGCCGTGCCGATCGTCCGCGGCGAGCGCGTGTTCGGCGTGCTCACGGTGCAGAACCGCACGGCCCGGCACTACGACGAGGAAGAAGAAGAGGCGCTCGCCACCATCGCGATGGTGCTTGCCGAGGTCGTCGCGCAGGGGACGCTCGTCGATCTTGCGGAAATCGACGAGGCCGAACTCTCGCCGACACGGCCTGCCCAATTTAGCGGTGAAGGGCTCGCCGAAGGCGTGGTCATCGGCACAGTGTTCCTGCACGAGCCACGCGTGAAGGTCGACCGCATGATCGCCGACGATCCCGCGGCCGAGCTTGAGCGGTTGGAGGGTGCGCTCGATCAGTTGCGCGAGTCCGTCGATGAGATGCTCGAGTCCTCCGAACTCGCGCTCTCCGGTGAAACACGCGAAGTGATCGAAGCCTACCGGTTATTCGCGCACGATCAGGGCTGGCGCCAGCGGCTGTCCGATGCCATTCGGACCGGCCTCACCGCAGAAGCCGCCGTCGAGCGCGTGCAGGACGAGACGCGCGCGCGCATCATTCGTACAAACGATCTTTATCTGCGTGGCCGCCTGCACGATTTCGATGATTTGGCGCGCCGCCTGATCCGGCATCTCGCGCTGTCTGGCGGCAAGCCGGAGAACCATGCGCTTCCAGAAAATGCGGTCGTAGTTGCCCGCGGCATGGGCCCTGCGGAGTTGCTCGACTATGGCCGCAACCGGATCGTTGGGCTGGTCGTGGAGGAAGCATCGCAAACCTCGCATATCGCGATCGTTGCGCGCTCGCTTGGGATTCCGCTGGTGGGCGCCGTCGAGGACGTCGCCGACGCCGCGCACTCAAACGATACGATCGTTGTCGATGCCGAAACTGGCACCGTTCATCTGCGGCCTCCGCCCGAGGTCGTGGTGGCGTTTCGCGCCAAGCGCGCGCTCATCCAACAGCGCGTCGCGCGTTTCGCGGCGATCCGCGACGAGCCGGCAGTGACCAAGGATGGAGTCCATATCCGCCTCTTTATGAACGCGGGCCTGCTGCTCGACCTGCCACACATTGCAGAATCGGGCGCGGACGGTATCGGACTGTTCCGCACCGAGCTGCAATTCATGGTCGGCTCGAAAATGCCGCGGTTGAGCGACCAGGTGGCGTTCTATCGGCAAGTCATGGATGCCGCGGGCAAGAAGCCGGTCGTTTTTCGCACGCTCGATCTCGGCGGCGACAAGATTCCATCCTACGGTCGAACCGCAGAGCGAGAAGAGAATCCGGCGCTCGGGTGGCGCGCGATCCGCATTGCGCTCGATCGTCCAGCGCTGCTCCGCTACCAAATGCGCGCACTGATTGCCGCAGCGAACGGACGCGAACTCCACATCCTGCTGCCCATGGTGAGCGAAGTCGCGGAACTCGAAGCCGCGAAAGTGCAGATCGCGCGTGAAGTCGAACGCGCGCGGCGTGTTGGGACAAAGACGCCCAAGAACATCCGCCTCGGCGCCATGATCGAGGTGCCGTCACTGCTGTTCCAGCTGCAACAATTGCTCAAGGCCGCCGACTTCGTCTCAGTCGGTTCGAACGACCTGCTGCAATTCGTGTTTGCCGCCGATCGCACCAATCCGGTTGTGGCGCGGCGCTACGACACGCTGTCGCCTGCGGTGCTCAATCTCGTGCGCCGGATTGCGGATGCGGGCCGCGAGGCAGGTTCATCGGCGGAGTTGTCGTTCTGCGGTGAGATCGCCGGCCGACCGCTGGAAGCGATGGCTCTTGTCGGCCTTGGGATCAGCTCGCTCTCCATGCAGGCTTCGATGATCGGACCGGTAAAGATGATGATTCGCAGCCTCGACACGCGCCCCTTGCGGCCGGTGCTCGACCGCCTGTGCGGGATCGCCGCGGCCAGCGCGCGGTCTCAACTTCAGGATTTTGCTGCCAGCCACGGCGTGCCGATTGCGGGCCGTAGCGGCTAAACAGGGCCCAGAGTTGCGGATTGAGGGCATACCCCCCATCTGATTAAATTGCTTGGAAAGTCAAAGGGCCTGGGCGGTCTGATAGATTAATGGTTTGAACGCCATCCTTTGTTATTGATTGGGCGTCCCGATCCGAGCACAACAGGCGAGATGGCCAAAGTCACGCGTCTTACCCTGGACAACAACGGCGAGCTCGATCGTCGTCGCCTGCATTTTCGCGAGATCTCGGGCGATTCCGATTCCCCGCTGGAAAGCGTCGGCCAGGACCTCCGCAAGGCTCGCGAGAAGCGGGGCGAGGAGCTGGATCACATCTCACGGCTCCTGAAGATTCGGCGGGAGTACCTCACTCTGATCGAGGAAGGCAACGCTCACGCCCTACCGGGAAAGGCTTATGCCATCGGCTTCGTGCGCAGCTATGCGACGTACCTTGGGCTCAGCGGGGACGAGTATGTCGAGCGCTTGAAGGCCGAGATTGCCGGCCGGGGAGAGAACAAAGAGGTTCAACCCTCCGCACCGCCACCCGAGTACAAATGGCTTCGAGGTGAGTGGGTGGTCGGCGGATTGCTTCTCGTGGCACTGGTTTATGCGGGCTACTACCTGATTGTTTCCGCCACGCAGCTATCGGAGCAGCCGGTAAAGCCGGTGCCGGAACGTCTCGCTGCCGAGGCTGGCTTGCCGCCAGCGGCGCCGGCACCAACCGCCGCGCCCGTGGCTCCGCCTCCAGGTCCGGCCGCTGCACCCACGCCGCCCGCAGCACAGACACCAGCACCCGCTCCGGCGTTGCCGCAGGGACGCACATATGGCGTGCAGAACACGAACTCGCGGATCACGTTGCGCGTGCATCGCCCATCCCAGGTGACGGTCGCCGGCACCAACAACCGCATGTTCATCAACCGACTGCTTCAGCCCGGTGACACGTATCTCGTTCCAAACCTCGCGGGCGTTCGGCTGAGCGTGCCGGACAGCGGCGCGGTCGAGCTCTTGCTCGACGGCAAATCCGTGGGTTTTGCCGGCCAGAACGGCATTGCCGCCAATGGCCTGCCGTTGACCCCTCAAGACCTCGGTACCAGGCGGAACAACGGTTAGCTCCATGAGCATCCGACCCTATCGCGATATCGTGCGGCGCAAGTCGCGGAAGATCCGCGTCGGCGCGGTCGAAGTCGGCGGCGATGCGCCGATCTCCGTGCAGTCGATGACGAACACGCTGACTTCGGACCCAAAGGCCACGATCGCGCAGATCAAGCGCCTTGAGGATGCGGGCGCAGACATCGTCCGTGTGTCCTGTCCCGATGAAGCCTCGACCGCGGCGCTGAAGACGATCGTCAAGGCCTCGCGCGTGCCGATCGTTGCCGACATCCATTTCCACTACAAGCGTGCGATCGAATCCGCGCAAGCGGGTGCTGCGTGCCTGCGGATCAATCCCGGCAATATCGGATCGGCGCAACGAGTGAAAGAAGTGGTGCAGGCGGCCAAGGACCACGGCTGCTCCATGCGTATCGGCGTCAACGCCGGCTCGCTTGAAAAGGATTTGCTGGAACGGTTCGGCGAGCCGTGCCCGGAAGCGATGGTCGAAAGCGCGCTTCGCCACATGCGGGCGCTCGAGGACAACGACTTCTTCGAGTTCAAAATCAGCGTGAAGGCCTCCGACGTGTTCCTCGCGGTCGCCGCGTACCAGCAGCTGGCCGAGACTTGCGACTATCCGCTCCACCTCGGCATCACCGAAGCCGGGGGAATGATCCCCGGCACGGTAAAATCCTCGATCGGCATGGGCATGCTGCTGTGGTCCGGTATCGGGGACACGATCCGGGTTTCGCTCTCGGCAGAGCCTGAAGAGGAAATCCGCGTCGGCTTCGATATCTTGAAGTCGCTCGGGCTTCGGCACCGCGGCGTCAATATCGTATCGTGCCCCTCCTGCGCGCGGCAGGGCTTCAACGTCATCAAAACGGTCGAAATCCTCGAAGAGCGCCTGAAACACATCGCGACGCCCATGTCGCTGTCGATCATCGGCTGCGTGGTCAATGGACCGGGCGAGGCGCGCGAGACGGATATCGGGTTCACCGGCGGCGGGGCTGGCGCCGGCATGATCTATTTGAACGGCGAGCCCGTATATAAGCTCGACAATAAGCAGCTCGTCGACCATGTCGTGGAGCTGTGCGAGAAGAAGGCGGCCGAAATCGAGCGGACCCGCGCCGCTTCGGGTGCAAATTCCACCTCGCCCCAGCTTGAAACCGCGAAGTAGCGCGGCGCATATCTGTTCCCGTCATGATTCCGGAGACCAAGCTCGAACGCGTTCTGGATCGCTTTCACGCGATAGAGGCGCAGCTCGCCTCGGGACAGACCTCGAATTTCGTCAAGCTGTCCAAGGAGCACGCCCAACTCGCGCCCGTCGTCGGCGCAATCCGCGCCTATAAGGACACCGTCAGCGCGCTCGCAGACAGCGAATCGCTGTTGAACGATCCCGCCTCAGACCCCGAGCTGAAAGCGCTCGCCGAGGAGGAAGTACGAAGCTTACGCGAGCGTCACGGGGCTCAGGAGCGCGACGTGAAGCTCCTGCTGCTGCCCAAAGATGCCGCCGATTCATCGAGTGCGATCGTCGAAATCCGCGCCGGTACGGGGGGCGCGGAAGCCGCGCTCTTCGCCGGCGATCTGCTCAAAATGTACACCCGCTACGGACAGCTCCAGGGTTGGAAAGTGGAGCTGCTGTCCTTGGGCGAGAGCGATCTGGGGGGCGTGACGGGCGCCGTGCTCGCCATGGAAGGCGAGGGCGCCTACGCGAAGCTCAAATTCGAGTCCGGTGTCCATCGCGTCCAGCGCGTGCCGGCGACCGAAGGGTCGGGGCGCATCCACACATCGGCGGCGACCGTTGCGGTCCTGCCCGAGCCGGAAGATGTGGACATCGATGTGCAGGACAAGGACTTGCGCATCGATGTGTACCGGGCGTCGGGCGCGGGCGGCCAGCACGTCAACAAGACCGAGAGTGCGGTCCGCATCACGCATCTGCCAACCGGCATCGCAGTCGCGATGCAGGAGGAAAAGTCTCAGCACAAGAACCGCGCAAAGGCGATGAAGATCCTGAAAGCGCGCTTGTTCGACGCCGAACGGGAACGTCAGATGAGCGCGCGCGCCGCGGAACGAAAGGGGCTGGTCGGATCGGGCGATCGCTCCGAACGCATCAGAACCTACAATTTCCCGCAGGGGCGCGTGACCGATCACCGGATCAATCTGACGCTCTACAAGCTCGACCGCATCATTTCCGGCGACGATCTCGGTGATATCACCGATGCGCTAGTCACCGAAGACCAGGCGAGCCGGCTCGCCGCCGAAGACGAAGTATGACGATTCTCGACGAGGCCGCGGCGCGTCTGCGCGAAGCAGGCGTGGAGTCGCCGCGCGCCGAAGCGCGGCTGTTGTTGGCGCACGCGATGGGCGTTCCGCGGGAGGACATCATTTCCGGAGCGGCCGCGCCGGATGGCGCGGTCCTGGCGCGCTTCCACGAGGTGGTGGCACGCCGATGCGCGCGCGAGCCTTTCGCCTACATCGTCGGACGACGCGAGTTCTTCAGCCTCGACTTTGCCGTAGGCAAAGGCGTGCTGATCCCTCGGCCCGAAACGGAGCTGTTGGTCGAAGAAGCGCTGCGGCGGTTTCCGCGGCGCGACGAAAAGCTGCGCGTGCTTGATCTAGGGACCGGCACCGGCTGCCTGCTTCTTGCCTTCCTAAAGGAGCGTCCGAAGGCCGATGGCCTGGGGATCGACTTGTCCGAGACAGCGCTCGGCTATGCGCGGCGGAACGCCGCGCAGCTTGGCCTTGCCGGCAGGGTACGGTTCCTCCGCGGCAACTGGGGCGAATCGGTCGCAGCGCGGTTTGATGTAATCCTCGTCAACCCGCCCTATATCAGCACCGCCGACATCGCGTCATTGACGCCTGAAGTGGCGGCTCACGAACCCGCGAGCGCCCTCGACGGGGGAAATGACGGGTTGGACTGCTATCGCCGGATCGCGCCAGCGTTGGCGGAACTATTGAGCGCAAAAGGTTGTGCCTTCGTCGAAATCGGCGAAGGCCAAGCCGAAGCGGCTTCAGCGATCTTTAAGAATGCGAAACTTTCTGTTGAAGGAACGGTAACCGATTTCGCCCGTATTTATCGCTGTCTGGTCATGGTTGCCGTGGAGCAACACTTACGGCCAAAGCGAAAAAAACAATTGTAATGCGAGCCGTCAAGCGGCTAGGTTCCGCCCCGCTGGGGTCATGAAGGGTCGCGGCCACCGTAGGGGTGCGGATTGGCCGGCAAAAGCACCGAATTCGGTGCCACTCTTCATGAAGAGAGAGCTCGATACAACGCGCGGAATTTGACGTTTGTGCTTTGGCACCAGTGCGCGCGCTCGCGGGCTAAGGAAAGTGTTTTTGTGAGCAATTTGAGTGATCGCATTCGGCGGGACATTGCGATGTTCGGCGACGATGATTCGCGTGCCCGACATGCAGCGGACAGAACCATTCGAGGGATCCAGTGAAACGCTCGCGCGGACGCGGCCGCAGGCCGCAGAACAATCACAATCATCACCACAACCATAACCGGGCGTTCGATTCCACCGGTCCGGATGTGAAGATTCGCGGCACCGCCGCGCATGTGTACGAGAAGTATCTACAGCTCGCCCGTGACGCCGGATCCGCCGGCGACCGCGTCATGCAGGAGAACTACCTGCAGCACGCCGAGCACTATTACCGCATCCTCATGGCACAAGGCCCCCAGCAGCCACAGCAGCCGCAATACGCGGCCCAGGGGCAACCCAACGGGAACGGCAACGGCGAGGCGCGCGGTCCTCAGGGCGGTGGTGGGAACGGGAACGAGGGCTACCACCAGCAGCAGCCTCAACCGGCCATGGCGGGGAGCACTCCGTCCTTCAGCCTGGCCGATGGCGACGACATGGATGATGGGGACGACGCCGGATAAGGGTAATTTTCGGCCTTTTCCGCCCCTTGTCTTGCTTTGGATCAACGCCACATTAGCCGCAGTGCGGTGCCATAAGGGCCGCACGGAACATCTGGCCGTTGCCCAAAAGGGGACGGCACGGATGAGGAGCGGCCTATTATGGACTTCGAGAAATTCACCGAGCGGGCGCGCGGATTTATCCAATCCGCACAGAATCTTGCCCTGTCGTCTTCGCACCAGCTTTTCACCCCCGAGCATCTGCTGAAGGTTCTCCTCGATGACGAAGAAGGGATGGCCGCGAGCCTGATCCAGGCCACAGGCGGACGTCCGCGCGAGGCCAAGCAGGCCGTCGAGTTGGCGCTCAGCAAACTGCCGAAGGTTCAAGGCGGCAGTGGACAGGTGTATCTCGCGCCGGAGACCTCCAAAGTCTTCGATCTCGCGCAGGAGCTCTCCAAGAAAGCCGGCGATTCGTTTGTGACGGCTGAGCGTCTGCTGCAGGCGATCGCCATGAGCACGGGCACGCCGTCCGCGAGTGCGCTCAAGAATGCCGGCGTCACGCCGCAGGCTTTGAACGCTGCGATCAACGATCTGCGCAAAGGCCGTACCGCGGACTCCGCGACCGCGGAAAACGCCTATGACGCGCTCAAGAAATATGCGCGCGATCTGACCGAGCTTGCCCGTCAAGGCAAGCTTGACCCGGTGATCGGACGGGATGAAGAAATCCGCCGCACAATCCAGGTGCTGTCGCGGCGCACGAAGAACAATCCCGTGCTGATCGGCGAGCCCGGTGTCGGTAAGACCGCGATCGCCGAGGGGCTCGCGCTCCGCATCGTCAATGGGGACGTGCCCGAATCTCTGCGTGACAAGCGCCTGATGGCGCTCGACATGGGCGCGATCATCGCCGGTTCGAAATTCCGCGGCGAGTTCGAGGAACGGCTGAAAGCGGTGCTCTCGGAGATAACCGCGGCGCAGGGGCGCGTGATCCTGTTCATCGACGAGATGCACACGCTGGTCGGCGCCGGCCGGGCCGAGGGCTCGATGGATGCATCGAATCTGCTGAAGCCCGCGCTCGCGCGTGGCGAGCTCCACTGTATCGGCGCGACAACCCTCGACGAGTATCGCAAGCACGTCGAGAAGGACGCCGCGCTGGCCCGCCGGTTCCAGCCTGTCTTCGTCTCGGAGCCGAGTGTCGAAGACACGATCTCGATCCTCCGTGGGCTCAAGGAGAAATACGAAGTGCACCATGGCGTGCGCATCAGCGATGCCGCGATCGTTGCTGCCGCAACGCTGTCGCACCGCTACATCTCCGACCGTTTTCTGCCCGACAAAGCCATCGACCTGATGGACGAAGCGGCGAGCCGCTTGCGCATGCAGGTCGACTCCAAGCCCGAGGAATTGGATGAGCTCGATCGCCGGATCATCCAGCTCAAGATCGAACGCGAGGCCTTGAAGAAGGAATCCGATAAGGCGTCGAAGGATCGGTTGGAGAAGCTCGAGGCCGAGCTTGCGGGACTGGAGGAGCAGTCCGCGGCGCTGACCGCACGCTGGAACGAGGAGAAGAAATCCCTCCAATCGGCGCAGAAGCTGAAGGAAGAGATCGACCGTGCCCGCCAGGAGCTCGAGATCGCGCAACGCCGCGGCAATCTCGCGCGCGCGGGCGAACTCGCCTACGGCGTCATTCCCGATCTCGAGCGCAAGCTCAAAGCGGCCGAGGAGATGGGCAGCTCGCGCCTCGTCAACGAGGTCGTGACCGAAGAACACATCGCCCAAATCGTCTCGCGCTGGACGGGCATTCCGGTCGACAAGATGCTGGAAGGCGAGCGTGAGAAGCTGCTGCGCATGGAGGAAGCCTTAGGGCGGCGGGTCGTCGGACAGGACGAAGCTGTACGTGCCGTGGCGAACGCGGTGCGTCGCGCGCGGGCAGGGCTCCAGGATCCGCACCGGCCGATCGGCTCGTTCCTGTTCTTGGGTCCGACGGGTGTCGGAAAGACCGAGCTCACCAAGGCGCTCGCAGAGTTCCTGTTCGATGACGACACGGCGATGGTGCGCATCGACATGTCCGAGTTCATGGAGAAGCATTCGGTTGCGCGCTTGATCGGCGCACCGCCGGGTTATGTCGGTTATGAGGAAGGCGGCGCGCTCACGGAAGCCGTTCGCAGGCGTCCCTACCAGGTTGTGCTCTTCGACGAGATCGAGAAAGCGCACCATGACGTGTTCAATGTGCTGCTGCAGGTCTTGGACGACGGCCGACTGACGGACGGGCAAGGGCACACGGTCGACTTTAGGAACACGGTGATCATTCTCACCTCCAATCTTGGCGCGGAGCATCTCGCGAACCAGCCCGAGGGGCAGGATTCAATCGCCGTGCGTCCGCAGGTCATGGCCGCAGTGCGCGCGCATTTCCGGCCTGAGTTCTTGAACCGCTTGGACGAGATCATCCTGTTCCACCGCCTGACGCGGGAGCACATGGACACGATCGTCGATATCCAGATCGAACGGCTGACGAAGCTGCTCCAGGACCGCAAGATCAAGGTGGCGCTCGATGCCAAGGCGAAGAAGTGGCTCGCCGAAACCGGCTACGATCCGGTGTTCGGGGCGCGACCACTGAAGCGCGTCATTCAGCGCAGTCTGCAAGACCCCCTCGCCACGCTCATCCTCGAGGGCAAGATCGGCGATGGCGCAACCGTGAAGGTCTCGGGTGGCAAGCGCGGCTTGATCATCAACGGCATGGAATTCGCCGCCAACGCCGACGACCTGCCCGAGAGAGGGGGCCCCGAGCCGCCCAGCCACGCGGTGCACTAGTGCTACTCTCCGAAGGACTGAACGCAGTTCTTCGGAGGGTACAGCAGCCTAAGTCCGGCGTTGAGGGAGCACATGAGCGCAGGCAATTATCCTGACGCGGTCGACCCGGATCTCGTGGGCACTTATCCGCCCCTGGCGAAAGCTGGAGGTGGGTACGTCTGGGATGATGTCCTCGAATACCGAGTCTGGTGTCACCCCGAACGGGGCGCCCCCGACAGTAAGGAAGGCAGTGACTACTACCGCGCCTTCGCGACCTACGCTGAAGCATTCGCGTTTTATCAGATGACCCAAGGCGCCGAAGAGCCGCTCGCGCTCATCCGCCAACTCGAATACATCGATGAGCCCAGGCTTGGCGAGTATCGTCACGTCAAAGAGCAGCGCATTACCGAATGGCCAGTGGAGTTTCTTCGGCGCCCACGACGGACGCCGAGTACGATTCCCGAATTCCTGTCGCCTCATGGGCCCGCAAATCGCCTGGATATGCTCCGGGGCTTGGCGAAGGATTGAGGTGTCACTCAACGAAAGCCGCACCAGACATTGCCAGGACTACAGCGCGCAGGGTTCTTGCCTTGCCCGGCGCGGAAAACCGTGCATGGTGGCGACCGATAAGACCACCTTCATTTGGAGAACAGAATGTCGAGGACACCGGTTTTGGCTGCATGCTTCGCGGCGGTTGCATTTGGCGCGATCACGGCGTCAGTGAGTGATGCGGCGCCTGCGGCGGCGCCGAACGTGCAACGGAAGATGCTGCTCCAGCAGGACCTCTCGATCCCGAACTATTCGACTGCGCTCGTCGAAGTGACGATCCCCGCGGGCGGCCGCGAGGGCCGGCACACGCATCCCGGCTCGGCTGTGGTTTATGTCCAGGAGGGCGCGCTCACGCTCGCCATGGAAGGCGTTCCGGACAAGACGTATCGCGTCGGCGAGTCGTTCTTCATCCCCACAGGCAAGATCCACGAAGGCATCAACAGCGGCACGACCACCATGAAGGCGATCGCAAGCTTCGTGGTGGAGAAGGGCAAGCCGCTGGCCTCCCAAGTCGAGTAGCCGGGAGCGTTTCCGATCATCGTCGTCGATACGCAGGTCCACATCTGGGCGCCCAACACGCCTGAGCGGCCCTGGATGCTCGGGCCCGAACGCGCACATCTTCCCGTGCCGCTCGATGCGAATACCGTGATCGCAATGATGGACGAGGCGGGCGTCGACCGCGCCATCCTCGTTCCGCCATCTCTCGAAGGCGACCGCAACGATCTCTGTCTTGAAGCAGCGCGCGATTATCCGAGCCGATTCGCGGTGATGGGACGTTTGAAGCTCGATTCTCCGAAAGCGCCTGACCGCTTGAAGGAGATGAAGAGTGAGCGCGGGATGCTGGGCCTGCGGCTGACATTCCATCGCGACAACGACCGGCCGCTGCTGACGAACGGCGCGGCAGATTGGTTCTGGCCCGCGGCCGAAGCGCTGAACGTTCCCGTCATGCTGCACGCGCCGGAACGGCTGCCTCAGGTCGCTGAGATCGCCCGCGCACATCCTAAGCTCACGCTCATCATCGACCACATGGGCTTCGCGCGAGAGACGAGCGACAATAAAGCGGGCGCCGGCGCCGATCGGGTCCTCGCGCTCGCGAAGTATCCGAATGTCTCGGTCAAAGTCTCCGCGTCGCCATGTTATTCGAGTGAGCCATATCCTTTCCGGAATCTGCATGAGCCGCTCAAGCGCATCATCGAGGGCTTTGGCGTCCGGCGCGCGTTCTGGGGCAGCGATGTCTCGCGCGTGCTCGCCCACTGCACCTATCGTGAGGCGGTGACGATGTTCACCGAGGAGCTGGACTTCCTCTCGAAGAGCGATCTCGAATGGGTCATGGGGCGGGGGATATTGGAGCTGCTTCACTGGGAGTGACGCCATGATCGCAGTGATCTTCGAAGTCTGGCCCGATGCAGGGCAGCGGCAGGACTATTTCGACATCGCGGCTTCGCTTAAATCCGACCTCGAGACGATCGACGGATTCATCTCTGTCGAGCGCTTCGCGAGTCTGGTCGAGGAGGGAAAAATACTTTCGCTCTCGTTCTGGCGCGACGAAGACGCGGTCAAACTCTGGCGGACCCATCTCGAGCATCGCGCGGCGCAGCGCGCAGGCCGTGGCGGCATCTTCCGCGACTATCGCTTGCGCGTGGCGTCTGTGCTGCGCGACTACGGCATGTTCGAACGCGACCAGGCGCCCGCCGACGCGGTCAGAAACTGACCTGAGCCCCGCCCTTCAAGTGGAGCAATTCGCGTGCTTCGTCGGGCGTGGCGATCGCGAGCCCGAGTCCTTCCAGGATCTTGCGCACAATGACGACTTGCTCGGCATTGGAACGCGCGAGGCGCTTGGGTCCAGCCCATAGCGAATCTTCCAGACCGACGCGCACGTTTCCGCCCATCGCAGCAGCTTGTGCGGCGATGCGCATCTGGGCCGACCCTGCGCCAAGCACCGACCAGCGATAATCGTCGCCGAATAGCCGATCGGCGGTGCGCTTCATGTGCGCCACATCTTCCGCATGCGTGCCGATGCCGCCGAGGATTCCAAAGACCGACTGCACGAACAGCGGTGGCTTCACCAGCCCGCGGTCGAGGAAGTGCTTCAGATTGTAAAGGTGGCCGATGTCGTAGCACTCGAACTCGAACCGCGTGCCGTTCTTTGCACAGGTCGAAAGGATGTGCTCGATATCCTTGAACGAGTTGCGGAACACCAAATCGCGCGAATTCTCGAGATGCTCACGCTCCCAGTCGAACTTGAACTCCTTGTAGCGGTCGAGCAGATGGAACAGCCCGAAATTCATCGAACCCATATTGAGCGACGCCACTTCGGGCTTGAATTCCGCCGCGGGTTTGACGCGCTCTTGCGGACTCATGAACGGACTGCCTCCGGTCGTGAGATTGATGACCGCGTCC
>Ga0137452_1000237_pt1 | contig 16363 bp, 12 predicted proteins | sample EasRivERMGT513_2_FD_102312 | JGI IMG/M metagenome (GOLD analysis project Ga0137452, IMG submission 102312) | Soil microbial communities from meander-bound floodplain in the East River, Colorado, USA - East River MetaG ERMGT513_2 | ecosystem: Environmental > Terrestrial > Soil > Floodplain ...
GTCGTCAGACGGGCAATGACGCGTTCGAGGTGTGCGGGAAGGCTCCCGGCAGTCACAGCTCCTCGCGAGCCTGAAGAATCCGAGCCGCTCGAGACATCCGCCCCGCTCGAAACGCCCACCGACCGGCGCCATTCGTCGAAGACGTCGAGGACGTCAGGCTCGCAGAACTCGACGCGGACGGGCCGTCGCCGTGGACCTTTGGCGTAGTAACGTTCGAAGTACCGATCGATTCCCCGCATTGCCAGTTTCAGCGGAATCCCGCGCATCGACCATCCGCACACCTGCTCGAAGGCAGGGCCCACGATCCGAATCAAGTGTCCGTCGTTCTTGCGGCACAAATACGCTTCGAGCTCGCGGCAATATTCTCCTCGTTCGTCCTCTTGAGATTTGGGATTTGGGATTTGGGATTCGGGATTTGTCACTACAGCCACCGCACCTCTCCGGAGATTACACGAACGATGGCTCCGTCCACACGGACGAGCAGCGCGCCGCGCGAGTCGATATCCTGCGCGACGCCGCGGCGGGTGGCGCCATCGGCGTCCCACTCCACGATCCGGCCGAGGCTGTCTGCGGCCCGCTCGCGCCACGCCAACGTCACGGTGTCAGCCTCGCCTCGTTGAAGCGCCTGGTAGCGATCGACGAGCGCGGCAAGGCATTCAGCAAGCACCAGTCCACGATCGCACCGGCGGCCCAACTCACTCTCGATTGACGTCGCACGCGCCGCAACGTCTGGCGGATAGGCAGCCGTCAACAGGTTGATACCGAACCCCAGGATCACATGCTGCACGCCGCTGCCCGACCCGCCTGCCTCGGCCAGAATGCCCGCGAGTTTGCGCCGGCCGACGTACACATCGTTCGGCCATTTCACGCGCGGACTGAGACCGCTTGCCGCCTGCACGCCGTCGGCAACCGCCACGCCGGCCGCAATCGTGATCAGCGGAATGACGTCGCGGGCGGGACGCAGAATTGCCGACACGTACAAGCCGGCGCCCGGAGGCGATGCCCAGCTCCGGCCCAGCCGGCCGCGGCCCGATGTTTGTGCGTTGGCGGCCACCACGCAACCTTCAGCGGCGCCGTGCTCCGCCATTACGCCGGCGAGATCGTTCGTGGAGGCCACGCTTTCGTACCAGGCGAGCCCGCCCTGGAACGGACCGAGGCGCGAGCCTGCTCGCGTAAGCGCCTCGTTGACGTCGCTGGGAATTGCATCTGAAGCTTGCACGTGAACGCCTTGGGATTTGGGACTTGGGATTTGGGATTTGGGATTTACTTCAACGGCTCGACCTCGAAACTCAGGTCAACAGCGGGTGCCGAATGCGTGAGCGCGCCGATCGACACGAAGTCGGCGCCCGTGGCCACCAGCTCGGGCATGCGCTGGAGCGTGACGCCGCCTGAAATCTCGGTCTTCGCGCGGCCGCTGCAGCGCTTGACGGCCTCGATGATGTCCTCGGTCGTCAGATTGTCGAGCATGATGATCTCCGCACCAGCCTCCAGGGCTTCGTCTACCTGGGCGAGGGTCTCCACCTCGACCTCCGTCGGCATCTCCCGGTTCAACTGCCGCATCTTGCTGACGGCGTTGCGTACGCTGCCCACGAGCCGGATGTGGTTGTCCTTGATCAGAATCCCCTCGTCCAACCCTGCGCGGTGGTTCACGCCACCGCCGGCGCGAACCGCGTACTTTTCCAGCGCGCGCAGCATCGGAGTGGTCTTGCGAGTGTCGAGGATGAGGATGCGGCCATCCGCGAGGTCGACGAACTGACGCGTCAGCGTGGCGATGCCGCTCATTCGCTGGAGGAAGTTCAGCGCTGTCCGCTCCGCCGTGAGCAGCGCCGCCGCGTGACCGCGAACCTCGGCCACCTCGGACCCGCGCTCGCAGCGCAGCCCGTCCTGGTAATGGATCGTGATGTTCACCGCGGGATCAAGCTGCCGGAACGCGTCTGCGGCGATGCCGATTCCCGCGATGACGCAGGCCGACTTTGCGATGATGACGCCGCGCGCCTTCTGCTGGCGGTCAATGATCGTCTCCGTCGTGACGTCACCCCAGCCGAAGTCCTCCGCCAGCGCGCGTCGCACCAGCTCGCGATAGAGGCCTGGATCAAGAGGCTCGAATGGGACAGCCTTCACGCGGCGGGCTCCTCGGCGAACTCGAGTTGCGCCTCCGCCACCTCCGCGAATGTCAGCTCACGAATGTGCGTGGCCGCCTGAAAATCCCTGGCGGCGGGCTGAAGCCCGGAGAACGCGGGCGGGAGCACCGCCCTCGCGATGACCGCCTTCGTCGGCTTCTTCAAGAGCGACTTGAGCCGCCGGACCTCGGCGAGCGCGTGCTGCGTTGCCTCACGAACCGCCAGTGCGGATTCGTCTGCTCCGCCGATCGGCGCCACGACTTCCGCCGCGGTCGGCCAGGCTGCGGTATGCACTGATCCCTGATGCCACCAGGACCAGACTTCCTCTGTCACGAACGGCAGGTACGGCGCCAACAGCCTCATGAGCGTGGAAAGCGCGACCAGCATCGCGCTGTTGGCCGACGCCGCAGCCTCAGTGCCGAAGTCACCATATCGCCGCGACTTCACAAGCTCGAGGTAGTCGTCGCAGAACGTCCAGAAAAAGCTTTCGGTGCGTTCGAGCACGCGGGCGTAGTCGTACGCCTCGAGCTGCTCGGTCGATTCCTCGACCAGCCGCGCCAGCGCCGTCAGCATCCCCCGATCGAGCGGCTCGGTGATTGGGCCGCGCGGTTCTGCCTGCAGCAGCGCGAAACGGGCCGCGTTCAGCATCTTGATGGCGAGACGCCGTCCCACCTTCATCTGGGCGGGATCGAATGCCGTGTCGGTCCCAGGCCTCGCGCTTGCGGACCAGTACCGGACGCCATCGGAGCCGTATTCCTCGAGCAGCGCCATCGGCGTCACGACGTTGCCCTTCGACTTCGACATCTTCTTCCGTTCCGGATCCAGGATCCAGCCGGAGAGAGCGGCGTGGGCCCACGGTAACGAATCGTGCTGGAGGTGAGCGCGCAAGACTGTCGTGAAGAGCCACGTCCGAATGATGTCGTGCGCCTGTGGGCGGAGATCCATCGGAAAGACGCGGCCGAACAGATCGGGATCGTCGAGCCAACCGCCCACAATCTGGGGCGTCAGAGACGAGGTCGCCCACGTGTCCATGATGTCGGTGTCGCCCGAGAACCCATTCGGTGTGTCACGCTGATCGGCCGTGTAGCCGTCCGGCACATCCGTGGACGGATCGATCGGCAGACGCGATTCGTCGGGCACGAGCGGCCGGCCGTAATCGACGCTGCCGTCGGCGCGCACGGGATACCAGACCGGGAACGGCACGCCGAAGAACCGCTGCCGGCTGATGCACCAGTCGCCGGACAGCCCGTTTACCCAGTTCTCGTAACGATGCTGCATGTACTCCGGGTGCCACTGCAGCTCGCGGCCGCGGGCCAGCAGCGCCTCGCGGAACTCCATCGTCTTGATGAACCACTGGCGGCTCGTGATGATCTCGAGCGGTCGATCGCCTTTCTCGTAGAACTTGACCGGATGCGTGATCGGCCGCGGCTCACCGATGAGATCGCCGGACTCCCGAAGCTGCTCGACGATCGCCGTCCGCGCCTTCGAAGGCGAGAGATTCCCAAGCCGATCGTACGCCTGCTGCGCACGCGCGGAGTCGCGTGACTCCCATCCGGCCTCGCCCCATGTCAGCGGGCGTAACACGCCGCTCGGCGAAATCACCGCGCGCACAGGCAGCGACAACTCGCGCCACCAGATCACGTCGGTGAGGTCGCCGAACGTGCAGATCATCGCGATGCCGCTGCCCTTTTCAGGATCGGCCAGCGCATGCGGTTTCACCGGCACCTCGACGCCGAAGAGGGGCGTGATGACGTTGGTCCCGAACAACGGCTTGTACCGCTCGTCGTCGGGATGCGCGACGAGCGCCACGCAGGCGGGGATCAGTTCCGGACGCGTCGTTTCGATCTCAACGGTCCCACCACCGGGCCTCGCGAACTGAATTCGGTGATACGCGCCGGGCTGCTCGCGATCTTCGAGCTCCGCCTGCGCCACTGCCGTGCGGAAATCGATATCCCAGAGCGTTGGCGCTTCGAGCTGGTATGCGATGCCGCGCTTCTGCAGGCGCAGGAACGCCGCCTGCGACGCGCGCTGCGCACGTCGATCGATCGTCGCGTACGTCATCGACCAGTCGACGGAAAGGCCAAGGTGACGCCACAGATGCTCGAACGCCCGTTCGTCTTCGGCCGTCAGTCGATTACAGAGCTCGATGAAGTTGGGACGCGAGATCGGGATCGCCTGCTTTGGCGGTTTCTCCGGCGGCTGGAACGACGGGACGTACGGGAGCGACGGGTCGCAGCGCACGCCGTAGAAGTTCTGCACGCGCCGCTCGGTGGGGAGGCCGTTGTCGTCCCATCCCATAGGATAGAACACAGCTTTGCCCCGCATCCGGTGAAACCGCGCGATGACATCCGTGTGTGTAAACGAGAAGACGTGCCCGACGTGGAGCGATCCGCTCACGGTCGGCGGCGGCGTGTCGATCGAGTAGACATCGGAGCGCGGGCGGGTGCGATCGAACCGATAAGTGCCCGACTCCTGCCACCTCGCGTTCCATTTCGCCTCGAGTCCCTCGAGTGCGGGCTTCTCGGGCAGGGTGATCGGATGGCTGGGGTCTGATCGGTCGGACATTCCAGATAGTGTAGCTGGCAGCAGGCAACTGGCAGCGGGCGGCAGGTAGAGGGCAGCAGTCAGCGGGCGGCAGGCGGCCTAAGAGACGCGGGTCCGTTGTGCCGGCTGCCAGCTCCTCACCGCCAGCTGCCGGCTGCCCGCATGCCTATTGCTTGCTGGTATTGCGGATTCGATCGATTTCTTCGCGGACCAGACGCTCGGCCACGTCGGAGACGATCTGTTTGACGATACCGTTCATCTGGTCGGAAGAACCGAGCGCGAGCCGCTGGATGACGCGCCTCGCGACGTCGTCCACCATCGCATCGGTGATGACCGGCGCGGATCCGTTGGCGCCAAGGCGAATTGGCCTAGCCCCAGGCTCCCCCTGCTCTGCCGCAAAAAGCGCGCTGAACGCCTCCGCAATGATGCTGCGGCCCGAGCCGCTGTCGGACGTCGCGGCAGGCACCATTGCTGGCCCGGGCGCGAGCGTCGGCGTCACGTCCGGCGGTTCAATCGACGGAGGCGCGACGATGGCTGGGGGCGCCACAGTAGCCAGGGGCCGCTGCACCGGCAAATCGATCACCGGTACGGGGGCCGAATCAAAGATCATCGGCGCCGGTGGAGCCTCGAACGTCATTGGCGTCGATGCGTGAGGCAAAGGCATGCTCGAGAGCAGATCGTCGAGCGTGGGCACCCCGGGCGCCTCTCCGGCCTCGACCTGCGTCATACCATCAAAGTCGAACGGGTCCACCGCGGGGTCGCGAGGTGCCTCGACGTACTCGGCGGCCAGGTCGGTGATGAACGACGGCGCGTCAAACGATCCGAGATCGCGCTCGAGCACTGGGCGGTCTGGACTCGAAGAACGCGTGTCGGGCCTCGAACCGGCCGCCCCAGCCGCCACAGGTCCATTGATGGTCGAGAACGCTTCGTCCAGCTTGTCGAAGTAGTCGTCGAGGGAATCGTCGACGACGGCCGCCGCCGCAGTGCTCTCCGCCTCCACCACGCGCGGCTCGAGATCCGCTTCGCCCACGTCCATGAGATCGTCTGGAACCCGCGGGCGATCCTCACGCCTCGGCAGTTCCACTGGCCGCGGCGGCGCGAGCCGTGCCGCTGGCCGCGGAATATCCTGAACCGCCGACTGCGTGGGGCTACCCTTCGCGCCGCTAATCAGCTCGCGGACGCGCGCGATGACGTGCTGCGGTTCGAACGGCTTGATGAGCACGCCGTCGCAGCGCGCCTCCTTGGCTTTCGCATCGTCGACCGGCTCGAACGCCCCGGCCAGCAGCAGCACGGGAATGTGGGCGAGCTCAGGGTTGTTTTTGACGAACGCCGAGACCTCGTAGCCGCTGCGCTTCGGCATCCCGATGTCGGCCAGGACGATGTCCGGCTTTTCAGCGGAGATGCTGGCGATGGCCGCTTCGCCATCGCCGACCGCGAGCACCTGAATGTCCTCGCCTGAAAACGTCAGCTCGATGACGCGCTGGATCGTGACGCTGTCGTCGGCGAGCAGGAGTTTTTTCGACATCGCGATTTAAATACCTACCCGCGAGCGGGCGTTGCGGTTGATGAAGTCGACGATGTCCTGCATGGGAGTGCCCGGAAGGAATACGCCTCGAATTCCCATCTCGTTCAGCTTCGGGATGTCCACGTCGGGAATGATGCCGCCAACGACGACGAGCACATCCTGCAAACCCTTTTCTCCGAGCAGCTCCATCAGGCGCGGGCAGATGTGCATATGGGCGCCCGAAAGGATCGACAGGCCGATCGCATCCGCGTCTTCCTGGAGCGCGGCAGCGACAATCTGCTCGGGCGTTTGCCGTAAACCCGTGTAAATGACCTCCATGCCGGCGTCACGAAGCGCCCGGGCAATCACCTTGGCGCCCCGGTCGTGCCCGTCAAGGCCCGGTTTGGCGATAACTACGCGTATTTTCTGGGACATATTCAGGTAGCAGCTGGCAGCTTGCAGTCGACGCAGCGAACGGCACTGAAACCAGTTTTTCTGCCCGCTGCCGGCTGCCAACTGCCCGCTGTTGCTAGATTATCGGCGTTTCCTCGTATTCGCCCCAGACCTCGCGCAGGGCGTCGCACATTTCGCCCACGGTGGCATAGGCTCGGACCGCCTCGATGAGCAGCGGCATCGTGTTGACGGCGCCTTTGGCCCCCTCCTTGAGCACATCGAGCGCCCGCTGTACCCGGCCATTGTCGCGGGTCGCCCTGAGCCGCTCGAGCTTCTCCAACTGCCGTACGGACGCCGAATCGTCTATGTACAGGAGCTGGATCGGCTGGTGGTCTGCCGCAACGAAGTCGTTGACGCCGACAATGACCTTATCGCGCTGCTCCACGGCCTGCTGGAACCTGTAGGAGCTCTCGGCAATCTCGCGCTGCGGGTACCCCTGCTCGATCGCCTCGACCATGCCGCCCATGCGGTCGATCGTATCGAAATAGGCCAGCGTCTCCTCCTCGAGGTCGCGGGTGAGCTTCTCCACGAAGTAGGACCCGCCAAGGGGATCGACGATGTTGGTGACACCGGTTTCGTGCGCGATGATCTGCTGCGTGCGAAGCGCGAGCGTCGCGGCGTCCGCCGTGGGCAGGGCGAGCGCCTCGTCGAGCGAATTCGTGTGAAGGGATTGCGTTCCGCCGAGCACCGCGGCCATCGCCTGCAGGGCGGTGCGGACAACGTTGTTGTACGGCTGTTGCGCGGTCAACGAGACGCCGGCGGTCTGCGAATGGAACCGCAGCTGCCACGACCGCGGGCTCTTCGCCTTGAAGCGATCGCGCATCACGTGGGCCCAGATGCGGCGCGCCGCGCGATATTTCGCGATCTCCTCGAAGAAGTCGCTGTGCGAGTTGAAGAAGAATGAAAGACGCGGCGCGAATTCGTCGACGTCCAGACCGGCATCGACGCCGTACTGGACGTACTCCACGCCGTCGCGCAGCGTGAACGCCAGCTCCTGCGCCGCGGTCGCTCCGGCCTCGCGGATGTGATAGCCGCTGACAGAGATCGTGTTCCAGCGCGGGACGTGCTCGACACAAAAAGTGAAAACGTCGGTAATCAGCCGCATGGACGGTCGCGGCGGATAGATGTATTCCTTCTGCGCGATGAACTCCTTCAGGATGTCGTTCTGAATGGTCCCCGACAGCGACCGCCAGCCTCCGCCCTGCTTCTCCGCGACGACGAGGTACATCGCGAAGATCATCGATGCCGGCGAATTGATCGTCATCGACGTGGTAATGCCCGCGAGATCGATCCCGTCGAACAGCGTTTCCATGTCGGCCAGCGACGTCACGTTCACGCCGCACTTGCCAACCTCACCGAGCGAGAGCTCGTGATCAGGATCGCGTCCCATGAGCGTCGGAAGATCGAAGGCGACACTCAGTCCTGTACCGCCGGCCTTGAGCAGCTGCCTGTAGCGCTCGTTCGTTTCCTCGGGCGTGCCGAAGCCGGCAAACTGCCGCATCGTCCAGAGCTTGCCGCGGTAACCGGTGGGATGAATACCGCGCGTGTAGGGAAACTCGCCCGGATCGGCCAGGTCGCGCTGGTAATCGAGCGACGCGATGTCGTCGGGCGTGTAGAGCTCCTCGACAGGCCGCCCTGAGATTGTCGTGAACAGTCTCTTGCGCTCCGGCAACGTGCCTTTGGCCGGCGTGGCGGTCTTCATGTTCAGCTCATTGTAGGTCCGGCTGAAGCCGGACACTACCGAAACGACGTTGCTGCCTGCCGCGCCGAAGCCCCTTGGCAAAGGCGGTCACTTGCATCGCCGTAGCCTTTGGCGAAGGCGGGCTTGTCTCGCCGTAGCCTTTGGCGAAGGCGGATGACACAATAACGGGTCATGGCAGAGCACGGAGCGGTCTTCGGGGCCATGCTTCAGGAATTCAACGTCGCCGCCCGCATCATCAATCTCGAGCCGGGTGTCTGGAACATCCTCACCCATCCCAAACGCCAGGTCATGGTGTCGTGTCCGGTGCAGATGGACAACGGCGAGATCGAGGTCTTCACCGGCTACCGCGTGCAGTACAACATCACGCTTGGTCCGGCGAAGGGCGGCATCCGCTATCACCCTGACGTCTCCCTGGACGAGGTGACCGCGCTTGCCGCCTGGATGACGTGGAAATGCGCGGTCGCCCACATTCCGTTCGGCGGCGCAAAGGGGGGCATCATCTGCGATCCCACCAGGATGTCGCGCCGTGAGCTGGAAGCGCTCACGCGTCGCTACGTGGCGGAGATCATCGACCTGATCGGACCCGAGAAGGACGTACCGGCGCCCGACGTGAACACCAACGACCAGGTGATGGCGTGGGTGATGGACACCTACAGCATGCACGTCGGGCACACGGCCACGGCGGTCGTGACCGGCAAGCCGATCGAGATGGGGGGCTCGCTTGGACGGCGCGAAGCGACCGGACGCGGCGTCATGATCGTCACGCGCGAAGCGGCCAAACATCTCGGCGTGGACATCCAGCGGGCGACGGTCGCCGTACAGGGCTTCGGCAACGTCGGTTCAGTCTCGGCTGATCTGCTGGCGAAGATCGGCGCAAAGGTCGTCGCGGTCACCGACTGGAAGGGCGGCGTCTACAACCCCAAGGGTCTCGACGTTCAAAAGCTGATCGACTACGCCCGCAACCACAAAACGGTCGAGGGCTTTCCCGGGGCGGATCACCTGACCAACGACCAGCTGTGGTCGCTCGATGTCGACATCCTGATTCCGGCGGCGCTCGAAAACCAGATCACGATGGAGAACGCGCCGACGATCAAGGCGAAGATCATCACGGAAGGCGCCAACGGTCCAACCACGCCGGACGCGCATCGATATCTGCACGAGCGCGGCGTGTTCGTCATCCCCGACATCCTCGCCAACTCAGGAGGTGTGACGACGTCGTACTTCGAATGGGTGCAGGATCGGTACGGCTACTTCTGGGAAGAAGAGGAAGTGAACACGCGGCTCGAGAAGAAGATGTGCGTTGCGTTCGATGCGGTGCTGCAGACGTCGCTCAAGTACAAAGTCGATCTCCGCATCGGCGCCTACATCGTCGCCATCCAGCGCGTCAGCATCGTCACCAAGATGCGCGGCATGTACGCGTAGGTAAATCCCAAATCCCAAATCCCAAATCAAAACAACTTGGAACTTGGGATTTGGGATTTGGGATTTGGGATTTAACTTATGACACGGAACGCGACCAGCTCCTTCGCCTCCCCCGTCGTTCCTTTCACCGTAATCTCAATGACGTATTCGCCTGGCGGGATCGCGGCCAGGCCCAGATCGATCTGATGCGTGCCGCCGGCGGCCGCGGCCGTGACGGGTACATCGGTGAATTTCTGGCCGTTGTTGTTGAGCAGTGCTGCGGTTGGCGTCGGCACCTCGTTGCCGGGACCGTAGCTGTCGAACCGGATCAGCAGCCGCGTCGTTCGTGAGAATTCGCGCGCGGCGGGCGGCACCGCGTTCGGATTGCTCGCGATCGCCTGAAGCTCGCGCGGCGTGCGCGCCGAGTACACGCGCGGCGTACTGAGCGCGGATTGCGGCGCCGTCAGGTCGGGAATGGTGATGTTGCGGATCTCCTGATCGAGCACACCACCACCCGAGCCCTCGATCGTCATGCGGAGCTCCAGCTTCCCGGGCGGCGCCTCGAAGGTCAGCTTTTGAGGCGTCGGCGTGGTAGACGCCGTCGTCGCAGCTGGCAACGAGGCGCTCGCTCCCGTCGCCCGAGGGTTGGCACTTGCGAGTTGTGGAGCGTCCGGCGTGCGACCGCGGTAGACGAGATCGCCTTTTTCGGTGGCCGCGATCACCGATACGCGTCCTGCGGCCGGATCCCGACGCGCCGCACCTGGCGGCTGCGCCAGCGGCTCCCACACGAGCGTGACCTTTGTCTTGCCGTTCTCACCGCGTTCTGTTCCGAGCCACGTGCGGACGTACTTGCCGGCCTGCACCTGCGGCGCGATGGTCGCCAACGCGTTCAACACCGGCTTGGCCGAGTCCGGCACCCCGGGGCCCGTGGCCTTGGCAGCCTTCTCAATGTCGGCGACGGTCGCGGCCCAGTAGCCGCGCCTGGCGCGGATCTGAAGGCCGCGACGCCGTGCCTGGGCGCTGAGCTGCACTTTGATCTGGTGGAACTTGCCGTCGGTAGGCGCCGCTGCCGAAGTGTAGCCGAGCAGGTAGTAGGAGGTTGAATCCTGCATCGCCTGCTGGAGACCTTTTGCCAGGTCGTTGCGCCCGACGATCGCGCGGCCGTCGGTTTCATCCGCGATCACCCGAAGCGTGTCGGTGGAGGCCTGCAGCATCGACTGGTCCTGCTGCGGTCCCACCGCCTCGTCTATGTCGAACTCGTTCGTGGCGAGGCCGCGGGGATCCACGGTGTAAATGGCGGTGTTGTTGCGCGTCGCGGCGATGAAGACTTCCTTGAGTTGCGAGTAGAGGTCGCTCTGCGCGAATACCTGGGCGGTCTGCTCGCGCGGATCGTTTTCGCCCACCATCGGGCTGTTCGCGGCCGGGTTGCCGAACTTGCCCATCGACGCATCGGCGTTGCGCAGCTGCGGCGGCAGCATCGCCTGAAAGCCCTCGCTGACGTAGATCACCGACTTGCGCCCCTCGCGTATCGAGCCGAGTCGCACGGCGAGCCCGCGCAACGCCGTCATCACGACCTGGTTGCGGATCTGCTCGACGATCTCGGTGGGGGCACGCTCGTACTGCTGCTCGAACAGGTTGCGTGGCTCGTAGCGGTACTTCCGCCCCTCGAAACGCTGGATCGCGTTGATGATCTTCGCGTGGTTGCGCGTGAAGTCGATGTCAAAAACAGGCGTCAGCGGATACATCACCGCCACGAGATCCAGCGGCTTCATCTGATTCTGAATGAACTCTGACAACGGGTTGCGGACGGCCAGCGAGCTGCCAAGCCGCGTGTGGTAGTCGTCGAGGAAGATCACGAACACGCGCGTGTCATCACGCGCGGCTTCGCGCTCCTCATCATCACGATTGCGGATCTCCTGCAGGGGCGGATCCCCGGGCTTCGGATTGCCGTCGACGTGAATCAGTCGGAACTGCTCGATCGTCTGCGGTTTGTTGTCTTCGGTGATCTGGAAATCCGACTGCTTGAGATCGGTGACTGGTTGCCCCTTGTTGTCGGAAACGTAGGTGTCAACCGTCACGAAATTGATGCCTGACCGGAAGGTTGTGTCCCCCTGCCCGGCGGGCGCCTGTCCGCTGGCCTGCTGCCCACTGGCTGGCGGCGGGGTCCCCTGCTGGCCACCCTGCGCGGCGGGCGGCTGGGCGCGGGGTGCGCTGGCTTGCTGTGCGCGCGGCGCGCTGGTGGCGGTCGCAACAGCCAGCAGGAAGCAGGCGGCCCGCAGCATCCGCGTCGTTACTGCCGGCCTGCCGCCGGCTGCTCGCTGAATGGCATTAGACATGGTGTTCCGCCCTTGTCGCGATAATAACCCCATCACCGTTTCAGACGTTGGGATTTGGGATTGCGTTGGGATTTGGACTTTGGCATTTGGGTTTTGGGATCTAACCTTCATGAGTGCAACAAATAGACACAATTCCCGCCCTCACCCGGCTCAGCCAGGACGAAGTCCTTTTTCGCGATAGCGTCTACGAATTCGCCGATCGGGAAATCCGCCCGCACGTCCGTGAGATGGACGAGTACGCAAAAATTCCGCCACAGCTCATCGACGGCCTGTTCAACGTGGGCGTGATGGGAATCGAGGTTCCGGAATCCTACGGGGGTCCCGGCGCGACGTTTTTTCACTCCGTCCTCGCCGTCGAGGCGCTTTCGCAGGTCGACCCGTCGATCGGCGTGCTCGTCGACGTACAGAACACCCTGGTCATCAATGCCTTCAACCGCTGGGCGGGCGACGCGCAGAAAGCCGCCTATCTCCCCAGGCTCGCCTCGGACACCGTGGGCGCCTACGCACTGTCCGAATCCGGCTCAGGCAGCGACGCGTTCGCAATGACCACGCGCGCCCGCCTACGCGACGATGTCGCTTCGGCGTGGCAAGCCCCGATTCGCGACGATGTCGCTTCGGCACGGCAAGCCACGGACGGCGAATGGATTCTGAACGGCCGCAAGCTCTGGATCACCAACGCCAACGAGGCGGGGATCTTCATCGTCTTCGCCAACATCAATCCTGAGGCGGGCTATCGCGGCATCACGGCGTTCATCGTCGAACGCGGCTTCAGCGGATTCACCGTCGGCAAAAAGGAAGACAAGCTCGGCATCCGCGCGAGCAGCACGTGTGAACTCCTGTTCGAGGACTGCCGCGTGCCGCGCGCCAACGTGCTCGGCGAGGCCGGCAAGGGTTACAAGGTGGCGATCGAAACGCTGAACGAGGGGCGCATCGGGATTGGCGCGCAGATGGTGGGGCTCGCGCAGGGCGCGCTCGACGCGACGATCGAGTATGTCAAGGAGCGCAAGCAGTTCGGCAAGGCAATCGCGGAATTCCAGGGCGTGCAGTTCCAGATCGCGCGGGCGGCCACCGAGATCGAGGCGTCGCGCCTCATGGTGTACAACGCTGCGCGGCTGCGCGACGCGGGCGAGCCGTTCCTGAAGGAAGCGGCGATGTGTAAGCTCTTCTCGTCCGAGGTCGCCGAGCGCGTCAGCTCACTCGCGGTGAATCTGTACGGCGGATACGGCTTCGTGAAGGACTACCCGGTCGAGAAATTCTTCCGCGACGCGAAGATCGGGCAGATCTACGAGGGGACGTCGAATCTGCAGTTGCAGACGATAGCGAAGCAAATCCTCGGGTAATACGAAGACCACTCACGTCAACCAGCAACAGAGACACAGGTCAACCTCCAACTTCCAACTCCCAACGCCCAAGGAGCATTGCCGCGCAACAATCTCCTTGGGAGTTGGGAATTGGGAGTTGGGAGTTCTTCTGTGTCTCTGTGACTCTGTGGCCCGAAGAATTAGACGTGTGGAAGTTCTTCATCCGCAACTGCCTCCCTGAGCGCTTCGGTCCGACCCGCGAACAGCTCGATCGCGCGCACGTCCTGGGTAAGCCGCTCGATCACGTGGCCCCGGCGAAAGCTATCGACTCCCACGACTTGCGTGGCCCGCACCACGGCCGCCTGCGCCGCGGCTGCCGCGGCCAGTTTGGCCATCGACGCGGCCGCCAGCGAGACGTCCTTGGTCGCGCCTGCCGACTTCCACGTGAGCAGGCGCGCCGCGTCGAGCTCGGTTGCGGTATCCGCAAGCAACCCCTCAACGGTCTGCTCCCCGCCCGCACCTCGTTCGCGATGCGCGACCGCCAACGATTCACGCAGTGCGCGGTTCCCGATGCCGAGGGCCGTTGCCGCGATCAGCGTCCGCGCCCTTGCCATGATGCGCGTCGGGGCGCCGGCCGCCATGCACGGAGCGCCCGCGAACGTCACGTAAGCCGAGACGAACCCGCGCAGCGCGGAGGTCGTGACGGGCTCGACCTCCACGCCGTTGGCGTCGAGCGACACCGCACACGCGGTGATCTCGTCCCCGTTGCGCGCGCCCACGATCGCGATGCCGTGGCCGCAAATCGGCCCAACCCACGACGCACGGCCAGTCAACTTGCCGGCCTCGAGCGATGGCACGTCCTCCGTCGACAGTGACAGGGCACAGACGGTCTCACCCCGCACCAGCGACGTGAAGCGATCGTCTCCGGCCAGTGCGAGCAGAGCGGCAGTGTGCAGCGCGAGCGTCATCCCGGCGGCTGCCGATTCGCACGCCAGCGCTTCGACGGCGAGGGCCGCCGCAACGAGGTCGGCCTGCGGATCGAGCAGACCGGCACGCCCGGCGCCCATCACGACGTCCGCTGCGGTGGCGTCAGCCGTCAGCTCGCGACCGAGCGATTGCGCTTTCTCGCGCCACGAACGCTGCACGTCGCTGAGATCAAAATCCATTCCGCGACGTAACGCTACCACGAGCCACGGAGACACGAAGGCACGGAGGCACGGCTTGTCTTAGCGAGAGCTGCTGAGTCGTTGAAAAACTGGCTTCAGGCGCGCCGCCGACTGCGGGAGCTCTTCCGGCAGCACGCGCGTCTCGCCGACGACGGTCATGAAGTTCGTGTCGCCATTCCACCGCGGCACAACGTGCACGTGCACGTGCTCGAGCACGCCGGCACCCGCCGGCTTTCCCAGGTTCACACCGACATTGATGCCATGCGGCTGATAGGCCTCGAGTAGCGCACGCTCGCAGAGTTGCATCAGGTCGGCCGTCTCGTGCGCCTCCTCCGTCGTCAGCGAGGCGAGCGATGGCGTGTGGCGATACGGCACGATCAGCAGGTGGCCGTTGTTATACGGATAGAGGTTGAGGATGACGTAGCAGGTCTTGCGCTCGTAAACGATGAGGGAGTCGGGATTGGGAGGTCGAGGTACGTCGCAGAAGACGCATCCCTCATCTGGCTTGTTACTCGTCACGTACTCGAGCCGCCAGGGCGACCACAGGCGATCCACAACAAGGCCCAATGCTCAAAGCCGAATGCTCAAGGCCCAACGTTGAGCATTGAGCTTTGGGCATTGAGCACTGTGCATTTCGTTAAACGGATTGGACCACGCCGGCGATGCTGCCGGTAATCGACGCCGATTCGGCTGCCTCCGCCTCGCGGTTGATCAGCTCCTTCAGCTCCTTGCCCGGCTTGAAGTACGGCACCTTCTTGGGCGGCACGTCCACCTTGTCGCCTGTCTTCGGATTCCGTCCCTTGCGCGGCTCGCGCTTGCGCAGGCGGAAGCTGCCGAACCCGCGCAGCTCGATCTTCTCGCCCCGGTGCAGCGCTTCAATGATGCTCCTGAACACCGTGTCGACGATGACTTCGGAGTGCTTCTTCGTGAGATCGGACACGCGCGACACTTCCTCGACGAGCTCCGCCTTGGTCATGCTGCCGCCAGGAGTATTCAATGCACTGCTCCTTGTCAGGGGGTAGGGGACAGGGGTTAGGGTTAGGGGTTAGGGGATCTGAGACAGCCCTTCCCCCAACCCCTAATCCCTAACCCCTGTTCCTACCGGTTCCGAAAGTGGTCGCCGAGGGTCGCCGTACCCGTCCCTTCGTTCTCCGAGTACGACTCCCAGTCCGTGCGGTAGTCGTCCGACTTCAGTGCGCGGATGCTCAGGCCGATCTTCCGCTCCTGCGGACTCAGCTTGATGATCTTCATCTGATAGTTGTTGCCAACCTGCAGATCGATCTTCTCGCCGCCGTGCGTGTCGTCGAACTCCGAGACGTGAATCAGCCCTTCGATTCCCTCATCGAGCTCGACGAACGCGCCGAAGTTCGTCATGCGCGTGACCTTGCCCTCGATGGTGTCTCCCAGGTGGTGGCGCGAGAAGAAGTCGTCCCAGATGTCGGTGGCGAGCTGCTTCAGCCCCAGCGACAGGCGCTGATTCTCGGCATCGATGCTGAGCACCATCGCCTCGACCACGTCGCCCTTCTTGAGCACCTCCGACGGGTGCTTGATCCGCTTGCTCCACGACATGTCGGAGATGTGGATCAGGCCGTCGATGTCCTCCTCGACCTCCACGAACGCTCCGAACTCGGTCAGGTTGCGGACCTTGCCCTTGATGCGCGTGCCGACGGGGTACTTCTCGGTCAGCTCATGCCACGGATTGGTCTCCACCTGCTTGAGGCCGAGAGAGATGCGCCGCGCCGCGGGGTCTACGCCGAGCACCATCGCGTCCACCGAGTCGCCGACATTGAGAATCTTCGATGGGTGCTTGACGCGCTTGCTCCACGACATCTCGGA
>Ga0137452_1000238_pt1 | contig 16358 bp, 11 predicted proteins | sample EasRivERMGT513_2_FD_102312 | JGI IMG/M metagenome (GOLD analysis project Ga0137452, IMG submission 102312) | Soil microbial communities from meander-bound floodplain in the East River, Colorado, USA - East River MetaG ERMGT513_2 | ecosystem: Environmental > Terrestrial > Soil > Floodplain ...
CGCAACGAGGACGGAAGCGGGTTGGATGGCGACTACGCCGGGCTTCCGCTCAGTGCGGCGGGGCGGTTGCGAGCGCAGAGCTGGACGCCGGAGAACTTCGACGTCCCCGAGTGGGTCTGTCGGCCGCACGCGTGGGACTTCTCGGTGGAAGCAGGCGCCGCGCAACTACGTATTTCCGCCGACATCGACGACCCCACGCAGCAGCTCACCGCGATTCACGGGCGTCTCTCGATGCGCGAGCAGGAGACGACGATCTATATGGACGGACGGCCCCGCCCTCCGGATTATGTCCTTCATAGCTGGAGCGGCTTCTCCACCGGAGAGTGGGACGGCAATGTGCTCGTCCAGACCGCCACTCACCTCAAGGAGGCATACATTCGACGGTGGGGGCCGATGCGAAGCGACGATGCGACGGTGCGTACCCGCTACAAGCGGATCGGCGACTACCTGCGCGCCACGGTGATCATTTACGACCCCGTCTACCTGGCCGAGCCCTACATCCGGACGTCGCTGTTCTGGGTGCGTGACCCCAACCTCGTGCTGCCGCCGTATCCCTGCGAAGAGGCGACGGAAACCGTCATCGAACGAGGCACGGTCCCGCACTACCTGCCTGGAAAAAGCCGGTTGCCCGGACAGAATCCGAACGAGACGGATCAATTCGGGACGCCCTACGAGGCGAGGCTCGGGGGGCCCGAAACGATGTACCCCGAGTACATCAAGAAGATGCAACCGTTCCCGCGCCCGGTGGCCAAGGCGGCGGGAGCCGCGGAGCGCGGGCAATGAATCGCCGACTGATCCTTGCGTCGATATCGGCGGTCGCGGTGCTTGCCCTGCCTGGCTCCGTCGAACGCGTCCACACGCAGGCCGGTCAGGGCGCGGGCGTTCGGCCCGCCTGGGCCTGGAAGCCGGCGATGCCTGCCGGCAATGACGGGCAGGTTCACGTCCTGCCGGTCCGAGGCAAGGTGTACATGCTGGTCGGGGCGGGTGGCAACATCACCGTGCAGGCGGGCGATGACGGCGTGCTGATCGTGGATGCGGGCGTCGCCTCGATGAGCGACAAGGTGCTGGCCGCCATTCGGACAATCTCCCGCGGGCCGCTCAGATACATCGTCAACACGGGCGAACGCGAGGAGTTCACGGGAGGCAACGAAAAGCTCGCGGCAGCGGGCAGTACGATTCGTTTTCGTGTCGCCACTGACCCACGCGTCTCGGATGGTTTGGCAAAGGACCGGGCTTCAGTGATCTCGTATGTCACCGTCTTCCAGAGGATGTCCGCGCCGACGGGAAAGGTGGCGCCGCGCGTGGAAGAGGCGTGGCCGGACAACACGTACTCGACGCCACAGAAAAAGCTCTACTTCAACGATGAACGCGTGCTGATCGTGCACGAGCCATCGGGAACCGACGGCAACAGCATCGTCCACTTTCGCACCGACGACGTTGTCAGCGTCGGAGACCTGGTGGACCTGACGAGCTACCCGTTCTTTGACGCCAATGCGGGAGGCAGCATTCAGGCGATCGTGGAAGGCCTCAATCACCTGATTGACATCACGGTACCCTACAGGAAGTCGGAAGCCGGCACGCTGGTGATCCCCGGTCATGGACGACTGGCCGATCAACCTGACGTCGCTTACTACCGCGAGATGGTCGTCATCATTCGTGATCGGATCCAGGACGGGATCAAACGTGGTCTGACCCTCCAGCAGGTAAAGGCTGAGAGGCCCACGAGCGACTACGACCCGCGCTTCGGCAAAAACACCGGAGCCTGGACCACGGACATGTTCGTCGAAGCGGTCTATCGAAGCCTCGGAGGGAAGTAGCCATGACACGCAAGGGACTCATATTGTTCGCGAGCCTCGTCTTCCTCGCCGGCGCTGGACGGGCGGTCGCGCATCACTCGTTCACGGCGGCCTACGAGCCCGGAAAGCGTGTGGAGATCCAGGGTGTCGTCAAAGAGTTCGTGTGGCGGAACCCCCACTCATACGTGCGGCTCGAAATCACGGACAAGTCGGGGAAGATGGAGGTGTGGACCCTCGAGTGGGGTTCGAGCACCCAGTTGTCGGCCGCGAAGTATCCCGTGACCCGGACGACGCTTAAGTTTGGCGACCACATCATCGCGTCAGGCGAACCAGGGCGCGATCCTGAAGCACGGCGAGTTCGTATCTTCTCGATCAAGCGCCCAGTCGACGGCTGGGAGTGGCAAGGAGTCGTCGAGTGAGGGTCTGTCTGGCCGCGCTCGCGTTGTGCGTGGCCCTCGCCGTGCCAGTGGTTGCCCGCGCCCAGGGACCGGGGCGCGGCGCGGGTCCGGCCGCAACCGGGCGCGCTGCGGCGCTGAAAGACCTGACTGGGTACTGGGTCTCGGTGGTGGCCGAGCACTGGCATCTGCGGATGCTGGTCCCCCCCAAGGGCAACTTCGAAATGCTGCCGCTCAACGCCGAGGCGCGCCGTGTCGCGAACACCTGGGACCCGGCCAAGGAAAGCGAGCCGTGCAAGTCGTACGGCGCGGCCGCAATCATGCGCGTGCCAGGGCGATTGCACATTCAATGGGCCGACGACAACACGCTGCGGATCGATACTGATTCCGGCACCCAGACCCGCCTGTTTCATTTCGGCGGGACGACGCCAGCCGCCCAACCTCCGCAATGGCAGGGGTACTCAGTCGCAGCGTGGGAGCGTGCGGCGCGAGGCGGCGGCGAGGGCGGTGCTGCAGGTGACTTGAAGGTCACGACGACGCGCATGCGCGCAGGCTACTTGCGGAAGAACGGCGTGCCCTACAGCGAGAACACGTCGCTCGAAGAATACTTCGACATGTTTTCAGAGCCGAACGGCGATACGTGGCTCGTGGTCGATAGCATTGTCAGGGATTCGCAGTACTTGACGCAGCCGTACATCACGAGCGTCGCGTTCAAGAAGCTTCCAAACGCATCAGGCTGGGATCCGACGCCTTGCCGGGCCGACCAGCCGCGGTAAATCCCAAAACCCAAGTCCCAAATCCCAAATCCCAATCAAAAACGGTTTCAACCACGAAGAACACGAAGTAGCAACTCTCTTCGTGTTCTTCGTGACCTTCGTGGTTGGTCTTGGGATTTGGAGCTTGGGATTTGGGATTTGGGATTTACTTAGCGTCCCGGCGAGGTGGCCCGAGGTCACCAAGGCCACCATCATTGCACGTGAGACCGGGCGCCGCTCCTGGCAGGCCCTGACGCTCGATCCATCCGCAGCAGTACCTTCCGCATGATGCAGGGGGCGTGTAGACACCCTTGATCGTCTTCCGATACTCCGGATACAGCGCCTCCGCGTACCCCATCGCCGCCTCCCTCGGGAGGTTGTACGTGCGGATCATGAAGTCCGCTTCCGGATTCTTGCCCGGCAGGTAGTGCGGAACGATGCCGGTATCCTGGAGCCGCGGAATCTCGTTGGCGGTGTTGCAGTTTTCCTCGACGTATTGGTTTGCGTTCGCGCGAGGATTCAATTGCCACACGCGGCTCACGACGTGCGGCTCGGTGAGATAAATGGGATCTTCCTGGATGGTGACGATCGTCAGCAGATCTCCATGCCGCGTGATGTGGGCCGTGATCGTCGACCGATCGCTGCCCGGGATGCCGTTGCCTCGTCTGATCCAGGCGGTCTTCATGTGGGTTGTGCGCGCCGTCAGCGTGTCCCCTTCCCATTTCCCGGTCGTGAAGCCTTCGGCGCTGGACAAGGCATTGGGAGACGGTTCAGGACGTCCGTCCATCCAGATCGTCACCGTGCCCCTCAAGTAATCGCCGCCAAGCTTCCACGCAATGACATTGCCGACTTCGTCCACGTCGCGCCATATCGAAATCCCCCGCGGCCTGTACATCTGTACCCAGGGTGCCTGCGCGAGGCACTGGCGCTCCATCGTCGATGGGAGGTTTGAGGTGTACAGAAGGGCCTTGGCGCGCGCCTCGTCGTTGAGAGGCATTCCCGTGAAATCGCCAAGGTCCGAGCCAGGGCCGCGCTCGATGTAGTCCTCGTACAGGATCGGGGCGTACGATCCGCTGAGCTCGATCTGGGCGAACGCGGGACCGCTCCCCAGTAGGACACCGACGAGCATGACAATCCGCGTGAGGACGATCCCGTTCATGAGGGCTCCTCTTTGAACGCTAAAATTTCGCGTCGCAGGGTGAGGGATCCCACTTGCTGCCGTTGGGCTCTTTCTTGAAGTGGATGGCCGTGACCCACGGAGCCTGAAGATAGACAGGGTCCTCCACGATATTGGTATCGACAATGTACTGGTCGCCGTTCGCCTCGATGTGGAGGTCCCAGTACTCGGTGAAGACCGTGCTGGCGCTGTAAGGGACGCCGTTCTTTCGCAAGTAGCCCGGTCGCAACTGCGTGGTCACCGACTTCATCGATCCGCGCCGCGCTGCACCCCGTCCGCGACCTCCGCCCCCCATGATCCACTCGGCGGTCGACACGCCTTGCCAGGTCTTTGCGCCCTGCGCCGACGACGTGCCGCCAAATCGGAACAGGCGGGTCTGCGTGCCGTAGTCGCTTTCCAGCTTGAGCGTGTTGTCGTCCTGCCACGTGATGTGCAATCGGGTGGGGCCGCGCATCAGGCCCGGCGCTCCGTACGCCCGGCATTGCTCACCGGCGGCGGTGTCCTTCGCGGGATCCCAGGCTTCAGCAACGCGCTGGCCCTCGCGGCTCATCGGAATGCTTGGAAAGTCGCCTTTGGCGGGCGTGATCATCCGCCAGCGCCAGTCTTCCGAGATGATCGCCACCCAGTAGCCCGTGGGATCGAACGGCGCCGCCGCTCTCGGAGTGGCGCCGGCGGGCGCTTGCGCGCCACGACCTTGGGCGCGAACGTCTACCGACAGCCCCAAGTGCAGCACAACCGCCGCCGCGAGGAGCACCGCCGCCCGGGCACCTTGGGAGTTGGGACTTGGGAGTTGGGAGTTCACGATTTTCCAGCGGGCTTTTTCAGGCCGTTGTAGATCGCCTCGACGAACATGTCCGTCGTCCATGGCCCGGAATCAGCGCCGTACCTCCGCCGGTATCCCTGCGTAGGGTTGGCAGCTTCCACCTGCTCCAGCGTCATGCCCCTGGTGATCATGTCCTGGATGATGTCCTTGATGACCGTGACCATGTCGCGGTATTCGACGAGCTCGCCGTAATCGGACACGCGGCCGTGCCCGGGCACCAGCAACGTGCGGCCCGGTTTCAAGACCAGCGGCATCGCCGGGACGGTCAGGTCCAGCAGGTGGTTGAGCGCCTCGAGCTCTCCTTGAATGCTGCCGCCCCTCGCCGGGTCGATGACCGGAAATTGCCGAAGGTCGATCACGTCGCCGGTCACGATCACGTCGGCCCGGCGGAAGTGCACCATCGTATCGCCATCGGTGTGCGCGCCAAGCTGGCGGATCACCTGGATGGCGTCATCGTTGATGTACATCGACCGCAGCTTCGAGGTGAAGGTTTCGTTCGGCCACATGTCCACCGGAAACGGCGTCTCATTACCCTTCGGTGTGCTCATTCGCTGCAGAACGTTTTCGTGCGCGAGCACGGTCGCGTGTTCCTCGTCGCTGAATGAGTCGGGGTTGATCGCGATGCCGGCGGAGCCAACCTTATCGTTGCCACCGACATGGTCGGCGTCCGCGCTGGTGTTGATGATCATGCGGATCGGCTGCTTCGTGATCGCCCTGACCGCCGCCAGGAGGTTGTCCGCCACCGCCGTTGCGCCGCTGTCGACGAGGATGACACCGTCCTCTCCGACGTGGACCGCGACATTGCTCCCGGCGCCAAAAATGACGAAGACGTTCGGCCGAATCTGAATGGTTTCGAGGGCCGCGGTGGAGGCGGGTTGCTGCTGAGCGAGAAGGCTGTGCGCCCGCTGGCCCCCTTCAAGAACGAGAACCAGCGCGATCAGCCACGGCAGGGCCGTCCTGACGCGCGTCGATGGCGCGGTCATAATCGCGAGAGCATATATCACTATTGGCGCCTGCCGGGCAACGCTCGAGGGTGTGCTATATTTCGCGCGCCTGTTCGGGGAGGACTATCTATGAAGCGTTATCTCGTCGCGCCATTGACTGCAATCGCGCTCGCGATCGGCGCACAGGCGTTCGCTCATCATTCATTCGCAGCGACCTACCTCGAAAATCAGTCGGTCACGATCGAAGGCGTTCTCGTGCAGTTCGTGCTGCGCAATCCTCATTCTTTTGTGAACATCGACGTGCCCCAGCCGGATGGATCGATGGCACGCTACATCGTCGAGTGGGGTTCCCCGAGCCAGCTGCAAGGCAAGATCAACAGAGACACGTTGAAGCCCGGTGACCAAGTCATCATCACCGGCAATCCCGGCCGAAACGTGGAGGACCACCGCGTTCGTCTGCTCACTTTCCGTCGTCCGAAAGACGGCTGGAGCTGGGGCCTCCTTCCCGACGAAGTTATCGCCAGATAGATTCCCCGGGCGAGTTCCTCTAGCCAAATCGGCGCGGTATCGCGGCTCAATCGAGTCGCGATGCGCTCGCCACGCCGCCCTCAGGACCAAGGCTGTTGTCGCCGCTGGGCGACTCCTCAACTGCCTCGTTCGCGGCCGCGACCACTATTGGCAGAGCGCGACGACGCAGATGGAGAGAATGTTGCGATTCTCCGGCGGAACCGGGAGGCCACGTTCCATCATCAGCCTGCGAACGAACGTGGCCGTCTCGGGATGTGCGATGGCGCCCTGCACGCCGGCGCGGACCAGCCCCTCGGCATAATCGAGCGCCTGCCAGGTGTGCCCTGCCGCGGCTGAGCCGAGCTTGTCGGTGTCGCGACTGCCGCGGTCGCGCGCGTCGAGCCGTGCGCCGCGATCAACGAGCAGTTGAACGGCAGCGTTGCGTCCTTTGAGCGCGGCACCCATCAGCGCGGTTCGCCCCTCGTGGTTGCCGGCGTTCGGGTCGAGCCCGAGATCCAGCAACATGCCGATCGCTTCGACGTTTTCCTGCGGCGACCGCTCGTAGGTCACACCTTCAACCCATCCGATGCCACCCGCCGCGGTCAATGCGGTGTCGCCGTTTGCGGTCGCGATGAACGGATCCGCGCCGTACTGGAGGAGCAGCTTCATCAGCGCGGTGTCGCTCGACTGCGCTGCGCGTACGAACGCCGTTGCGCCGTCCTCGAAGAACCACTGCATGGTGAAGATCGTCCGCGTCAGGGTGTTGTCCCGGATCCGTGCGTTCGGATTCGCGCCCTTCTCCAACAGCCGTCTGATGATATCGAGGTGATCGAGATCGGGCTTCGGCACCGGGTAGTCGCCGCCTTCGATGTCGCGGTTGTCCGTGGCAAGGTAGAGCGGCGTCCACCCGCCCTTGTTTGCCATGTTCACGTCGGCGCCGCGCTCGACGAGCAGCGCAGCCAGCGCGTAGTTACGATTGTTGACGGCCGTCAGCAGTGGCGTCCATCCGTACTCGGTGGTCTGATTGATGCTGGCGCCTGCGTCCAGCAGTGCCCTGGCGGATTCGAGATCACCCTCACGCGCCGCAAACACCAGCGCCGTCAGACCGCCGCCGCCGCCGCCGACCAGGCCAGCCTGCACCACGTCGTCGGTATCGTCGGCCGGCGGCCGCTGCTGCGCCTGCCCCTGGTTGCGCGCCGCCTCCGCGCGTTCAATCGCCAGCTGCTCGTCGTACGTGCGACCCGCCGCCACGGCGCGCTCCCGCCGCTGGCGCGCCTCGTCGACGGCGCGTACGTTCACGGGGGGCGCCATGTAGTTCCGCGGCAGGCCGGCTGGACCCGACGTCGCGCTGGGGTCTGCGCCCGCCGCCAGCAGGGCCTTCACCGCCTGGGCATGCCGCTGTTCGGCCGCCCACATGAGGGCCGTCGTGCCACGAAGGCTCTCGCGGGCGTTCGCGTCGGCGCCGGCAGCGACCAGACGGTTGACGAGATCGACGCGACCGTTACGCGCCGCAAACATCAGCAACGTTTCGCCGTTTGGTCCCCGCTCCCGCGCATCCGCGCCGGCCTGTAACAGTCTCTCCACGATTGGGAGGCTTCCATACAGCGAGGCCATCGCGAGCGGGGTCACCCCCTCACGATTGGCGGCTCGCACGTTGGCGCCCGCCGCCACGAGCAGGTTGGCTGCTTCGAGGTCGTCCCGATACACAGCCCAGTGAAGTGCCGTTGCGCCATCTGCCTGCGGCGCGTTGACGTCGGCCTTCTTCTGGATCAGCGCGCGGAGCGCCGCGATGTCGCCGTTCATCATGGCGTCCGCGACGTCGCTTCCGGCCGCGCCAATCGTGATGCCGCCGCACAAAGCGAACGCCGCGAGGCACGCAACGATCTGACGTGACACAAGCCACAGAGACACAGAGTCACAGAGAAGACGCTTCTTCCCTCTGTGTCTCTGTGCCTCTGTGGCCCGTGGGTACATGCAAGCGTAGCGTCTCATCTACGACAGCTTTGCAAGCCTGTCCGTGCTATCGCCCTGGACATCCTTGTGGATACCGTACATGTCCAGGATGTTGAGCAACAGGTTGCCTGTCGTCACCGTCTTCCGCTCGTACGCAAGGTGGCGATTCCCTCTGAGCTTGCCGCCCGCGCCCCCGACGAGGATGTGCGGCACGTCGTAGTGCTGATGCTGATTCGAGTTGCCCATGTTGGTACCGTAGAGAATCAGGGAATGGTCCAGCAGCGTGCCATCACCGTCCGGGATCGAGCGCAGCTTCTGCGCGAAGTACGCCAGTGTGGACACGTGATACCGGTTGATCAGCGCGTACCGTTTGATTTGCGCCGGGTCGTCCTGGTGATGCGAGGCTCCGTGGAAGCTGGCGCTGGTACCCCCATCCGGGAACAGCGGGCTCTTCGGGAACGTGTAGACACGATTCGTGAGGTCGCGCGCGCCGAGCAGCGTGGCCACGCGCGTAATATCCGCCTTGAAGGCGAGCGCCAGCAGATCGTAGTGGAGCTTGATGTGATCGTCGAACTGTTCGGGCACCCCAGGCGGCAGGTCGAACACCGGGACGTCATTGGTAGCCTTCGCCGCAAGCTCGATTCGCCGCTCGATCTCGCGGATCTCGTCGACGTACTGGTTCACGACCCGGCGATCGGCCGGTCCGAGGTCGTTCCTCAGACGTGTCAGCTCACCGACGAGCGAGTCCAGAATGCTGCGCCGCCGCACGAGTCGCGCGGCGCGCATCTCGGGCGTCCCGCCGCCGCCAAAGAGGCGTTCGAACACGACCTGCGGATTCAGCTCCATCGGCAGCGGCGCGGTCCGCATCAACGGCTCGGTCGACGGCGTCGGCAGGCCCACCCAGGAGATCGAGTTGGTGTACGAGCAACTGTATCCTTCGCCACAGTTGCTGGAGCTCGAGTTCGGGTCCTCGACGGACAGTTGGAGTGACGGCAGCAGCGTATCTGCGCCGATCTTCTGCGCAATGATCTGATCGATCGTCGGGCTGCCGACAGTGGCGTCCGCGGCGGCTGTCTTACGCGGCTTGATGCCCGTAAGGTATGCCGCCGCCACCCAGTGGTCGGATCCGGTGGTGCCCTCCGGAGGCTCCGCCGATTTCGCCCACAGCCCGCTCACAACGACGGCCTGGTCCTTCACCGGTTCCAGCGACTCGAGGATGTACGGCAGCCTCGCGGGCAGCGCGCCTTCGGCCTGCGGCTCCCAGTGGCCGGGAGCCATGCCGTGAGGCATGAACATGCCGACGAACCGCGTCTTCGGCTGTGCCGCGGTTTGCGCCAGCGAGCCGGCGGGCACCATCGCATCGAGCAGCGGCAGCGCAAGGGTCACCCCGGTGCTGCGGAGAAAGAGCCGTCGGTGAATGTGCTTCTTCGTAATAAAGGACATGGCGTTACTTCCTGTGCCTGGTCCGGCTAAAGCCGGACACTACGTGCTACCTACATCTTATTTAGTTCGCGCGGCTCGCGGTGGCTCCGCCGGATCGCCAACCGCTTTCGTGTTCGTCTGAAACGGCGCACTCCTGACGATGGCCAGCACAAGTGTGGAAAAACGATTGTCCTGATGCGCGACGTCGCGGGCGATGGCGCGTACCAGCGGCATGTCCTGGTACTCCACGCCCCGGCCGAGCGCATACGTCATGAGCTTCTCGATGCTCACGCGGACGAACTGCCCTGAGTAGCGGGTTGTCCATTGCTGGAGCGCCACCGGCCCGTCCACCGTGGTGTTGTCGAACAGCTCCGCTGAGGCATCGATGGGCGAGCCCTCATCATGGCTCCGCCACAGCCCGATGGCGTCGAAATTCTCGAGCGCGAAACCAATCGGATCCATCAACCGGTGACACTGTACGCAGTCGGGCCGGACGCGATGCTCGAGCATCTTCTCGCGCATCGTCGGCTCCCTCGCATTGCCCCGTGCGTCGGTGGCGCGCGGCGGCAGCGGCGGTACGTCCGGCGGCGGATCGGGGGGGCTCATGCCGAACATGTTGGTCATGATCCACTTGCCGCGAGTGACCGGTGAGGTCCGGTCGGGCTTCGAGGTCGCCGTCAGGAAGGCGCCCTTCCCGAGTAGTCCGCGGCGCGCTTCCATGCCTGGACCGAGCGTCACTCTACGAAACCGGCTGCCGCTTACGTTGGGAATGCCGTAATGCAGGGCGAGACGCTCGTTGACGAAGGTGTAGTCCGCGGTCAACAACTCCGTGATGCTGCGATCCTCGCGAACGATGCTGTCGAACAGCATTTCGACTTCCGTGCGCATGGCCTGGCGCAGCGGGTCGTCGAAGTCGGGATAGAGCTGCGACACCGGAGCCACGCTGTCCAGCCCTCGCAGATTCAGCCACTGGCCCGCGAAGTTCGCTGTGAGCGCCTTTGCCTTCGGATGCGCGAGCATCCGTCGAACTTGCTGTTCGAGTTCGGCCGGGTCACTGAGGCGCCTCTGCCGCGCCGCTCTCAGCAGCGCCTCGTCCGGCGGCCCGCTCCAGAGAAAGAACGAGAGTCGCGAGGCCAGATCGATATCGCCGATGCGATAGGTCTGGCCCGGCGCGAGGTTCGCAGGTTCTTCTTCGATTCGGTAGATGAACTGCGGCGAGGCCAGCACGCGTGTCAGCAGCATCTCGATGCCCACCTCGAAATCCTTCTCGCGGCGCCCGAACCGATAGAACTCCATGAGCGAATCGACGTCGGCCGCCGTGGCCGTCCGGCGGAAGGCCTGCGTGGCGAGGTTCCGAGCGATTCGCCTGGCGCACGCCTCTTCGTCAGCCGGGCGCGCGGGCGTGCATGCGAAGATTCTCCGGCGGCTCGCGGAGCCCGTGGATCGAGTGGCACTGTGCGGGCCCTCGATGCGGATCGTGCCGACATGCGGGAAGAACGTGAAACCAGGCGTTGGACCGGTCTGAATCGTGGATCGCCGGAAGCGGCGGTCGAGGTCGAGCAGCGGCGCGTACTGGGTGGCGAGGAACGTGGCGCCGACCTTGTGCGCGCCCGCCGTCGCCTTGAAACGCACGCGCATCGGCGCTCCATTCCGGCCGCCGAAAAACGCTTCCGGACCGGCCTGTCCCGTGCGTGATGCGGCTTGCTGCTGCCCGCGACATTCGGTCGCCGGCGCTCGTCCTCCTCCGTTCCAGTCCATCAGCGCCAACCGCTCGGCGTCCAGAAGAACCTCGAGCCGCTCGCACGGCACCGATCCGAAACCGGCAGGCGTCATGTTGTCGCCGAAGATGGGGGTGACCGTGATCGTGTACTCGCCGTCGGACGGAAACAGGTGCTCGATCACGAGACCACCACGCGTGCCGAACGGCAGCCCTTCGATGTGGTAGTCCTGCGTCGTGTCCTCACGGGCGCGATACACGACGAGCGTCGGCTCTTCGGGCAGTCCAAGCGCAAGACGGCTGATCTTCTGCGCCGCCGTGACGTACGCCTCGACGAGCGTCGACGAGATGCCGAGCGCGCCGGCGATGTTGTCGAAACCGGCGGTCGAGTCGTCCGAAGGCAGATACTTCGCCGGATCGATCGGCAGGTCGATCAGATCGCGGACCGAGTTGGCGTATTCGGTCCGGTTGAGGCGGTGCAGACCTGGCGGCGGCGTAAAGGGCGTTGCGTGGCGATCGAGCTCGCTCTCGAGCCACGCGCTCATCGATTCATAGGTCGTTGGATCAGGGCGCCGCAAGCCCGCGGGCGGCATCATCCCTGTCCGCAGCTTTCGCGCCACGAGCTCCCAGGTTCGCATGTCGCGGCTCACGCCCGAGACGTCCAGTGAATCCAACGTGAGCTTTCGCGCCGAGTCGAGGCCCGCAGCTTTTGCACGTTCACTGTGGCAGCCGTAACAGTACTGCTCGAGGAGTTGCCGCTCGCCGGCGGCATCGAGGGCCGGCTTTCCCGACGGCGCGGCTCGGTCGACGCGATCCCCTGGCCCGAGCGGAGTCGAGGGCTGCTGCTCCGACGCGGCGGTCGCGTTCAAAGCAGCAGCCGAGGCGATGCCGACGAGTACAGCCCCCGAAAGCAGGAGCACGAAGCGAGTTCGCACTCGCACCAGATCCCCCTATCAGAACTGATACTTCAACGCGAACTGCATGATTCGCGGATCGTCCGCCACCAGATACCGTCCGAACGACGCGCTGCTCAGGTTAGTCACGGGTGACTGGTTGTTAACCCCCGGGAGCGGCGTCTGAGGCCTGAACCAGTTGAACGCGTTGAACGCCTCGATGCGTGCCTCAACCGTGTGGTTGCCCGCGAGACCGAACTGCCGCACGAGCGACAGGTCAACCACCCGGGTTCCCATCCCGAAGTACGCGTTGCGAACCGAGTTCCCGTAGGTCCCCAGCGTCGGCTGTGCGAACGCGGCCGGGTTCAGCCAGTTGTTCACCGTTTTCGCGCCGTACGGATTGTCCAGTACCTGGTTGGGGCGCTGCGTCTGCACCTGGATTCCAGACAGCGCACGGTCGGCTCCCGTGATGATCGCCAGCGGTGCGCCCGAGAATGCACGGAAGACTCCCGAGAGCCTCCAGCCCGACGCGAGCAGGCGTGCCGCGGTGTTGCTGAATTCCGGCGACGCGACGCTCGCGGTGAGATTGAAAATGTGCTTGCGCCAGTTCTCACAGTTCCCCTTGTCCTCATCGAAGATCTTCTGAGCCTCGGCCTCGGACGGCGGATTGATCAATGACACCGGCTTCTGGTAACCAGTCGCGACGTTGAGCGGGCCCTGCCCCTGGTTGATCAACCCTTCGCAGCGCGACAGGGTGTAGTTCGCGGTCGTCACGAACCCACCCGCGGCCCGACGTTGCACAGACAGCAATAGCCCCTGGTAATTCTGCCAGCCCGCATCCGTCACCCAATCGAGATATCCGTAGTACTGCCCCACCGCTGGATTCAGCAGGCTCAGCTCGCGACGTTGATCGAGCGAATTGGTGCAGTTTGCGAAGGTCTGTCCGCCCGCGGTGCACGGCGCGGCTGCCGTTGCTCCAGGTGTTGTGACAACGGCCGGATTGCCGTCGACGACGCCCCACACGTTGTACATGTGGCTCCCCGTGTACGTCGCTGAGAACGCCGTGCTGTCGCCGACCTGATGCTGAACGCCGACGTTCCAGCTGTGATTGCGTGTCGTCTTGATGTCGTCCGGCACGGTGATGAACAGCGAATAGAGCGCCGAGTTCCAGGGGTAATTCCCCTGCGAGATCGGAAACGGATTCGTTCGGCCGACGGAGCCCCACGGATCGTCAAGGATCGAACCGTTGAGGCGCTGCTCCAGGCCGAACGGCGGCGCCGAGCGCGAGTCGAAGAAGAACTGACCGGTGACGAAGTCGCCCGTCAAGCCATAGCCGGCCCTCACCGATGTGCGGCCGTCGGCCTTCGGATCCCAGGCGATGCCGACCCGCGGCGCGATGTTCGACCAAACGGTCTTCATTCCCGTAGTGCCTGGGAATCCTGGATCGCCCGGATAGTAGAGGCCCGCGGGCGCCTGCGGGTACACCGTGCTGTGGGTGTTCGAGCGTACCCGGGCCATGTCGAAGCTATAGAACGCTTTGTCCTGGCTGTTCTGCGGGAACCACGGCTCCCAGCGAGCGCCGTAGTTCACAGTGAAATGGGACGAGGCGCGCCAGGTGTCCTGACCGTACGCAGCGAAATAGGGCTGCGTGATGTCCTGCCGGAACGGCGTCGATTCACGGAACTCAAACACACGGCCGAGCAGGAAATCAGCGAGCGGCAGCCCCGTCGCACTGCCGTTGAAGGAGATCGGGCCCATCGACCGGACGTTCGATTCGGTCTTCCAGTTCGACAGCGACACTGCCCCGCCGAACCCGTACTGATGGCTGCCGCGGACCACCGTCAAGTCGTCGGAGATGCCGTAGCTGTTCGGCTTGTAAAACGAGAACGTTTCAGTTCCCGTGTTGATCGCAAACGCGCCGGTCGTCGTGATGTTCATGTAGTTCGGCACATGGCTGAACATCTTGATCCCGACATCATCCGGCCCAAACATGTCGGCGTGCGTTCGCAGGACACGCGTGCGATTGATTGACAGCCGCACATTGTTGACCACGGTGCTGGCGACAACCCACGTGTCGCCAACCGCCAGCGAATGCTGCGAGTTGTCGCGACCGCCAGCACCCGCTCCGCCGCCGCCCGCCGCCAGGATGTTGCCGGGGGTGTTCTTCAACGCCGGATCCCAGAACGTGGTTGATAGTTGGTATCGCGCAAACAGGGCGTGGCTCTGCGACAGCTGCCAATCGACCTTTGCGATCGGCTGCGCCTCGCGCGGCTTGGTCGTCCGCGAATACGCAATCTGCCCGCAGGGATCGGACGTCGTCGGCAGCATCCTGGCGATTTTCATGGCCGCCGGGCTGAAGGATGCGGGGCTGATCCGGTTGTTGGCGAAACCGAGCGCTGCCGGCAGCGTGAGGTTGCCCTGCGCGCGGCATTGCGCTGACGCAACGGTGGAGAAATCGCCCGCCAGCATCGCGGCAGTCGGAATGAACGTGATGATGTCTGCAGGGGTTTGCGTGGCACGCGTGCCCTGATACGCCCCGAAGAAGAAGATGCGATCTTTCACAATCGGCCCGCCCAGCACGCCGCCGAACTGGTTGCGCACGAGTCCGTCGTCGGAGCGCTTGCCGGTCCTTGAATTGATCGCCGCGAACGGGCTCGTCGCGTTGAAGCGATGGTGGCGCGCGAATTCAAAAAGGTCACCGTGGAAGACGTTGGTGCCCGACTTGGTGGCGATGCCGACCGTGCCGCCAGCCTTGTAGCCGTTTTGCGCGTTCTGCGAGCCGGTTTCTACCTTGAATTCCTGCATCGCGTCGGGGAACGGCAGCGGAAGATTCACGCCGTCGTACACGTTGTTGTGGAGCGCCCCATCGAGCAGGTACGCGACGCCAAACTGCTGACCGCCGGCGACGGCAATGCCGCGGCTGGAGGTGAGGCTGCGGCTCGAGGGATTGCCCAAATCGACGGCCCCGCCGGCAAGCACGATCAGCGCAGCCGGGTTGCGCCCTTCGAGCGGGAGCGCCTCGACCTGTTCGTTCGTGATGACCTGTCCAATGGCGGGATTGCGCGTTTCGACGAGCGGCGCCGCTCCCACCACGGTCACGGTCTCCGCCAGCTCGCCAAGCTGCAGCGTAATCGGAATCACTGGGTTGCTGTTGACCTGCAGCACGACCCCGGTCTGCACATAAGTGCGGAAGCCGGCTAACGTCGCTTCGAGGCGATACGGGCCGATGGGCAGGTTCAGCAACGCAAATGAACCTGTGTCGTCTGTGACGACCTCACGCTTGAAGCCGGTGTCGGTCTGAGTAGCGACGACGGTGACGCCCGGCAGTGTAGCGGCACTCGTATCCGCGACCGTCCCGTTGATTTGTGCTGTGGCCTGGGCCCACGCATTCGTGGCAGTCAGCAGAAGAACGACCACGCCGACTAGGGCTCCTCTAAAGCGATCCATTCAATGCCTCCTCTTCATAAGACCCGATGCTGTCGCCGCCGTAGTTTCCGTTTGTTGTGGATCCCGCATTCCCCGCAGCGCCTCGTCAATCGAGGTGCTCGGCACAAGTCGACGAATAATTGCGTTCAAACGCGTTCGAAGGGCGAGTTGAGACCCAAAAACGAGATGTCACCGAGCAACGAGAACGCCCGAATGAGACGACTGGGTCGCGCGCAAAAAATCAATTCCACCACCACGGGTACCGTGGCAGGCGGCACGGTCACGCCCTCGAAAGGACGCGGACGCAACAAATTGGCGGGAGTATACACCCGCACTGGCGGATGCCGTCCGGCAACCAGAGGAGGACAAACCAGGCCGTGGCGTCAGAAGTTGGGGTATTCCGCCGCTGATTTGTTAAGCAGTGCGGACGGGGCTCGAGCGCATACGCCTGTTTGCCCTTGCCGTCGTGAGATTCTGCCGAACGCTGCCGCGTACGGACGAAGCCCGGCAAACCGCCGAGCAGGACGCGTGAGGACGGCCACATCGCCAC
>Ga0137452_1000239_pt1 | contig 16288 bp, 14 predicted proteins | sample EasRivERMGT513_2_FD_102312 | JGI IMG/M metagenome (GOLD analysis project Ga0137452, IMG submission 102312) | Soil microbial communities from meander-bound floodplain in the East River, Colorado, USA - East River MetaG ERMGT513_2 | ecosystem: Environmental > Terrestrial > Soil > Floodplain ...
AGCGGTGTTCTCCGACAAGGACATCCGCGCGGGCATGATCCAGATGTTTGCGAAGGAGGTCGAAGGCGATTTCAAAGTGGAACCCTTCTACAATGGAACGCTGTTCAAACAGGGCACCGAGCTGGTCGCCCTGCAGCGCGACAACCTGGAGATGGGCAATATCGCGCCGCAGGATATCTCCAAGCAGATCCCGGCGTGGTCGATCCTGACTTCGGCGTATCTCTTCCGGGACGCCAACCACCTGAACGTCTTCTTCGCCAGCAGCCTGGGCGCGCAAATGAAGAAGATGGCCGAGGACGAGGTCAAAGTGAAGATCCTGGGGCCGACGTTCTTCGGCACGCGGCAGGTCGGCCTGAAGCCGAAGAAGAAGATCAACACCCCCGCCGACATGGCCGGCATCAAGCTCAGGATGCCCCCCGGCGACGCGTGGCAGCTCCTGGGCCGCTCCTTGGGCGCGAATCCCACGCCCATGGCTTTCGCCGAGACCTATACGGGTCTGCAGACCGGGGCCGTCGACGGCCAGGACAATCCGCTTCCTAATGTTCAGGCCATGAAGTTCTACGAGGTGATGTCGCAGATCGTGCTGACCTCGCACCTGGTCGGCTACGACCTGCTCACGGTGAACATGAAAACCTGGCAAGGCATGTCGCCCGCCAAGCAGAAGGCCTTCCAATCCGCCGCCGACAGGGCGATCGCCTGGAGCGCGGCGGAGCATCTGAAGCGTGAAGCGGAACTGGCCGAGGGCTTCAAGAAGCAGGGTCTCGAAATTTACGCCCCGGATATCAGGGCCTTCCGCGAGTATGCGCAGAAGACATACCTGAGCTCGGACCAGGCGAAGGACTGGCCAAAAGGAATGCTTGAAAAGATCAACGCTCTCAAGTAGATCTTGTAATTCTTGCGTGTCTGCCGGTCGCGCCCGCGACCGGCAGCATGCAGGCCTGCGGAAGCAACAATCATGAACGCATCCATCGGGAAAGCCGGAGCGTGGCTGCGCCGCCGCGCGGAGAATTTTGCCGCGGCCCTGCTTGCGGTCATGTTCGTCGCTTTCATCGTGCAGATCGTGTTCCGCTATTTCTTCAACTTCCCGATCGGCTGGACCTCCGAGCTGACCGTCATCACCTGGCTTTGGCTGGTGCTGTGGGGCGCCGCCTTCGTCTTGAAGGAAAGCGAAGAAATCCGCTTCGACCTCATCCATGGGGCGGCCGGCCGCCGCACGCGCCTTGTCATGGGAATCATCATCGGGATTTCGATCGTGATCCTGTACGCCGCATCGCTCCCGGCAACGGTCAGCTACGTCAGTTTCATGAAGGTTGAAAGAACGTCCTACCTCAAGATCCGCTTCGACTACCTGTACTCGATCTACGTGATCTTCGCCGTCGCCGTCATCGTCCGTTACCTCTGGATCCTGTGGCGCCTGCTGCGCGGCAAGGACCCCGAGCCCCTCGATTCGACCACGGTGAGCTCCGGCCTGTGAATCCCACCAGCCCCTTCTCCCTCGCCGTCATGGCGATCGTGGCCTTGAGCCTGCTCGGGCTGCCGATCGGGCACGCGATGATCGGCGGCTCGGTTCTCTATCTCTTCCTGGCCGGCCTCGACATGGGGACCGCTGCCGAGCAGCTCCTCAACGGCATGTATACCAGCTACGTGCTGCTGGCCATTCCGCTATTCATCCTCGCCGCCGAGTTCATGAACAGCGGCAGCATCATGGATCGGCTGCTGCGCTTCTGCAACGCGCTCGTCGGGCGCTTCCGCGGCGGGCTCGCCCACGTCAACGTCGTGCAAAGCATCATCTTCGCCAGCATGTCGGGTTCCGCCCTCGCGGACGCCGCAGGCTCCGGCAAGCTGATGCAGTCGCTGATGACGCGGGACGGCAAGTACACGGCGAGCTTCGCGGCAGCCCTGACCGCGGCGTCCTCGGTCATCGGGCCCATCATCCCGCCCTCGATCCCGCTGGTACTGTACGCGCTGGTCTCCGACACCTCGATCGGCTTCCTGTTCCTCGGCGGCGTCATACCGGGCCTGCTCATCGGCATTACACAGATGCTCCTGGTCGCGTTTACCGCCCGGCGGCGGAACTTCCCGGTCGAAAAGCCGGTTCCGCTGCGCGAGCTGCCGCGCGTCACCTGGGATGCCTTCCCCGCGCTGATGATGCCGGTGATCCTTCTCGGCTGCCTTTACAGCGGGGTGACCACGCCCACGGAGGCCGCCGCCGTCGCCGCCGCGTACGCGCTGCTGGTTTCGGCCTTTCTCTATCGCAGCATCGGCTGGCGCGACGTCTATGGCTCGCTGATGACCAGCGCGCGCATCACGATATCGATCGGCATGCTGATCGCCGGCGCCATGGTCTTCAACTACGTCATTACGGTCGAGAATATTCCCAAGGCGCTCAGCGTCATTCTGAAGAGCTACGAGCTCTCGCCCCTGACCTTCCTCCTGCTCGCGAACCTCCTCCTCCTGGTCCTCGGCTGCTTCCTGGAAGGCACCACGATTCTGCTGATCATCGTTCCGGTTCTCCTCCCCACCGCGCAGGCGCTGGGCATCGACCCGGTGCATTTCGGCGTCGTCGCCGTCGTCAACATCATGATCGGCCTGGTCACGCCGCCCTACGGCCTTCTGCTATTCATGATGGTCAAGATCGCGGAGGTGCCGCTCAAGGACCTGGTGCGCGAGGTGATGCCGTTTCTCGCCGTCATGATCGGCGCGCTGGCGCTGATTACCCTCGTGCCGGAGTTCGTGCTCTTTCTGCCCCGCCTGATGGGCTACAAGGGCTGAGGCGCCCGATGAAACAGAGGCAACCCAGCAAGATGAACCTTGGCGGCTCGGCATCCGACCGCGCGGCGAAGCGCAAATTGCTGGTCGGCCTCATCGGCGAAGGAATTCAGGAGTCGCTTTCTCCGGCGCTGCACGAGGAGGAGGCCCGTTGCCAGGGACTCACCCTGCACTATCAGCTGATCGACCTCGCCACGGGCGGGCGCAGCGTTGCCGATCTTCCGCGGCTGATCGAGTCGGCTGAAGCAGCAGGCTTCGACGGTCTCAACATCACGTATCCGTGCAAGCAGGCCGTCCTGCCGCTACTGACCGAGCTGTCCGAAGACGCGCGCGCCATCGGCGCGGTCAACACGGTGGTTTTCCGGAAAGGCAAGCTCAAAGGCTTCAACACCGATTGTTCGGGCTTCGCCGTGTCTTTCCGGCGGAAGCTGGGCGATGCGCCGAGGCGGCGCGTGGTGCTCCTCGGCGCCGGGGGCGCCGGGGCGGCCGTCGCTCACGCCGCCATGAAGCTGGGCGTGGAGCAGCTCTTCATCGTCGACCGGGACCACGAGCGCGCCGAGACGCTGGCGCGCAGCGTCGCGCGGCACCACCCCGGTCGAGTGGCCGTATCCGCCGATGACCTCGCGTCCGCGGCGAAGCGGGCGGACGGCCTGATCCACGCCACTCCGACGGGAATGGCCAGCCATCCCGGTCTGGCATTCGATCCGTCTTTGCTGCGGCCGGAAATGTGGGTCGCGGAGATCGTCTATTTCCCACTGGAGACCGAGCTTCTGCGTGTCGCGAAAAAGCGCGGCTGCCGGACCGTTGATGGTGGCGGCATGATGGTCTGGCAAGCGGTGGGGGCCTTTGAACACTTCACGGGCATCAAGCCCGATGCGGCACGCATGGAGGCTCATTTCCTGAAAATGGTTTCGCGCGTCGGCGGCGCCGATACGCGGATGCCAAGCTGACCATCGCGCGATGTTTCCGACAAGATTGACCTCCGGAGAAGTTTGGAGCACCCTGCGGGCGGCCTCTCCTTCCGCCCGCAGGCTTTTTTTGCATAAAATGGAAACAACCGGAGACAAACAATGCGCGTAGTGGTGCTGCATGGCCCGAACCTGAATCTCCTGGGGCGGCGCGAGCCGCATATCTACGGCAAGGAGACGCTCGCGGATATCAATACCAGGCTCGAGACCCTGGCGGCTGAGCTCGGCGCCGAGCTGGTGATCGTGCAGTCCAACCACGAGGGCATGCTGATCGACACCCTTCATGCGAACTTGGACAAAGCCGACGGCGCCATCATCAATCCTGGAGGTATCACCAACTACGGGGTTCCTCTCCACGATGCGATCGCCGCAATGCCTTTTCCAGTCATCGAGGTTCACCTGTCGAACATCGCCGCGCGAGAGGTCTGGCGCAGTCACTCGATAATCTCGCCGGTTGTGGACGGCACCATCCAGGGACTGGGTTGGCGTTCCTATACGGCGGCTCTGAGGGCGGTCGTTGAAATCGCGCGGGAGCCGAAGAAGCGCTGATCCGCCGCTTGCGGGACGTGGAGACGAAGGCTTGAGACGAACGGGTGCGATATGATCTCAAGGAAAGGTTTCCGATGACGACCCAAGAATCCAATCCCGAACCCAATAACCCCCTGGGAATAGACGGCATCGAGTTCATCGAGTACGCCACCTCGCAGCCGCAGGCGCTCGGGTCGGTGCTGCAATCCATAGGCTTCGTCCCCGTCGCCCGGCACCGATCGCGCGAAGTCATGCTCTACCGCCAGGGTTCGATGAACCTGATCGTCAATTCACATCCGGACGCTCTTCCCCGCATGAGCGCGCCGACGGCGACGCCGGAGCTGAAGGCGATCGCTCTGCGCGTGCGCGACGCGGCCTTCGCCTGGCGTCGCTCGCAGGACCTCGGCGCCTGGGAGATGCCGACCCGGGCCTCGGCGATGGAGCTGAACATCCCGGGCATCCACGGCGTGGGCGAAAGCCTGATCTACTTCGTCGACCGCTACCAGGATTTTTCGATCTACGACGTGGACTTCGTGCCGCTGCCCGGCGCCGACGCGCGGCCGGCGGCTGTCGCCGGTCTGCACTATTTCGGCGTGGTTCAGACCATTCTGAGCGGCCGCACCCCGGACTGGGTGGAGTTCTACCAGCAGCTCTTCGGCTTTACGGTGCTTCCCGAAGGAAAGTTCTTCGGCATCATCCCCAAGGGCACTTTGCTGGAAAGCCCGTGCCACAAGTTCTATCTCCAGTTGACCGAGCCTCCGCCGGGCTCGGAAGACATCGGGTGGGATGAGGGCCTGTTGCGCATCGGCTTGGGCGCGCCCGACGTGGGCGCCGCCGTCCGCGTGCTGAAGGAGCGAGGCGTGGTGTTCATCGACCACGGCGCGGTGCAGCCGAGCGAGAAGGGCGCGCTGACGCAGGTTTATCTCGGGGGCATCACCTTCGAGCTGGTGGTGAGCCATCTGCGGCCGGGCGCGTCGGCATGAACCAGGATCACTTCGGGATGGACACCATCTCGCTCGCCGGGCCGTTGGAAGCGAAGCTGCGCGCGGTGCGCGAAGGCGGATTTACCCAGATCATGCTGTCGGCGCCGGACCTGGTCGGGCATCCGGGAGGCGAAGCGGCCGCGATCTCCGCGGTGCGCCAGAGCGGCCTGCGCGTGACCGGATTCCAGGTGCTGCGCGATTTCGAAGGCCTGCCCGGCCACCTGCACGCCTACAAGCTCGACATCGCCAAGGCCATGCTCCGCATGTGCCGCGCGTTGGGCTCGAGAATCCTGCTGGTGTGCTCCTCGACCTCCACCCACGCAAGCGGCGATCCGGAGGTGCTCTCTCGCGACCTGCGCAAGCTCGCGATGCTCGCGGTACCACTTGGCATACGCATCGCCTACGAGGCGCTCTCCTGGGGCAAGCATGTCAACGAATTCCCGAAGGCCCTGGAGATCGTCACCGGCGCCGATCGCGCCAATCTGGGCCTCGCGCTCGATTCCTTTCACATGCTCGCCGCCAAGACCAGCCTCGACGATCTGGACCTCGTCGATCCGGGAAAAATCTTCCTCGTTCAGCTCGCCGATTTCATGTGGCGCGAATTGCCTTCGCGCGAGGAGCGCATCAATACCGCGAGGCACTTCCGCGTGTTTCCCGGCGAAGGCGTGCATGGGGCGGAAGTCGCCGAGTTCGTGCGCAGGCTCGATGACATGGGCTATCGCGGCGATTACAGCTTCGAGGTGTTCAACGACGACTACACTCAGCTGCCCGGTCCACTCGTGGCGGCCCGCGCGAGGGCATCGGTCAAATGGCTCACCGACCAGGTGTCCCGCCGCAGCCTTCCGATGCGCAGGGCGGTGTAAAAGCGGCCACTACCGCCAGCAGCAGCCAGAACGCGGCGCGTGCGAGATTCGCGAGGTGCTGCGACAAAGGACGCAGGGGAGTTTCCATCGTCGAAGATGCCGGCGCAAGCCTACTCCGAGTCGGCTCTGTCGCTGACACGAATTCTTACAATTAGAATCATCGAATTTGCTACATTGGGTTCAACCGCCGATGCCGCCGGTGCGTTTCTGTACGGATGAGACGCAGGAGGTATTCATGAAAGCGCTCGCGAAACACGCCTTTTGGCAACTGCTGGTGCTGCTCGTGTCGGTGTCGGTCGCGTTTGCGCAGACCCCTCCGCCTGCTTCGCGCAAAGCCGCGGCCACGCAGCCGGAGCTCGATCAGATGCTCGCGCCGATCGCACTCTATCCCGATTCGCTGCTGTCGCAGATCTTCATGGCCTCCACCTATCCGCTCGAGGTGGTGGAGGCGGCGCGCTGGTCGAGGGCGAATCCCGGCCTCAAGGGAGACGAGGCGGTCAAGGCGGTGGAGCACAAGGACTGGGATCTCAGCGTCAAGTCGCTGGCCGCGTTTCCCCAGGTCCTCGCGATGATGGACCAGCAGCTCGAGTGGACTGCGCGGCTCGGCGACGTTTTCATCGCGCAGGAGCCGCAGGTAATGGAAACGGTCCAGAACCTGCGACAGAAGGCGCAGGCGGCCGGCAATCTGAGATCGACCGAGCAGGCCACCGTGTCCCGGCAGGGAGAGGCCCTCGCCATCGAGCCGGTGAGCCCGCAGGTGGTCTACGTGCCGTACTACGATCCGCGCGTGGCCTACGGGTCGTGGTGGTGGCCGGCGTATCCGCCGGTGTACTGGGCGCCCTGGCCCGGCTACTACGCGTATCCCGGATATCCGGCGGGATTCTTCTGGGGTGTGGGCATCACGGTAGGCGCGGGATTTTTCTACAGCTCCTGCGACTGGCACCGGCGCCGCATCGCCGTCGCCCATGTCAACCCCGTCATTGTGAATCGCCCAGGGGTCGTGGTCCGGCTGGTCGTATGGCGGCACGATCCCGTGCACCGCCGCGGCGTGCCGTATCGCATCGAGTCGGTGCAGAAGCAATACGGCCGCAGCACGGCGGCCGGCGAGCGCCGCGATTTCCGGTGGCAGGGTCCGATCGCTCCGGCTACCCGCAACAGCGCGCTGAATCGGCCGGAGGCGCATGCCGCCCCTGGGCGAAGCGGCATCTCCGCCAATACCGCGGCTCGTATCGGCGAAGCGCGCCCCGGAGTCCACGGCCCCGTGAGCCGCCCGCATGCGGCGCCAGTCCCTGCGGCCCCACAGGTGCATGCGGGCCCGGGCAACGTTCCTCGCCTGCAAGGCCCGACGCCGCAGCCGGGCGTCGGGCACGGGCAGACTGGAAGGCACTCAGCGCCGTCCGCAGGCAGAGCGCACGGTGAAGGGCGCGGCCGTTAAGAGCGACGCACCACCGTCCTACGCTCGCGCCATGAAGCGTATCTCCTTGCTCCGGGCTACTTCTCAGGCATGTTTGTCGAGAAGCCCTTGAACAGATCTTCGAGGAGTCTTGTCAAAGGGGGCTCGCTGGGATAACGGTATTCCCTTTTTGCTTCGGTTCTGGGGCCCGTGACGTACTCCCGTGCAGTCTCCCTTAGAGCTCCTCTAAAACTGGAAGAAGAAGTATCGGCAGGCGGTGCCTGAATGAGCGTCTGGGGGAACGAAGTATTTCCCAGCTCGGTTTGGGCCGTGGCCGACCAAACGATATTCCCATCGGCGATATCGATTACCTGAAGTGATCCGGTTACTCGGCGTGAGGTCGTGGGACGCACCGTATTATCGGGTTTATTGTTGGCATCGCGACCTTCCGGAAGAGTTCTTTGGATCGAGTCACTGTCGATACGTGAAAATGCGATATAGCGGTAACCGCCGGCTTTTTGCTTGAGCATGCCCATGCTGGAATTGGAAGGCATACCCATTGTCAGCAATTCATTGAGCAATCTGGTGTGATCTTCCTGGCCCAGCTGGTCTGCCACCACGCCGTAGGGAATTAAAACAAAACCGGGTCGTTTTTCGTTCAACTGGGTCTGGAGTTGGCTGGAGTGGGTGACCGTATCGCCAGGCGAAAGAGGGGAAACGGATGAAACCACGCCGCCGATGGCGATACGGCCAGCAACAGCCGCAGAATATGTGAACGAGGGATCTGCCTTGAGGCCGGAAATCCTGGTTGAACATCCTGCCAAAAATACCAGCATCAATCCGGCGATCAATCCAGCTGCTCTGAATGTTTGCTTCATTTGAGCCCCCTTTGGGACATTGCCGTGAGAGAAGCGACCCGGGCAATCTAGACAGCCCCCTTTCGCCTTGGGCAGTCGTTATCTTGGGTTGCCCTGGCGCCCCGCCTGTAGTTGAGGCTGGGGCTGAGGAACCAAACTACGCCTGCGGCACCAGAGCGTCAATGAAGGGCTCAAAAACAGCGGGTTAACCCAACGTATCCTGTAGTGGTTTGCCCGACAAAATGCATCGCAGCAATTATTACATCGGCTTGATCGGATGCGTGGGCAAGTTTCTGCCCATGCTCAGATGTGGTTGACTCCTCCCGGTTCTCGGATCGACACTATTCCGGCTGCGCGGATCGATTCCTGAACGACGAACGTCAACGGTGAATGATCCCCGACAGCTCGCCGGGCTCTTCGGAGCAGGCATCGCAAGATTGCAGGAGGAGATCGCACACTATCCCGATTCGCTGACTCACTGACGAGGAGGCTCCCATGAGCAAGAAGGGCAAGGACGACAAGGACAGCAAGGACGGCAAGGACATCAAGGACATGAGCCGCCGCAACCTGCTGAAGGCCGGCACCGCAGCCGGCATCTCTGCAGCGCTGGGTGGCCCCGCGGTGGCGCACGCCAACGAGCGCCACGGCGGCGGGTTCCACGGAAAGAAGTCCAGGGACCGCGAGCTCACGCTGGTCAACGGCAGGATCCACACGATGGACGATCGCAACTCCGTCGTCTCGTCGGTGACGATCCGCAACGGGCGCTTCGAGTCCGTCGGCGGATGGGGCTGGAATTCGGGCGGCAGGGGCGAGGTCATCGATCTGCGCGGCCGCACGGTCGTTCCCGGTCTGATCGAGAGCCACACGCACTTCGTCAGCCTCGCCAACCGTCCCGGCTATCACGTCGCACAGTGGGAGCTCGCGAACAACGTCGCCGAGGTCCTGGCGCTGCTTGCCGCGCGCCGCGCGCGCGGCGACGTGCCGGAGGGCCAGTTCATCACCGCGATGGGCGCTGGCACCCCGCGGATGTTCGCCGAGCTGCGCCTGCCGTTCCTCGCCGAGCTCGACGCGGCGGTGCCCGACCGGCCGGTGTTCCTGTACCAGGGCGGCGGCGGCCCCGCGCGCGTCAACTCGTTGGGCAAGGCCTTCTTCGAGAGCGTTTCCAACCCCACGGTCAGCGTCGGCGCCGACGGCTCGATTCCCGGCGGCAATCCGAACCAGGCGAACGCCGCCCTCTACCACCTCAGGATCCGCCAGACCTTCGAGGACAAGAAGAGGAGCGCGCTCGATTCGATGGCGTTCTCGGCGCAGGTCGGAATCACCGCCAACCTCGACCAGACGCTGGTCGCGGTGGCGACGGGGACGCTCAACCCGTCAACGCTCGACCCGCAGCCGAACCACGCGCTCTTCAACCTCAACCACTACCGCATGTACGATGCGTGGCTGGCGCTGCACGCCGAGGGAAGAGCGTTCGTGCGCCTGCAGATGAACTTCCTGCACAACCAGGGATTCATTCCCGAGCTCGGCGACCTCGACCATCAACTGCCCGAGCTGCGCGAGCGGCTCAAGAACCAGTTCCAGTTCTTCGGCGACGACATGCTGCGCACCGGCGCCATCGGCGAATGGGCGGCGCCCTTCGCCACGCCTGCCACCAATGCCAACGGCTACGCGGTGTGGCTGGAAGCGCAGCGTCTCTGCGCCAAGGCGCGCTGGCGAAACGAGAACAGCCAGCCCGGCAGCCCGACCAGCACCGACAACATCGAGCAGGTCATCGCGACCTACGAGGCGATGGACGCGGAGTTCGGCATCAAGGAGCTGCGCTGGGGCTTGCAGCACGCCGATTTCGCGACGCCCGGGCAGCTCCAGCGGCTGAAGGCGCTCAACTGCGGCGTGTCGATGTCCGGCTTTCGCTGGCTCAACGGGGTCCCGCGCGCCGATGGACTGCCGGTCGGGCCGCAGTTCCCGCAGATCATTGCGAGCGGCATCCCGGCCGGCCTGCATGAGGATGGCGTGCACATCGCGCCGCACAACCCGTGGTTCGCGCTGCACTACGCGACCACGGGCCTCAACGTGCTCGGCCAGCAGATCAATCCCGGCCAGCAGATCAGCCGCCAGCAGGCGCTGTACGCCTACACGCGCGCTAACGCCTGGTACCTGAACCGCGAGGACGATCTCGGCTCGATCGAAAAGGGCAAACTCGGCGACCTGGTCGTGCTCGACCGCGACTACTTCAAGGCGAGCGACGCGGACATGCGCCGGATCCGCCCGATCCTCACCGTCGTGGACGGCGAGATCGTGCACGACTCCGGAGTGCTGCGCCGCGACCGGCGCCACGACTGACGACGATTGACACGGCGCTATGGTGATCATCATCAGAATAGTGAGGAGGAACGTGAAATGACGACCGACAACCGCAAAGACCGCAAGTTCTCCCGGCGCAAGTTCATGAAGACGGCGGCTGCAGCAGCCAGCGGCGCCCTGCTCGCGGGTTCCGCGCAGGGGATGTGGAAGCCCGAGTCGAAAAAACGCCACAAGCGACCGTCGAACCCGGACCCGGATCTGCTGCTCGTCAACGGCCGGATCCATACGATGGACGCCGCGAACCGGATCGCGTCGTCGGTCGCCATCAAGGACGGTCGCTTCGTCGAGGTCGGCTATTCCCACCGGTACCCGCAGGGAAGCAGGACCCGCGTCATCGACCTGAGAGGCCGGACCGTGGTGCCCGGCATCATCGACAACCACAACCACATCGTCCTGATGGGAAACCGGCCTGGCTACCACACGCCGTTGGAGAACGCCTATTCCATCCCGGACGTTCAGGCGATCTACGCGGCGCGCGCCGCCGGCATCCCGGGCGGCACGTGGATCACCACCATCGGCGGCTTCCACTCGAATCACATCTACGCCAATCCCGCGGATCCCACGAGCGGCCGCCTGCCCACGCGCGCCGAGCTCGACGCGGCGGTGCCGGGCAATCCGGTGTTCATCGAGATCGGCTTCAGCGGGCCCGCGGTCACCAACAGCGCCGGCAAGGCGATCTTCGAGTCCCAGGGGATCACGGTGGCGGACACCGGCGCGATGAGCGGCAACAACCCGTCGCTGGCGCTGCTCTACCTGCGCCAGACCCTGCTCACCCCGGCCGAGCGCAGGCGTAGCGTAATCGACGCAATGAACTACGCCGCCAGTGTCGGCGTGACCACGCACCTCGACCAGGGCGCCTTCCAGGCGACCAACACCGCGTCCGACGGCGCGGCGCATGAAGACAACTTCAAGATGCACATCCCCTTCCTCGAGGTGTATGGGCAGGGCGACGGCATCGTGCGGCTGCGCATCAACTTCCTGCACATGGAGTCCGATCCGAACACGCCCGAGCTGGTGCAGCGCCTGAAGAACGCTTTCCCGTTCTTCGGCGACGACATGGTGAGAACCGGCGGTATCGGCGAGTTCATCGCCCAAGGAACGAGCGTCACCAGCCCGTTCGCGGCCGCGGCGCAGAGGGTGGCCCAGGCCGGCTGGCGCGCCGAGGTCCATTCCCTCGGCCGCCGCCAGACGCCTACCAGCAACCCTGCCGACTTCGAGCTGGAGATCATGGGCTTCGAGGCGGCCAACACGGCATTCCCGGGTATCGTGCGCGATACGCGCTGGGTGATCGCCCACGTGCCCGGCATCACGCAGGAGTGGATCGACCGGCTGCAGGCCATCGGAGGCAACCTGTCCCTCACCGGCTGGCAATACCTCGCGGGCAATCTGCCGACCAGCACTGTGGCCCCGTACGCCGGTCCGCCGTTCCGCATGATTGTCGACAGCGGCAATCGTCCCGACGGCATCCATTCCGGGATGAGCTCCGACGGCATGCAGATCGCGCCGATGAACCCATGGATCCACATGTACTACGCCACCACCGGCCTCAACGCGCGCAGAGTGCTCATCAATCCGGGCCAGCAGATCACCCGGCAGGAAGTCCTCAGCCTCTACACCAGCCACAATGGTTGGTTCCTGCACGAAGAAGACCAGCTTGGCACCATCGAGGAAGGCAAGCTCGCGGACTTGGCCGTGCTCAACCACGACTACTTCGCCGTGTCGGACGACGACCTGAAGAAGATCCGCTCGGTGTTGACGGTCGTCGATGGCGAGGTGGTCTACAACGCCGGCGTGCTGCGCTGGCACGGCGGCTGAGGCCGCGGCCGGCACGCCGATAGGGGCTGGCTTGGGCGCGGCGAGTAGCGGCTCACCGTGCGCGGGTGTGGCGGGCATCCGGCCGCTCCTCAGCGGCGGGGCGCGCGTGATCGTGGACGGGCATGCGATCTGCGCCGTCTGCGGCGGCGCTGTCCAGCTCACCGGCCCGGATGAATGGCGGCACGCGCCGCGCGGCCGGTCGACACGGCCGCACATCACGCCGGCTGAGCTCGGGAGACTGCCGACCTACGCGGCTTTCAAGGCCCGGTTTCCGTGGGCTGCGGCCTCGGAGAGCGAGTGGCGGGAAGGCTTGCGCCGTCTCGGCGAGTTTCGAGCGCGCCTCGCCAGTACGGGCCGGCAGCGCCAGCTACGCGCGAGAGAGAATCCCTACCTCGAACTGGTGAGCGTTCTGGCGGCGGCGGACCATCCGTGGCGGCTGTCACCAGGGCTGGCCCAAGTGCTCGACCTGAACGAGCGGCGCCGCGAGCTCGCGTCAATGTTTTCCTGGGCGATTCCGACCGAGCAGGCCCTCGCGATCCTGGCGAAGCATGCTCCTCTGGTCGAGTGCGGCGCCGGCATGGGGTATTGGACAGCGCTGCTGCGGGCGCGCGGAGTCGATGCGGTTGCCTACGACCTGCGGCCGCCCGGCGGCGGGACGCGAAATAAGTATCACAGGCGGGGCCGCCATCCGTGGATCGAGGTGGGGCGCGCTTCCGCGGTCGCAGCGGCGCGCCGGCATCGGGATCGCGCGCTCGTTCTGTGCTGGCCGCCGTACGACGACGATGACGCGAGCTACGCGGCGCTGCGCGCATACCGGGGCGAGATCGCGATCTACATCGGCGAGCGCGACGAAGGCGCCACCGGCTCGGTCCGCTTCCACCGCGAATTGCGCCTGAACTGGACCCTGGTCGAAGAGGTCGATCTTCCCCACTGGCCGCGCCTTCGGGACCGCCTGATGGTCTACCGGCGCAACCCGCGGCGGCTGCCGCATCGCGAGCGCGACCGGTGCTTCGAATGCCGCCGCTTCATCCCCACCGGCGCCATCGGTCGCTGCGACGCCTGCTTCGAGAGCCGGCCGCCGGCGCTCGCGCTGCGGGTCGGCAGGCACCGCGTGGAGTATCCGCAGGAGACTGTCGATGCCATGCCGGCCGCGCTGCGAAAGGCGTTCGAGGCGAGCCCGGCCCGGATCCTTTGAGGCAAAGCGTTTCCGGCGCGCGCGAGATTCGCGAGGCGCTGCGATCAAAGATGCGCGGGAGTTTTCATCGTCGGTCCTGAAATGTCGGCGCAAACCTCCGAGTCGGCTTGTTCGTCGCTGACACGAATTCTTACAATCGAAATCATCGAATTAGCTCTTGCTGAAATCCTCGACAGCCTGCGTGGCGTCGCCGACGCTCTTTTGCACCTTGCCTGAGATCTGTCTTGAAAGCCCCTTGACCTGCTGCTCCTTGCTTCCGACCAGCCTGCCGGCTTCTTCCTGGATCTTGCCGGCAATGTCCTTCGCAACGCCCTTCACTTGATCTTTGTTCATGTTCGACTGCTCCGGTTGTACGCGCTGCACTCGAGCGCGATTGAGATGACGGGCGCTGTCCTGATCAGGACAGCGCCCAAAGACCGCTATATGTGGCCCAGCAAGAACAAACCCAGCACGATCACCAGTATCAGGCCGACTCCGCCGCTGGGACCATAACCCCATCCCCTGCTGTGAGGCCAGGTTGGAATGACGCCCAGCACCATCAGCACCAGGACGACCAGAAGTATCGCTCCTATGCTCACTTTCGTTCTCCTTTAAAGGCGTCCGCGCAGGGCGCCCCGCCTTATTTCTTGATGCTCATTTCGTTGCCGACACTGCGCACGCCTTCCACGCCCCGCGTGACCTTGATGGCGCGATTGATCTGGGCCTGGCTTTCGACGTAGCCGCTGAGCTGAACTCTGCCCTTGCGCGTCACCACGGCGATATCGGAGCTTTTCACGCCCGGGGCGGAAAGCAGAGCGGACTTGACCTTGGTGGTGATGACGCCGTCATCGATGGTGTTGCCCACCGTCGCTTTCCCGATCTTCAGGGTCATGCCGTTCTCGACGTCCTTGACGCCCTCCACCTTGCGTGTCAGCGCGATGGCGTTGTCGATGCGCGCCTGGGTGTCGACGAAGCCGCTGAGCTGGACCTTGCCCTTGCGGGTTTCGACCTGGATGTCTGAACTCTTGACGTCCGGGTTCGCGAGCAGAGCGGATTTCACTCTTGCCGTTACCACGCTGTCGTCGATCTCGTTGCCCACGGTCGTGCTTGCGGCCGGTGCGCGCTCGCAACCGGTCATCCCTATGGACACGGCGCACGCAAAGGCCACAGCTTGAAGAAATGCTATTTGGTGAATTTCCATGAGTACCTCCGTTGGATTTGAGCAGGGCGAGAATCGCCGCTGTCGTCGTATGCCCGTCTGACGCCTTGCGCCGCCGCAGATCAAGCCCTGGATCGCGGGCTATTTCTTGACGGTGTCCTTGATCTTTTCACCGGCTTTCTCGATCTGTTGTCCGGCCTTGTCGACGGCTTTGTCGATTTGCTTTCCGGCGCGCTCCGCCGGGCCTTCCTTGCATCCGCACAGCCCGGCAATCAGCACGGCCATCGCCAATGCCGCCGCGGCACTCCTGCTCGATTTCATCATTTGCCTTGCCTCCATCAACCCGGGCAAGACTACAGCGAAGATATCTCGCCGTATGTACGCTGGCGCGCAGAGCACCGAAGCGCAGTTGGAGCTACGCTCCACCTTTCACGCTCGCGCCATGCCGAACGTGGAATGCGGACGACGAGTGAGGGCTCAAGGCGCCGCGGTCTTACCGCCGCTGCGCTCCCGCACGAACTCCTCCATCACCGCCTGCTCCAGCACACGCAGCGGCAGCAGGCCCTGGGCGATGATGAAATCGTTGAAGGCCATGAGGTCGAACTGCCGTCCCAGCGCGAATTCGGCCCGGGTGCGGAGCGAGCGCAACTGCAGGTAGCCGTAGTAGTAGGCGGTGGCCTGGCCGGGCGAGTCGAAGGCGTAGCGGTCCACTTCCTGCTGGGAGAAGGGCTCCGAGATCACCACTTCCTCCATCAGGATGCGCTTCGCCTCGGCCGGCGTGATGCGGCCGAGGTTCACCATCGGGTCGAGGAAGGCGCGCGCCATGCGCAGCAGCCGCCACTGCAGCGAGACGAGCTGCGCCTCCGGGGGCAGGTAAGGCATCATCAGCGCTTCGCTGTACAGCGCCCAGCCCTCGACGTTGGCGCTGTTGAACGCGAAGATGGCGCGCGCCAGCGACACGCCGCGCTCGACCATCGAGGCGAACTGCAGCTCGTGTCCGGGCCGCGCCTCGTGCGCGGTGAGGGTCCAGGCCACGGCTTCGTAGCTGAAATCGTCCATCTTCTCGCCCGTCTTCGCGTGCGGGTTGGTGAGCGGGATGAGGAACTCGCCGTACTCGCCCTGGTTGCCGATCAGGCGCGGCATGCGCATCTGCGGCGCGGGGGTCTGCGCCGCTTCGGACTCGGTGGCGAGGCGGATCGCGGCCGCGCGCGCGGGCAGGCTGATGAGCTTTTCGCGGCGGATGATCGCCTCGATGTCCTTCAGCACGCCGCGGTATAGGGCGAGCATGGCTTCGGGCTCGACCTGGCGTTTCTTCAGCTCGCGGATCACGTCGCGGTAGTCGGTGACCGTCCAGCCCTTGGCCCTGGCGACCTCGGGGGCGAGCGCCGTCATCTCCTTCTGGATGGTGTCGAAGGCCT
>Ga0137452_1000240_pt1 | contig 16183 bp, 12 predicted proteins | sample EasRivERMGT513_2_FD_102312 | JGI IMG/M metagenome (GOLD analysis project Ga0137452, IMG submission 102312) | Soil microbial communities from meander-bound floodplain in the East River, Colorado, USA - East River MetaG ERMGT513_2 | ecosystem: Environmental > Terrestrial > Soil > Floodplain ...
CTAACCGATACAACGCGCCGCCGCCTCGACATTCAGGGGTTCGAGCGCACAGATGAGGGGACGCTGGCACGGGTCGCTCCCTGGCTTCGGCTGGCCTTCGGCTTGTGCGCCGCCATGGCCGGCGTGGGCACCGCCATGGCATCTCCGACAATTCTATTGCTGTTGGTGCCGGTCGCGTCTCTTGCGGCATTGTTCCCGGTACACCCGTTCGATCTGATTTACAACCACGCCATTCGCTTCGTGACCGGGACGTCGCCACTCCCTCGGCGCGGCGCCCCGTCGCGCTTTGCGTGCGGTCTAGGAGCGGTATGGCTCGTCGCCACCGCCTGGGCCTTTCACACTGGACATCCGGTAGCTGGATACGCACTTGGCGGACTGCTCACCGGCGTGGCGGTACTGGTGAGCACCACGGATATCTGCATACCCTCGCTCGTCTACCGCTCGATATTTGGATTCCCGCGCCGGCGCTCGACAGATTGACGGTGCGCTTCAGTGCAGAATCGGCCGCCGCAAAGAAGGCGAGCGACCGGCTGCGCTTACGGATGGCCGGACAACGTGCGCGAGCTGCGCAACATGCTGGAGCGCTCCGCGATCGAATCGCAGGTCTGTCCCCACGATTGTCCCTGCGGCGCGCCAAAACAGCGTCTCCAGAGCCAACGCGAGCCAACTCGCTCGATCCGGCAAGTGGTTGAGACGCTTGAATTTGCTAGGAAAACAGACGATGTCCGAGAGGCGGACTTCCGTTTAGCAAACCGCCGCCTTCGGCCACTCGGCCACCTCACCGCAGACGCTAAGTGTACGTGAAACCAGCACTTGCGTAAACGGCTCGCTTCGAGCGGTGACGGTTTTTCGGACCGAGACCTGCGCGAATTCGGCCTGAATCCTCAAACTCTCCCGTTCACGATCCGCTCTTCACGTCATCACATTGAGTCGAAGAAATTCCTAATGATTCCGCGAGCCAGCCGCCCATGTCCGGGATCGTGCAGCAAATTGTGCAGTAGTTGCCCTATGTCTTCTGGCGCCACTACTGGAACCGATCGCGAGGTCGAGCCCGCCGTCGGTGAGTTGTTCGTCGTGATGTTCGAGGAGCAGTTCGCGTCGAGAGAACACGATTCCACGGTGCCGTGCCCACCTCTGTTGCCGCTCACGAGAAAACGCGGATTACGGAAGGCTTTCCGTAATACGCGTTTTCTCAAGTGAGCGCCGACATGTCCCGCCACGTTAGACGCGATCTGCTTGAGGATGAGGGCGTCATCCGCCAGGTCAAACGCCACAAGTACGCCATCTGAGTTTGGCTGACTGTCGCCGTCGTCCATGATTGGGCGCGCTGCCCACGTGTCCGCGATTGGATGGCTCGAACGACCTGAGCGACGTGGCGTGGCCTCCAACGTCCCGTCCTCGTGATTGCGACGTCCGGGTGGTAGTGCCACGGAATGTCGTCTCAGGGCCTTGACCTGGGCTTTAAGGTCCGGCCAACTCGGGAAGCCATGGCCGCGGGCAAGGGCCTGCTGGGCATCGGCAAGGCGCCATCGGGGCTTCCGGTGCCGAGACACGCGAACGTCGTCGTGTCCATTTGATCGATCGGCGGCTCGCCGTCCGGCGGGTTTTTGGATATTGCGGGGTTATGACGCAGGGTGTCCAACGCCCCGGCGAATTCCGCGGCAACGTCGATTGCTAATCCATTCGAATCAGTAGAATTCATGGGATCAGATCCTGTGTAGGCGTACAGGTTCGGATCGCCGACTGCAATAATAGGTCTCGTGCCGTCCATCGACCGCTGGAGACTACTTGAGCCACGTCTCGCCAAACGCAGGAAGGCCGAGGGGCCGGCCTGCCCCAGGAACGCTTTGCCAGGCGCCGGCTTCCCGTTGATGATGACCTCGGCGTTTGCCGCGGGGTATCCGGAGATATGTGAGTCCGAACGGGTTTGGCGGCCGGCTGCCGGCGAGGATATCTATGAGGTACGGTGTCTGAAATCCTGCAGCACGATCATCAGCCGATTCGGGCCAGTGCCTCCTGGCATTTGCCGATCTCGCGCAGATCGCCGACGCGCATCCACAGATTCAGACTCTCCGTGTTGAATGCTCGGGCGCGCTCGCGATCTCCTTCATCTTCGGACAGCCGCGCCCGCGCCCTGAGAGCGATGGCCATCCACCAACACACGCCGGTCGATCGAAGCAGCGGTAGCGCTTCCTCGAGATTGCGTGACGCTCGTTGACGGTCCCCACCACCAAGCGCCACTTCGGCATCGGAAGCGAGCGCCACTCCCAGGCCAAACATGTTGTCGACCAGACGCCAAAGCGTGACGCTTCGCTCGAAGCACGAGAGCGCCTCTTCGGACCGCTCGGCGGCGGTGGCGAGCACCCCTTCTACCGTAAGGGTCCAGGCGAGCAGTTGGCGATCATCGAGACGTTCAAGGGTTGCATGAGCCTCCTGCAGCAGTCGCGACGCACGGTCGAGAGCGCCGCGCCGGATTTCCGCCTGGGCGAGGCTGGTCATGATGTACGCCGCGCCGCGGGGCTCGGCGATCGCTCGCCGCCATTTGAGGCTCTCTTCGTACAGCGCGCACGCGCCGTCATCGTCGCCGCCAGACATCTTCAGTAATGCGTAGTTCTGTAAAGCCACGCTGATGCCGCGTGCGTCTCCCACGTCTTGATTGAGCGTCAGCGCTTCCTCGCAAAGCGAGTCGCCATTCGCGCTCTCGCGGATCGACGTCTTCAAGTACGCGACATTGTTCAGAACAAGGGCGACGAGCGCCCGATCCCCTTGCTCGCGCGCAATGGCCAGACTCTCCTCGGCCAGGAGACACGCGCCGTGGAAATCCGAGCTCGACTGAACCAGCGTGGCCGCACCGTGGAGGACCCGCGCGCGAAGGAGTGTCCGCGCGTCGGCGCCCGGCATGACGAGCAGTCGCGCCAATCGTTCGCGCCCTTCGCGCAGGTGACCCCGCGCCACCCAGAACCGCCATAGCGACTTCCCAAGCCGGAGCGCCAGATCCTCATCACCAACATCCATGGCCCACGAGAGCGCCGTGCGGAGATTGTCGTGCTCGAGCTCCAGTCGATCGAACCATGCGCCTTGATCGGGTCCCGTCAGTGTCGGTTCGACCCGTTCTGCGAGTGCGAGGAACCCCGCGGCATGCGCACGTCTGGCATTCGTCGCCTCCCCGGCTTCGCGCAGCCGCTCGAGTCCAAACTCACGGATCGTCTCGAGCATCGTCAGCCGAGGCGATCCATCGGCCGCATCCTCTCGCCGCACCAGGCTGTGGTCTACGAGCGCCGCGCATTCCTCGAACGTGTCACCGGTGTCTTCTGGAGCTGCATCGAGCAGCATGGCGGCATCGTTCAGGCTGCAGCCGCCAACGAAGACGGAAAGGCGTCTGAACATCGCCTGCTCACCCGCTTTGAGCAGGTCGTAGCTCCACGAGACGGCATGACGCAGGCTCTGGTGCCGGACGGGCCGATCGCAGCTGTCTGTCTTCAACAGGTCGAGCCAACGATCCAGCCGCGCCAGCATGGCCCGTGGCGAGAACAGGTTGACGCGGGCGGCTGCCAACTCGATTGCCAACGGCAGCCCATCGAGCCGTGCGCAGATCTCGACGATCGCGTCAGCGTGATCGCCAATGGCGACGTCAGGGCAGACGGCGAGGGCACGATCGACGAACAACGCCGTCGCGGCATAGCTGCTCAGCGCGCGCGCCGCATCGAGGTCGCATGGGGCCGGATGCGGCAACGGAGGAACAGGATATTCCTGTTCACCGGCGACCTTCAGCGGGACACGGCTCGTGACCATGATGGTCAGGCCTTCACATTCGGCGAGCAGCGTAGCCACTGCCGGAGCAACAGTCACGACATGCTCGAAGTTGTCGAGCAGCAGCAGCAACCGCCGATGGCGGAGGAATGAGGAGAGCGCCTCGAACGGGGAACCCGCCGGTCGTTGCGGCATGCCGACAACTTCGCCGATCCTGGACGCCACGAGGTGCGGATCTGGGACTGATGCCAGCGCGACGAACGCGGCGCCGTCTACGAAAGCGTCCTGACAGGCGAAGGCGGCCTGCAGCGCCAGGCGGGTCTTTCCAGTTCCGCCGGGCCCGGTAAGCGTGATCAGCCGTTCGCGTCCGAGCAGCCGTCTGATCTCGTCGATTTCCCTCTGTCGTCCGAAAAAGCGCGAGAGCGGCATCGGCAAGCTCTTGATCGATCCGCGGTCTCGAGCACCCGGCGCTAGGCGCTCGTCCATCAGCCGGTGCAGCGCCGTGCCGAGCGCCGACCCGTCTTCGTATCGATCTTCGGGCGCTGCGCTCAATGCACGCTCGATGATCCGACCCAGGCCGACCGCCACTTCCGCGTCACTTCCGGTGCGTGGACCCTCGATTGCGGGGAGCACGGCGCGAAGCTCCGAAGCAACCGGGTCACGGGCCGGCCGTTCTCCCGTCAACATCTCGTGCAGCACGATGCCAAACGCCCACACGTCTGTGCGCGGATCGACGGTCTCTCCGCGTCGTTGCTCGGGCGACATGTAACCGAACGTTCCCTGCGGAACCGTCATGCACGCCGGGCGAGCGCCAGCCACTCTGGCGATGCCGAAGTCCAGCAGTTTCACCGTGCCCGAACCTGTGAGGAAAATGTTGGCGGGCTTGAGATCGCAGTGCGTGATCCCGCGAGAGTGTGCGGCCGCGAGTCCGTCTGCGACTTCGCCCGCAATTCTCATCGCCTCGACGGTCGGAAGCGCTCCACGCGCCAGGCGCGCTTCCAGCGTCTCCCCTTCGTAGAAGGCCATCGCCAGGAATAGCTCGCCTTCGGCGGTCTCGCCGATTTCGTACACGGTCGCGATCGCACGGTGATCCAGGGCGGCGGCCGCCCTGGCCTCGGCGAGGAGCCGTCGGCGGCGCTCGTCATCAGATCCGAACAACGGAGGAAGGACTTTCAACGCCACCACTCGATCCAGTTGCGGATCGCGGGCTTTCCAGACGACGCCCATTCCGCCGTGCCCGACCTCCTCGACGAGCTCGTAGCGCCCCATCGTCGCCCGGGGGCCGGCGGTCGGGACGGCAGCCAGGCGTTCGGCCAATTCGTCGACGAAGCCGCGACGCTCGTGCGCCAGCAGCAGCGCGCGTACTTCGTCGCGCAAACCCGTATCGTCGGCGCACATCTCTGCGAGCAGGACGTCCCGGTGCTCAAAACCGCTCGATAACACCGTCTCGAACAGCGTGTTCACGCGGTGCCAACGTTCAGTCGGGAACTGCATGCCTGGAATCACACAACGCGGTTCAGCCAGGCGCGGGCGAGAGTCCAATCGCGACTCACGGTCGCGGGCGAGATGTCCAGGGCCGCGGCTGTCTCTTCCAGGCTCATCCCGGCGAAGACGTGGCATTCGACCACCCTGACTTGACGGGGATCGTGTTGCTCCAGCCGGTTCAATGCTTCATCCAGCGCCAGCAGCTGGTCGACTCGCTGCTCGGGGGCTTTGAGATTGTCATCCAACTGAATGACCGGGACGCCGCCGCCGCGCTTTTGCGCCCGCCGCGCCTCCGCATAGTCGATGAGCACGCGGCGCATGGCCCGGGCGGCGACGGCAAAGAAATGCACCCGATCGTGCCAGACGACTTGCTCGAGCTCTGCCAATCGAAAATAGGTCTCGTGCACGAGCGCCGTGGCGTTCAGGGTGTGTCCGTCGCGCTCGCCTCTCAGCTGGCGGCGAGCCATCCGGCGCATGTCGTTGTAGACCACCGGAAAGAGCTCGTCGAACGCGGCGCGCTCGCCGGCCGACAGTCGTCGAAGGAGCTCGGTGACCGCAGTTGCCACGCTCGACCTTGCTGAAGGCGCCGCGGTGAGGGACCTCGCGGCGATTTCCCGCCTATAGCTATGAACGAGAGCGCGATACCTGAGCCGGCAGAATACAACATGCCTGTCGACGAAGCACGCTGAAAGGTCGGTTCGCGGTCGGAGTAGAACGGTCGGACTATGGCGTATGGACGCGCTCGCATCTTCCGACAGTGACTTCACCGTGATTTCCGAGCACCTGGAGGACTGAGATGGGAATAGCCGCGACCGCCAGCCCTCGGACCCAGTCGTCTGCGCAAGCGCCGGTCGGTGCGTACGATCGCCTCTTCTACGGCGGGATGGCAATCGCCATGGCGGTGCTGATCTTCGGCGGATTCGCGCCGACCTACTACATGAAATTCTTCGGCGACGGCGCGCGGGCCACGGTGAGCGGCGGGCCGTTCACGCCCCTCGTGCACCTGCATGGCGCACTGTTCACTGGATGGGTGCTGCTGTTCATTGCGCAGACTGCTCTCGTCGCGAGTCACCGCTTGGCGGTGCACCGCCGGCTGGGCGTGGCGGGCGCAATGCTGGCGGCGGCCATCATCCTGGTCACAACATCTCTGGCCGTCGCGACGACGAAAAGAGGCGACGCTCCGGAGGGAGGGGATCCGCTGGCCGGCCTCGCCTTCCCGATCTTCGACATGGTCAATTTCGCCACTTTCGTCACCGTCGCGCTCGTCCTTCGCCGCAACAAGGACGCGCACAAGCGGCTGATGTTGCTAGCCTATATCAGCATCACCGTCGCAGGGGTGGTGCGTCTGCCCGGCGTCTTCTTCCTGGGGCCGCTCGTTTTCTATTATTTGGGATATTCCTTGGTGTTTGTCGCCGTGATCTACGACCTCGTGTCGGGGCGCCGAGTACACAAGGCCTATCTCTGGGGCGGAGCGTTGCTATACGCCTCGGTACCGCTCCGGTTGGCGATTGCGAACACAGGCCTCTGGCACGCGTTCGCGCAAGCATTAACGAAATAGTCGGTTGGGCGGACCGAGAGAACCAGAACGCACGAGGTAGCGTGTCCGTCCATCCGGCGCAGCCAGGGCAACACCGAGGGAGGCCAGCATGGAAACCGCAGTCAGAATGACCGTCGACGAGGTGCTGGGTCGCGTCGCAGAGCTCGAGCCGATGATCCGCGCGGCGTCCGCCGAAGCGGAGATCGAGCGGCGGCTCTCGCCGCACGTGTCCGAGGCGCTGCGGGACGCGGGGTGCTACCACTTGTTCCGGCCGTCGAGCCGGGGCGGCCTCGAGCTCGACCCGGTGTCCGCGTTCCGGGTGATCGAGGAGCTCTCTCGCATCGACAGCGCGGCAGGCTGGAACGTCGCTCTTGCCAACGCCTGCGAACCTCTCGGAGCCTGGTTTTCGGATGAGACGACCGCGGAGGTCTTCGGCTCCAGGGTGACCGTCGTGGCTGGCAGCTTCTTCCCGCCGCGGCGGGCCGTTCCGGTCCGGGGGGGCTACCGGCTGAGCGGTCGGTGCACGTTCAACAGCAACTGTCACGCGGCGACCTGGATCGTCGGGCTGGCCCACGTCTACGACGACGGTGTAGAGCGTCTCGACGAGAACGGCGAGCCGGTCACCCTGATCACGCTGTTTCCGAGGGAGAAGGCGGAGATCATCGACAACTGGAACACGCTTGGGATGCGCGGCACCGGCAGCCACGACGTGAACGTCGATGATCTCTTCGTACCGGCCGAACGTGCCGTCCCGTTCAAGCCGCTGGAACAGCCGGGTCGGGCCTACAGCGGGCCCCTGCATCGGCTGACGATCTGGCACTCGGTGCCCTGCAATGCGGTTCCGGCCCTCGGCATCGCGCAGGCAGCGATCGACGAGTTCGCCGAACTGGCGACGAAGAAGACTCCATCCTATACGACCACGACGCTGAAGGACCGCCCGATCGTGCAGCTTCGCTTCGCCACGGCGGTCGCGAAGGTCGAATCCGCACGAGCCTATCTGCACGAGGCCTTCGACGCCGCCTGGCAAGGCGCCCTGGACGGGCGGTCCCTCGATCTGGCCGGCAAGGCGCGCCTACAGCTCGTGTCGAGCCACGTACCGATCGCGGCGGCCGAGGCCGTCGACCTGATTCACTCGCTCGCCGGTACGACCGGTATTCGGAACGACCAGGCGTTCCAGCGCCATTTTCGCGACGCCCACGTGATCACCCAGCACGCGTATGTCTGCGAGAGCCGGATGGAAGCGGTCGGCCAGGTCCGTTTCGGTCTCGACCCAAACTGGCCGTTCCTGCATTTCTAGAGTCGTTGCGACTGCGTCGAGCGCTCATCGAGCAGTGGGTGTTCGCGTTGAAATGGCTTGTTCCGGAAGGAGGACGCGATGCTTCGAATCATCGCAACCACGTGCGTGCTCGGACTGGTCGCATCACCAGCGGCGATGGCGGGTCAAGCCGACCTCATACTCGTCGGCGCAAAGGTCCTCACCGGGGACTCAAACCAGCCGGCGGCTGAAGCGGTTGCTCTTGCGGGGGAACGAATCCGCGCGGTCGGTCCCAGCGCGGAAATCCGCCGTCTTGCCGGACCGAGGACCCGCGTCGTCGACCTCAGTGGGCGGACGGTCATCGCAGGGCTCATCGACGCGCACGTACATCTGCTGAATGCCCCCGAGATTGTCGATGAGCCGTCGCTGAGAAACTTTGAGCGAACCGCCCTGCCAAAAGTCATGACCGGCTTGATCAGTCATGGCATCACGACCGTCCGATCGACCAGCGATCCGCTGCCATACATCGCCCAGCTCCGTGATCGCCTTGAACGGGGCCAGCTCGTAGGGCCACGGCTACTGACCACCGGCGCCACGCCTTCTTCCCCCGGCGGTCCTGTCAATATGTGCGGCGACAACTCCTTCTGTCGCCAAACGGGTTTTCGGGTAATAGAGGGAGAGGAGCAGGCGAGGCAGGTGGTGCGGGAACTCTCGCGCGCGAAAGTGGACGCCGTCAAGCTGATCGTTGACGACTATTACCGTAAGGTCCCAAGGCTCTCGGATGCGATGATCTCAGCGCTCGCGGACGAGACACACCGCACTGGACTTCCCATCATCGCACACGTTTCCGTCGCGACGGATGTTGACATCGCGAGACGTCTCATTGAATTGGGTGTGGACGAATTCGCGCACCTCTTTGTTTCAGACCGGCTTGGAGGACACTTCGCGCTCGCCCCAATCAACGACCTTAGCCCCCCAAATCCCGCTGAGGTTTCACAGATTGCCGGCCTGCTGGTTGCCCGGAATATCCCCGTCACGACTACCATCTCGAATGGGGATGCTTACCGAGACTCGACGGGCGTGGAACGAGTGCTCTTCGGTGGGAGTCCTCCGTATACTCCGGCGATGCGCCAAAGTCTCGAATGGGCGCTCAACACCGTGCGGGGTTTTGCCGACGCGGGTGTGAAACTGGTCGTCGGAACTGATAGCGGCACGGTGGGGAGCAGCATGGTCGTCCGGGATGACCCGCGCCTGCAGCCTGGTGCCCGGACACTTCACGAAATGGAGTTGCTCCATCGCGCGGGATTATCCACACCGGCGATCTTGACGGCGGCAACACGTAATGCGGCGGAGGCTCTACGGATCATCGACAAAGTTGGCACAATCACGGAAGGCAAGCTTGCCGACCTCGTGGTTCTGGACGGCGATTTTCTGCAGGACTTTTCGGCCCTGCACCGGACGTTTGCGGTGCTCAAGGGAGGTCGAGTTGTCCACGGAACGCTTCCCGAACGTTGATGCGTGGGCAGTGTGACGTAACAACGCCTGATAGGCGATGAAGCCGTCGCCGGGTGAGACCTGTGATCCGGCGCGGCTTATCGCCACGCCGTTGGGCTCGCCCTCGGCTGTCGAAGGGGAAGGGGCGAAGGGCTGAGCCGGGACCGAGAACGTTCCGTTAACCGCGAGAGGGCCCTAATGTTTCCTATCGTCTCCCGAGGCGTCGAATGACCGCCGACGCGAACGAGCTGATCGCGAGATACTTCGACGCGTTCAATTGGTCGCCCGGCGGCAATTCTGTCTCCGTGTCCGGCGGACCGATCCCCGACAACCGGAGTTACATCATTCCACTGCCGCCGGGCGAGGCACTACCTCGGATACCGGCGGAAGGATTTCGTTCCGAGGAGCAGATTGCCCAACTCCCGGGAGCACGAATGATCGACGCGGTGACGGTGCCTGGTCCATCGCGTGATGTCTACGCCTTCTATCGCGGCACGACGCAGCGCAACCTTTACCGCGTTCCCGTGCAATAACCCACCCCGCGAGAAGACTGCATTTCGAATAGCGCAGGAGCGAGCTGGAGCAATGATGCGACGAACGCACGACGGCATTTCTGCCCGCAAGGCACACATCGGCATCTCCAGTGTGCCCGCCAGTGTGCCCAAACCCGGTCCAAGGGCCATCACTCGGCAGCCAACGCCAACCGAGTAGCCAATAAAAAACGGGCCTGAAATTGTCCATTTCAGGCCCGTTCTGTGATCGCCGGCAGCCTTAGCAAACCGCCGCCTTCAGCCTCTCGGCCACCTCACCGCGGCGAGAAACCTAAGTATACGACCGACACGCCTCAACTTGCGGCAGAACTGATTGTCTCCATTGTGGTCCCTGAAATTGTCCTTGCCAGCTCACAAATCCTCGTTCACGCTGGGCCGGACGCACCGTCTGACCGGTCACCGAAAGACGCACGTGGAGGAGTTAAGCGCGGTTGACGACACAGTTGTGATCACGCGCAGCATGGGATCGGATCGGCGTCCTGGGCGAGCTAGGGCTTCTGCCGACTGAGTGAATGAATATCCACGAATCCACGGCTGCCTTTGAGGCCTGGCTCCGCGATCAGCTCTCCGATCGCGGCAAGTGCGACGACGGGGCGCTGGTGGGAAAGCACGCCGACATGAAGAAGGAGGGCGCGCATGCGTTCCTCCGCGGAACTTTTTACCGCTGGGCGGAGCTTTGGAAGAATGTCACAGATGGCGGCTCCACAGTCGCGGCGGTAGGCGACACGCATGTGGAAAACTTCGGCACCTGGCGGGATGAGGAGGGGCGGCTGGTTTGGGGCGTGAATGACTTCGACGAAGCGTGCGAACTGCCGTGGACGAGCGATCTCGTCCGGCTCGGTGTGAGCGCGATGCTGGCGCTGGGCCAGTTAGAGAATTTCAAGCTGTCGGCCGAGGATGCGTGTGACGCCATTGTCGATGGATATGCCGAGGCGCTGACTTCCCGCAACGCCTCCCCACTGGTGCTCGCCGAGAAACACGACGTGCTGAGGGATTTTGCGCTGAAGCTCATCCTGTCGAAGCCGCCGGAAAAGTTTTGGAAGAAGAGAGAGGAAAAACTGAAGCCCGCGCAGAACATGCCCGAGGACGCGAGGACGGCACTGCAGGCAACCCTGGTGGAGGGTGCGGCAAAGGCGGAGTTTCTCCAGCCCAAGCCGGGCGATCCGCCGGGGATGGGCAGCCGCGGGAAGCGCCGCTTTTACGCGCTCGCGATCTGGAAAGGGGCGAAGATTCTTCGGGAAGCAAAACCCGTGGTGCCATCCGCGATGGCGTGGGCGAGGGCGGGTGATGCCGGCCCCGGCCTCGCGGAGATGCTGATTTCCCCAAGGCGATGCCCGGATCCTTTTCAGGAAATCCGGGGCAAATGGGTCGTCCGTCGCCTGGCAGCGGATTCGTCGAAGATCGAATTGGAGGATCTCGCTGGCGCAGGCGCGGACGAGGATATGGAGCGGAAGGTTTTCGAGAGCATGGGCGCGGAGATTGGGAATCTGCATCTTGGCTCCATCAGTGTCGCAAAACTGCGCGGTGAACTGGAGGCGCGCGGCTCCAACGGTGCCTGGCTGCGCAAGGCGGCGAAGGACTGGAGGAAGCGGGTGAAGGAGGATTTCGCGGAGTTTTGCAGCAAGCCCGAGTGAAGGACTCGTTATTTCAACCACTGCTCCCTCGCGCGCCGGCGTCATGTTGACCGAAGTGTCCATCTGCCCGAAGATGGCTTCGGAGAGCGGTTAGAGGCCTCTTCCACCATCACGATGAAGATCCCACGCGGGACCAGCGGGGGAAATTCGCTGGTAGGCTCGCGAGGATCCGCGAACGGCTTGCCGCCAACCCGGCAACAGCCTGAGGATCGTCACGCACTGCGAGCCTCCGTTGTTCGAAAACGCGCCCATGCACGTTTTAGATCTAGAAAGAGACAAGCAACTCGCGTCGACGACTCGGCGGAAATGGACGTGACGTGCGTTCGAGTCTCGAGCGGACTCACGTGTCGATCCGACCGTGCCGGCTACGCGCGAGCAACTTGTACGCGCTGTGATCGTTCGCGTGCTGCTGATCCCAGAGGGCAAGACCCTTGCGCGCGTCGCGGCTCAGCCGGGAATGCTCGGGAGCGACTTCGAGCGCCGGCCGTCTCAGGTGACGAGAAACCAGGATCGCATGTGCGACGGGATCACCCAGTTGCACGTGCACGGAAGCTGGGGGCCTGCGCAGAACAAGATTGACCGGACTCGCGTACCAATCGGTTTCCACCAGACCGCTCTCCGCTTCGAGGCCGTACCCCGAGCGATTGATGAGGGGCCCGAACAGCGTATCGACCAACTCGGGCGTGCGCCAGATGTACGGAAGGTGAAGCTTGAAAAAGTCCTGTTGATCATGACGATCGAAGAAGCTGATACCGGGCTCGCGGATTGGCAGAGGACGATGGTCTTGTCCCGGAATGCCATCGATCTCGAACGCGTTGCCGCGGAAGCTACACGCCGGATTGTCGACGACGTAGAAGACCCGCGGGTCCGCAAAGCGACCGTCCGCACCGGGACGGTTGATGGGCGACCGGAACGCATGAGCCTCGGGCGGTACCTCGCCGGGATCGCACCAGCCAAAACGTATCGGCGACGGAATGAGAAAGCCGAGCGCGCTGGCCGCTGTGAACGGCAGGCACTGCTCCTGAACGCCGTAGCCTGAGGGCACCGACGCGCGCGTGTGCGCGGACGCTGGCTGCGGAAGAGCGATGTGCGGCACCAGCGGAACGATCGACACGCCGATCGGTGGAGCGCCCATATGAGCAGTCGGAGTTTACAGCGTTTGGCAACAATCTGACGTGGCGTGAACTGCACGTCAGCGAGGCGCATAAGGAGAGAACATGGCAAAACGAAAAACCGAAAAGCGTAGCGCTCGCGTAAAGGGAACGGCCGCGCTCGGCGTGTCAGCAACGTCTGACGAACTTCTGATCGCGGCCCTCGAGTCGGGAGGAGACCCGTCGAAGACGGGCCGCTTCCTCATGACGTTCAAGGAGGGCGCGGGCGACGCGGCCATGAAGTCGCTGAAGGCGCGCAGTGGTTTCCGGGTGGCGAGTGCCAGAGACTTCGATAACCAGGCGATGGATTTCAGCCAGACCGGTGATGCTGAGGCGGTGGTCTTTCCGGAAATCGGCGTCGCGCTGGTCAGCTCTCACGCCGCGGCCGCGCGCGGCATGACGGCCGAGAACCTGGTCGCCGAAGACAGCCCCGTCCAGTCGGTCGATCCCGAGTACTTCATGTTCGCAACTCAGATCAACCCTGGCGACTACCTGAGGGGCGTATTGAGCGCGGCGCAGGCGATTTACGCCGACCTGGGCGAACACCCAGGTGCCGCCGTCCCTGGCGATGTTTCCGCGGAGGTATTCGGCGTCACGTGGGGCCTTAACGCGTGCCGCGTGCCACCCAGCCACTTTGACGGCAACGGGATCAAAGTCGCCGTGCTCGACACGGGCTTCGATCTCGGACATCCCGAGTTTGCGGGACGCCTGTTCACCACGAACACGTTCGTCGGTCAGCCCGTGCAGGATCTTCATGGTCACGGCACCCACACCGCCGGAACAGCAACTGGACCCAAGACACCGGCCGGCGTGATCCAACGCTACGGGATCGCATTCCGAAGCCGAATCTTCATCGGCAAGGTGCTGACGAACTCCGGCTCAGGCACGCAAGCGCAGGTGCTGGCAGGAATGAACTGGGCGATCGCGAACAAGTGCGAGGTGATCTCGATGTCGCTCGGAGCCCAGATCCCGGTTCAGCCGTCCTACACGGCAGCCGGAGCGGCGGCATTGGCCAACGGATGCCTGATCGTCGCCGCCGCCGGCAATGCCAGCAATCGCCCGAGCTTGATCAATCCGGCTGGTGCACCGGCAAACTCGCCGACCATCGTGTCGGTGGCGGCTCTCGACAGCTCACTCAGGGTCGCCAGCTTCTCGAACGGCGGCAAGGTAGATATCGCCGGGCCGGGTGTGAGTGTCTTTTCGTCCTGGCCGAGGCCGACGGTGCACAATACAATCAGCGGGACGAGTATGGCGACCCCGCACGTCGCCGGATGCGCCGCCCTCTGGGCACAGAGTAGCGCGGCGCTTCGTGCAGGGGCGCTCCGAGCGAAGTTGATCGCCACTGCACGGCATCTGCCGTTTCCGCCTAGCGATGTGGGTGCAGGCCTCGTGCAGGCACCGTTGTGATCGTATCTTCCGCCGCGCGTCGCCGGACGCGCGGTGGACGCTCGCTCCCTCAGCTCCGGTACGGCAGCTGATCGCCCCGAACGCCGAGTCAATGGAAGACGGGCCCATGGCCAAGAAGTCCAAGCACAAAATGATCGTCACGCTAGCCGGGGATCGTGCGATCCACGACGTGACGCGCGACCTCAAGGCCGCAGGGTTCGAAGTGGATCAGACTCTCGAGACCATCGGGATCGTGACGGGCAGTGCTCACCCGAAGAGCGTGGCCAAGCTGAAGAGTGTTCCAGGCGTGGCCGACGTGGCGGCCGACCATCCCGTTGACATCGGCCCGCCCGACTCCGACGTGTCTTAGGATGCTCGGGCTCGTAGTCACCGAGCCTTCGTGCACTCGCCAGCCGCCCCACAGCCTCTCGGCCACCTCACCGCAAAGGCTAAGTGGATGCCGCGTCAAGCCGTCGGGGATCGGCGCGCCATGGCGTCGTCAATCGCAGCAAGAAGACGGACGTCGTCGAACGGCTTGTCGATATGCCCGGCAAAACCAGCCACCTTTATGCGCTGATGGTCCGCACTGCTGGCGAAGCCAGAAATGGCGATGACGGGCTGGTGCGTGTGCCCTTTCGCATTACGCAGCGCCTGAAGGAACTCGAATCCGTCCATGCGGGGCAGTTGGAGATCGCAGACCACCAGATCGAGGTGCTCGGCCTTCGCCGTCCCCAGCGCCTCGACTCCGTCCCTCGCCGTCAGGACATCGGCGCCAAGGCGTTCGAGCGTCAGGCAAATCGCCTCGCGCGAGTCTTCCAAGTCTTCGACCACGAGAATGCGGAGGCCATCCAACCTCTGGAGGACACTCGTCCCGCCAGCGACAGGTTCGGGCGCCTTCTCCACCGCAGTCTCTTCAGCGAGCGGAAGCCGAATCGTCACCTCCGTGCCATGACCTGGTCCCTCGCTGGCAATCGTCACTGTACCCGCGTGCGCCTCCACCAGTTTTTTGACCAGCGCGAGGCCGATGCCCAGTCCCGCATGAGTGCGGCGAGTTCCCGCTTCCTGCTGTTTGAACATCTCGAATACGAATGGCAGGAATTCCGCTGCGATGCCCTCTCCGGTATCGCGGACGTGAACCACGCCGCAATCGTCTTCTCTCGTGAGCGTCACGGTGACCTCGCCACCGGCCAGACTGAATTTCAGCGCGTTGAACAGCACATTCCTGAAGATCTGCTGCAGGCGATCCTCGTCGGCTCTCACGCACATGGGCTCGGCGGGATCGACGAACCGCACGGTGATGTCTTTCTTCTGGGCAATCTCCGTCGCGGCGTCCATCGCGCTGCGGACGACGTCGCCCAACCAAAGGACCTTCAGATCAAGCGTCAGTTTGTCGCGTGTGGCGCGACTCAACTCGAGAAGGTCTTCGACCAACCTGAGCTGGAGAAGAGCGTTGCGCTCGATCACCTCGACCGCACGGGCGACTTGAGCCGGATCGCTTCCCGGTTTGAGCATGCTGGTCCATCCGAGAATCGGCGTAAGCGGTGATCGCAATTCGTGCGACAGCACGGCCAGAAATTCGTCCTTCACAGCAGCGGCGATGGTCAATTGCTCGGCGGCATCTTCGTATTGCCGCGTTCGGTGGTTCTCCCGTAGCAGCGTATCTCCGAGCACCTGCAGCAGTTCTCCGTGCAGGACGAGCCGGCGCTCCGGAACGGGCGCCTGCTGGCGCGCCACATTCCATAAGTGTCTGAAGGGCACACTGGCCTGTCGCGCGAGCCGCTCGATGTCCGCGGACTGAGTAAAGTCGACGAGCGCATAACCGGCCACGGCCGCGCCGACAATCTTGCCCTCGAGCAAGAGGGACGTGCCGACAACCGCCAAACCATGCGACTGTGCGACGGTGACCGCGGGGCGATCTTCTGTCTGCGCGAGGCACCGCC
>Ga0137452_1000241_pt1 | contig 16162 bp, 3 predicted proteins | sample EasRivERMGT513_2_FD_102312 | JGI IMG/M metagenome (GOLD analysis project Ga0137452, IMG submission 102312) | Soil microbial communities from meander-bound floodplain in the East River, Colorado, USA - East River MetaG ERMGT513_2 | ecosystem: Environmental > Terrestrial > Soil > Floodplain ...
CGATTGCCGCGCCCGGACATGACGGTATCGTCGCCGAGGTCGAGCCGGCCCGTCCGCGGCATCCGCGGCCGCCGTTGGCCGTCGCGTTCGTGGCTCCGCGGACCGCGCTCGAGCGCAGCGTCTGCGAGGCGTTCGAGAAAGTGCTCGGGCTGGAGCAGGTGGGGATTCACGACAGCTTCTTCGATCTGGGCGGTCACTCGCTGTTCGCGGTGCGCGTGATGGCCCGCGTCAACGAAGCGCTGGGGATCGAACTGCCGGTCGCGAAGCTGTACGAAGGGTTGACAGTCAGCTTTCTCGTCGAGCAGGTCGCGCCTGCCGCAGGGGAAGACGAACACGAGAGCGCGGAACGTCGCCGGGACAAGGCGAAGCGTCAGCGCGAGCACCAGCAGCGCCGGCGCGTCGCGCTTGGACGTTGAGGCGAGGACATCATGGACAGATCAAAACAGCAGCGTGACGTCCCGCCCGGGGCGGAGAACACAAGGGAAGCGGGTCAGGAGGTTGGAGCAATGCGTGGCATGCGGACCGCCGATCGCGCCGATCGTGGCGCCGTCGCGATTATCGGAATGAGCGCACGATTTCCGGGTGCGCCGTCGATTGAGGCTTTCTGGCGCAACCTGTGCGACGGCGTCGAATCGCGACGGGTCTTCACCGACAGCGAGCTCAAGGCCGAGGGCGTCAACGAAGCGACGATGCGCCATTCCAAGCATGTGAGGTCGGGCTTCGTGCTCGACGACATCGACAAGTTCGATGCCGACTTCTTCGGGATCAATCCGCGCGAAGCCGAGATCCTCGATCCGCAGCACCGGCTGTTCCTCGAGACGGCGTGGAACGCTCTCGAGAACGCCGGATACGACGGCAATACCTTCGACGGCGCGATTGGCATCTTCGGCGGCTCGACGCTCAGCGGATATCTGAGCGCGAACGTCCTCCGGAACGCCAACGTGTGGAGCAAGCTCGGGATGCGCCAGGCCATCTTCGGCAGCGTTCCCGATTACATGGTGACGCGCGTTGCCTACAAACTGAATCTCAGAGGACCGAGCTACTTCGTCCAGACCGCGTGCTCGACCTCGCTCGTGGCGGTTCACCTGGCCTGTCAGAGCCTGCACAACCACGAGAGCGACATGGTGCTTGCCGGCGGCGTCTCGGTGCAGGTGCCGCACATGACCGGCTACCTCTACGAAGACGGCGGCATGATGTCGCCCGACGGCGTCTGCCGCACGTTCGATGCAGGGGCCAGAGGAACGGTCTTCGGCAACGGCGTCGGTCTGGTCGTGCTCAAGCGCCTCGAAGACGCGCTCGCCGACGGCGACACGATTCGCGCCGTCATCCGCGGAACGGCCACCAACAACGACGGATCGCTCAAAGTCGGTTTCACAGCGCCGAGCGTCGTCGGGCAGGCGCTCGTCGTGTCCGAAGCGATGGCGAACGCCGGGGTCACGGCCGAATCAATCACCTACGTCGAGGCGCATGGCACCGGCACCGAGCTGGGAGATCCGATCGAGGTCGCTGCGCTCACACGCGCATTCGCGGCGCACACCGATCGCCGGGCGTACTGTGCGCTCGGCTCGGTGAAACCGAATATCGGCCACCTCGACGCGGCCGCCGGCGTCAGCAGCCTGATCAAGACCGTGCTCGCGCTCGAGCACGGCCAGCTGCCGCCGACGATCAACTTCGAGCGTCCGAACCCGAAGATCGATTTCGAGAACAGCCCGTTCTTCGTGAATACAACGCTCACACCGTGGCCGACCAACGGTGTTCCGCGCCGGGCCGGCGTGAGCAGCTTCGGATTCGGAGGCACCAACGCGCACGTGATCGTGGAGGAGGCGCCGCGCAATTCAGCGGCCCAGCCGTGCCGCAGCCAGCAGGTGCTCGTCCTGTCGGCGAAGACGGAGACGGCACTCGCATCGGCGGTCACTGGTCTCGCCGAGGAATTGCGCCGTCGGCCGGCAACCGCGCTTGCTGACGTGGCTTTCACGCAGCAGGTGGGCCGCCGCCCGTTCGCGCACCGGCGCGCCATCGTGTGCGCCACCACGCAGGAGGCGATCGACGCGCTCGAGGGCGGCGACCTGCGTCGCGTGTTCAACGGCCTGGCGCCCGTCGCGGATCGAACGCCCGTGTTCGTGTTCCCCGGTCAGGGAACGCAGTACGTCGGCATGGCCAGGGAGCTGTATGACGCCGAGCCGGTGTTCCGCGAAGTCGTTGACGAGTGCTGCGAGCAGCTGACGACGAGTCTCGGCGTCGATCTGCGCACGCTGATCTTTGCGGCTGAACCGACGGAGGAGCTCACCAGCAAACTGACGCGCACATCCCTCACGCAGACGTCGCTCTTCGTGATCGAGTACGCACTCGCGCGCCTCTGGATGAGTTGGGGCGTCAATCCCTCGGCATGCATCGGCCACAGCATTGGGGAGTTCGTCGCGGCCTGTCTTTCCGGAGTGCTCCGGCTGCCCGATGCGCTCCAACTGGTCGCGCTTCGCGGACAGCTGATGGAACAGATGCCCGAGGGGCTGATGGCCGCCGTGCCGCTGCCTGAAAGCCGGGTGCTCCCGATGCTCGGCGAGGGCCTGTGGCTCGCCGCGATCAACACGCCATCGCTCTCGGTCATTTCCGGCGAGCGCGATCGCGTGAACGCGGTCGTCGATCGCCTCACGTCCGAGGGCGTGGAGTGCCGCCTGCTGCACACATCGCATGCCTTCCACTCGGGCATGATGGACGCGGCGGTCGCGCCGTTCGTCGAGGCGGTCCGGAAGGTCGAGCTCGGCGCGCCGCAGATCCCGTATCTGTCCAACGTCACCGGCGACTGGGTGACCGAGTCGCTCGTCCGCCAGCCGGAGTACTGGGGCCGTCACATCCGTCAGGCCGTCCGGTTCGCCGACGGCGTGGCGCAACTCCTGAAGACGCCCGACCGTGTGTTCCTCGAGGTGGGCCCCGGCGCGACGCTGTCGGGTCTGATCCGCCAGCAGACGAAAGGCGCCGGCGGGCACGTGATCGTGTCGTCGCTGCGTCACGCGCAGGAGAAGGCGTCGGACGTCGCCACGATCCAGACCGCGCTCGCGCGCCAGTGGGTCGCAGGTGTCGCGATCGATTGGCGCGGAGTCCACGCGACCGAGCGTCGGCGCCGCGTGCCGCTTCCGGGCTATCCGTTCGAGCGGCAGCGCTACTGGGTCGCACCCGACAAGTACAACCGCATTCGGACCAAGCGCGCGCTCGCGCAGGTCGAGCGTCCCTTCTCGACCTGGTTCCAGGTGCCGTCCTGGAAGCGGGTTCAGCGGCGGCCGGCCGCGACGCCGTCTGCGGAAACCCACGGGCGCGAGTTGTGTGTCGTATTCATCGACCAGACCGGCCTCGGCGAGAGCCTTGCGGCGCGCTTCACGCGCGACGGCCACAGCGTGATTTCAGTTCGTGAAGGCTCGGCCTTCGCGCAGGTCTCCGAGAACGAATTCACGCTCGCGCCCGACTCTCGGGCCGACTACACGGCCCTCGTTCAGAAGCTTCGCGCCTCGAACAGGGTGCCCACGGTGATGGCTCATTGCTGGGGCGTCACTCGACGCGCCGATCCGATGCCTGATGCACCGGCTCTCCGCGGCTACGAGGCGCGAGGTTTCTACAGCCTCATGTTCCTCGCCCAGGCGCTTGGCGAATCGGGCATCACGTCCCCGATTCGCCTCGGCATCGTCACCGACGGCGTACAGGACGTGACGGGCCTCGAGACACTCGTTCCGGAGAAGGCAGCGGCTCTTGGTCCTGCGCGTGTGATCCAGAAGGAGCTCGCGACGATTTCGTGCCGCGCCATTGACTTCCCAATCGAACGCGCGGAACTCCACGAGTCCGAGATCGCTCAACTGGTCGAAGACCTGATGGCGCCGGGCAACGATCGCGAGATCGCCTATCGCCTCGGCCGCCGCTGGGTGCAGTGCTACGAGGTTGCCCACCTGCAGCCAGTTCAGGAAATCCCAAGCCGTCTGCGCCAGGGCGGTGTGTACCTGCTGACCGGCGGTTTCGGCGGCATCGGCGTCGTGATCGCGCGCCATCTGGCCGAAACCCTCAAGGCGAAGCTCGTGCTGGTCGCACGCCGGGGTCTGCCATCGCGCGAGACGTGGACCGATTACGTCGCCCAGCGCGGCGAGGCGGATGCGACGAGCAAGCGCATCCGCGCCGTGCAGGAACTCGAGGCTGCGGGCTCGGAAGTCTTCGTCGGTGAAGCCGACGTGGCCGACGAGGCTCGCATGCGCGCGGTCGTCGACGCGGCCCGCGCCCGTTTCGGCCGCATCGACGGTGTGATCCATTCGGCCGGAGTTGCCGGCGCCGGCATGATTCAGCTCAAGACCCGCGAGGCGGCTGCCGCGGTGCTGTCGCCGAAGATCGACGGCACACGCACCCTCGCGCGGATCTTCGCCGATCAACCGCTCGACTTCATGCTGCTGTGCTCGTCGTTGACGTCGGTGCTCGGGCTCCTCGGCCAGGTCGACTACTGCGGCGCCAACGCCTATCTCGACGCGTTCGCGCACCAGTACGCGGCGGCGACCGGGACGTTTACCGTGTCCATCAACTGGAGTGCGTGGCGCGAAGTCGGCATGGCTGTCGACACTCAGCAGCTCCGCGAAGGTCTGGGCAAAGACCAGATGCTCGACAACGGCTTGTCGAACAAGGACGGCGTCGAAGCCATCGGCCGGATTCTCGCGTCGGCGACGGATCGTCAGATGGCGGTCACGCCGCTCGAGATTCAGCTGCTGCTCGACGCAGACCGCGACGAGATCGACGGTGAAAGCCAGGAAAAGCCGCGCGAAGGAGCCAGGACGGGCAGCCAGCCCGCCGCGTCGACAGCTTCGGCTCAGTCCTCGCACCCGAGGCCCAATCTGCAGAGCGTCTTTGTTGCGGCGCGCACGGATATCGAAAGGCGAATCTGCGCCGTGTGGACCGAGATGCTGGGCATCGAGCCGATCGGCATCCACGACAACTTCTTCGAGCTCGGCGGCCACTCGCTGCTCGCCGTGCGCGTGATGGCGCGCCTCAACGAAGTGCTCGGGACCGATCTGCCTGTCGCGAAGCTGTACGAAGGCCTGACGATCAACTTCCTGGCGGATCTGGTCGCGCCGCCAACGGCCCAGACGGTCGTGGAAGAAGACGAAGCCGACAGCGCCGAGCGGCGGCGCGAGAAAGCAAGACGTCAGCGCGAGCACCAGCAGCGCCGGCGCGTAGCCCTTGGACGATAAGGAACCTGGAAACCATGGATCAGTCTGAACTGAACGACAACCTGCCTTCGGGCGCCGTTGCCATCATCGGGATGGTGGGCCGGTTTCCCGGGGCGAACGATCTCGAAACCTACTGGCGCAACATCCGCGACGGCGTGGAGGCGGTGACACACTTCTCCGACGACCGCCTGCTCGCGGCGGGTGTCTCGCCGGCGCTGCTCCAGCATCCGGCCTACGTCAAGGCGCGCGGGATTGTCGAGGACATCGACAAGTTCGACCCCGCGTTCTTCGGTTATAGCGCGCGCGATGCGGTGGTCATGGATCCACAGCAGCGCGTCTTCCTGCAGTGTGCGTGGGAAGCGCTCGAGAACGCAGGCTACGATCCGCGCGCCTATCAGGGACTCATCGGCGTTTACGGGGGATCGACCGCGAGCTCCTATCAGGGCTTCGTGTGGGCCAACCTCGAGGCAGTCGGCGCGGATGTCCTGAGCGTCGCGATTGGCAACGAGCTGCCGTTCCTCACCACTCGCGTGTCGTACAAGCTCGATCTCAAAGGTCCGAGCTGCCCAGTACAGACCGCCTGCTCGACGTCGCTCGTGGCCGTCCACCTGGCGTGCCAGGGACTGCTGAACGCGGAGTGCGACATCGCGCTTGCCGGCGGCGTCTCGCTGCGTCTGCCGCAGGACAACGGCTATTTCTATCAGGAGGAAGGCATCCTGTCGCCGGACGGGCGATGCCGTCCCTTCGACGCAAAGGCCGCAGGCACGCTCTTCAGCAACGGCATCGGCATGGTCGTGCTGAAGCGGCTGGACGATGCCATCTCGGATCGCGACACGATCTACGCGGTCGTTCGCGGTTCGGCGATCAACAACGACGGTGCACGCAAGGCCAGCTTCACCGCGCCCGGCGTTGTCGGACAGAGCCAGGTGGTTGCAGACGCGCTGGCGAGCGCGCAGGTCGAGCCGGAAACGATTTCGTACATCGAGACGCACGGGACCGCGACCGCGCTCGGCGACTCGATCGAGATCCAGGCGCTGACCAAGGGGTTCAGCTCCTCGGAGCGCGGCTTCTGCGCGCTGGGATCGGTCAAGGCCAACATCGGCCACCTTGACGCGGCGGCCGGCATCGCCGGTCTCATCAAGGCGGTCCTTGCGATGCGGCACCGGCAGCTGCCGCCGATGGTGCACTTCGAGGCGCCGAATCCCGACATCAACTTCGAGGCCACGCCGTTCTACGTCAACCGCCGGCTGTGCGACTGGACCGTGCCCGATCAGGGCCGCCGTCGGGCGGGAGTCAGCTCTTTCGGTTTCGGTGGGACCAACGCGCACGTCGTCCTCGAGGAGGCGCCCGACGCTGCGCCGTCGGGTCCGTCGCGCGCCTGGCAGATCGTGGCGCTCTCGGCGCAGACCGCGACATCGCTTGACGGCGCGACGGCGCACCTGGCCGAGTTCTTCGGCCGCCACCCGGAGGTGAATCTCGCGGATGCCGCGTACACGCTCAAGGTCGGGCGGCGTGCGTTCCGCCAGCGCCGGATCGTCGTCGCCAAAACCACAGGCGATGCGGCGCGAGCCCTCGACACGCGCGATCAGCGAATCGTGTTCGACGGATCGCACGATGGTCCGAGCCGTCCGATCGTCTTTCTGTTCCCGGGCCAGGGCGCGCAGCACGTCGGCATGGGACGCGAGCTGTACGAGCAGGAACCCGCGTTCCGCGAAGCTGTCGACGAATGCGCCGCCAAGCTGACCTCGCACGTTGGCGTCGACATCCGAGATCTCCTGTATCCGCAGGGCGCGCCCGACAACGCCCGTCTGACGCGCACGAGCATCGCGCAGCCGGCGCTCTTCGTCGTCGAGTACGCGCTCGCGCGTCTCTGGATGTCGTGGGGGATCGCGCCTGCGGGCTTCATCGGACACAGCGTCGGCGAGTGGGTCGCTGCCTGCCTGTCCGGTGTCGTGAGTCTGGACGATGCGCTGCGGCTCGTCGCGCTGCGCGGCCGGCTGATGGAGCAGATGCCGGAAGGCGTGATGGCGGCCCTGCCGCTTCCCGAGTCGATGGTCCAGCGCTTCCTGAACGATCAGCTGTGGCTCGCCGCCGTGAACCATCCCAACCTGACCGTGGTGTCGGGGACGGCCGCGGCCATCGATGCGCTCGAAGCACGCATGCGCGCGGACGGGCTCGAGATTCAGCGGCTGCACACGTCGCACGCATTCCACTCGGGCCTGATGGACGCCGCGATCAAGCCGTTCGTCGACGCCGTCGCCCTGACGCCGCTGCACGCGCCCTCGACGCCGTTCATCTCGAACGTGTCCGGCACCTGGATCACCGCGGCCGAGGCCTGCGATCCCGCCTATTGGGGCCGCCAGATCCGCCAGCCGGTCCGGTTCGCCGCGGGCGTGGCCGAACTTCTGAAAGACGAGACGCGGCTGTTCCTCGAAGTCGGGCCCGGCAACACGCTGAGCACACTCGTCCGCCGGCAGGCCGGTCCACGGGTGTCGCCTGGCGTGATCTCGTCGCTCAGGCACGCGCGAGAGGAAGGCTCGGATGTCGCTTCCGCGCTGACGGCGCTCGGCAGGATGTGGGCGAACGGCGCGTCGGTCGACTGGCAGGCGTTCTACGCCTCCGAGGATCGCGTCCGCGTCGCGCTGCCCTCGTACGTGTTCGACAAACAACGCTACTGGGTCGATCCCGCGCCGGCGGCTGCCGCCACCCGGGAGACCGCGAAGCGGCACTCGAATACCAGGCTCGCCGCCGATGACTGGTTCTACGTGCCCGGCTGGAAGCGTCAGCCCGCAATGCTCCACGCAGGCGCCGATCATTTCGCTGATCAGCGCTGCTGGCTCGTGATCGCCGACGAGGCCGGATTCGCGACGCGGATCGTCGAGCGGCTCGAGGCGAGCGGCGCGACCGTCGTGACCGTGTCGGCAGGCAGTCAGTTCCGCAGGCTCGGGGCGGGCCGCTACTCGGTGAGTGCTGCCGCGCGCGGCGACTACGAGCTTCTGCTCAAGGAGCTGCTGGATATCGGCCATGCGCCTTCGACGGTGCTTCATGTCTCGAGCGTCGATGTGGCCGACGCCGCCTCGTGGTCGATGGCAGGAATCGAACGGGATCAGGCGCGCGGATTCGACAGCCTGCTGGCTCTGGCACAGGCGCTCGGTGACGCGGCGCTGCCGTCGCCGGTCCGCATCGGCGTCGTGACGAGCCACGGGCACGACGTCACGGGCGAGGAGAACATTGCGCCCGGTCGTGCCATCGCCTTCGGCTTGTGCCACGTCATCGCGCAGGAGTACCCGCATCTATCGTGCAAGATGATCGACCTGGCCTCGAGCGGATCGACGAACGTGCTCGATCCAGGCGACGCCTTCATCGATCGGCTGCTGGGCGATGTCGTGTCGGATCAACCCGACAGGGTCATCGCCTACCGGGCGGCGCACCGCTGGGTGCAGACCTTCACCCCGATGGCGATCCGTCGTCCTTCGGAGATTCCGGCGCGCCTCCGGCAGAACGGCGTGTACTTCATCTCCGGGGGTGTCGGCGAGATCGGCCTGAACATCGCGTCGTACCTGGTCGACACGGTCAAAGCGCGCGTCGTGCTCACCGGCAGGTCCGGGATGCCCGCGCGCGAGCAGTGGGACGACTACCTCGCGTCTCACCCCGATCACGATCTGTCGAGTCAGCGCATCCACCGCGTCCGCGAGCTCGAAGCGCGGGGCGGTCAGGTCATCACGATGAAGGCCGACGCAGCGGACGAGGCGCAGACGAGAGCCGCGTTCGAAGCCGCCGAAGCGCGCTTCGGCACCGTCCACGGCGTGATCCACGCCGCCGGTCTGATTGTCGGCGATGCGTTCCGGCCCATAGCCGAGACAGACGCCGACGTCTGCGGCCGCCAGTTCCAGCCGAAAATTGCGGGTCTCGCCGTGCTCGACAAGGTGATCGAGGGGCGCGAACTCGACTTCTGCCTCCTCGTTTCGTCGCTGTCGTCGATCCTCGGCGGCTTGCGCTACGCCGCATACGCGTCGGCCAACGCCTTCATGGATGCCTTCGCGCACGGTCGAAACCGCACGAGCCCCTTCCCGTGGCTGACCGTCAACTGGGACGCGTGGCTTCGCCAGGAAGACGAGGAGCGGCTGAAAGCGAGCAAGTCGCCGATTACCGGATTCGTGATGACGGGCGCCGAAGGCATCGATGCCCTGCACCGGGTCCTGTCGGTCGACGCCGGCGGCCAGGTCGTGGTCTCGACCGGTGACTTGCGGTCGCGCATCGAGCAGTGGGTGAGCCTCGACGGGCTCAAGAAGGCTGCAGCCAAACCGACGATGCGGCACCCGCGGCCGAACCTGCAGACCGAGTTCGTGGCGCCGCGCAACGATCTGGAAACCTCGATTGCGGGCATCTGGCAGGAGTTGCTGGGCATCGAAGCGGTCGGCGTCAACGACAACTTCTTCGAGCTGGGCGGTGATTCGTTCCTCGGCATCCAGCTCATTTCGAAGCTGAAGTCGGAGCTGGGCGTCAAGGTCTCGGCGGTGACGCTCTACGAAGGTCCGCGCGTCAGCCTGATGGCCGAGATCGTCAGCGCGCGCAGCAACGGCACCGGCGAGGGGGCCGTCGTCGACAGCAGCCGCAAGCGCGGCGAGAAGCGGCGCGAGCGGAAGCTCCGGCAGGGCGCCGACGCGCAGGCCGGCGACTCGGAAGAAGCGGTGACCGAGGCATTGGGAGCCTAGTCGATGGCGAGTGCGTCGAATCTGAGTGCGTCTGCGCGATCCGGGATCGCGGTGGTGGGCATGGCCTGCCGCGTTCCCGGTGCGTCGAGCGTTCAGGAGTTCTGGTCGAACCTGTGCAACGGCGTGGAATCGATCCGCGCCCTGACGCCGGAAGACCTGCGCGCGGCGGGGATGTCCGACGAGGAGATCGCCGATCCGAAGCACGTGGCCGCAGCCGCGACGATCGATCACATCGACTGTTTCGATGCCGGATTCTTCGGCATCACGGCGCGCGAGGCCGAGATCATGGACCCGCAGCACCGCTTGTTCCTGGAATGCGCGTGGCATGCGCTCGAGGACGCCGGCTGCGATCCGTTCCGCTACGACGGCGCCATCGGCGTATTCGGCGGCGGGATCTTCGACAGCTACGCAACCGTCAACCTGCTCCCGAACGGCGTCTTCGACGATGCGACCGACGTGCTGTCGTCGGTGCTCGCGAACGAGAAGGACTACCTCGTCACGCGCGTCTCGTACAAGCTCAACCTGCGCGGGCCGAGCATCAACGTGCAGTCGGGGTGTTCGACGTCGCTCCTGGCGATCCATCTGGCCTGCCAGAGCCTGCTGAATTACGAGTCGGACGTGGCCCTTGCCGGAGGCACCTCGATCGACGTTCGCCGCGGGCAGGGCTATCACTACAGCGAAGGCAGTGTCTTTTCGCGCGACGGTCATTGCCGCGCGTTCGACGCGAAGGCGCAGGGCACGGTGTTCGGCAACGGCGTCGGCATCGTCGCACTGAAGCGCGTCGAGGATGCGATCGCCGACGGCAACACGATCTACGCCGTCGTGCTCGGCTCGGCGACGAACAACGACGGGTCGCACAAGGTCGGCTTCACGGCGCCGAGCGTCACCGGGCAGTCGTCGGTGATCTCTGAAGCGCTCGCCGATGCGGGAGTCGAGCCCGACACGATTGGCTATGTCGAGACCCACGGAACCGGCACGGCCCTGGGCGACCCGATCGAGATCGAAGCGATGACCAGGGCCTTCGGCGCGCGCGTCGGCCGCCAATCGTGTCCGATCGGATCGGTCAAGGCCAGCGTCGGCCACCTGGACGCCGCGGCCGGCGTGTCGGGGTTCATCAAGGCGGTGCTGGCCCTGAATCGCAAGAAGGTGCCCCCGTCGGTCAACTTCACGACGCCCAATCCGAAAATCGATTTCGCGTCGAGCCCGTTCTACGTAAACACCGCGCTGACGGACTGGACCGCCGGCACAAAGCCGAACGTCCCGCGACGCGCCGGGGTGAGCTCGTTCGGCATGGGCGGCACCAATGTCCACGTCGTCCTCGAGGAAGCGCCTTCAGCTTCTCCGGCACCCGCGGCGCAGTCGTTTCATCTTCTCGTCCAGTCGGCGAAGACGCTGGCGGCGCTTGATGAAAGCACCACGCGGCTCGCGAGCTATCTCGCGGCCGGGAACGATGTCGATCTCGCCGACGTCGCGCATACGCTGCAGGTCGGTCGCGGTGTCTTCTCGTTCCGGCGCGTGGCCGTTTGCAGCGATGCAGCGGACGCGGCCGGCGCGCTGAGCACCCTGGATCCGAAGCGCGTGTCGACCCGCCCGTACGCCGGCGAGCGTTTCCAGGTTGCATTCATGTTCCCGGGGCAGGGTGCGCAAAGGCCCGGCACGGGACGCGAGCTCTACGACCGCGAGCCCGTCTTTCGCAAGCACCTCGATGCCGCGTGCAAGGCGTTCGACAAGCACCTTGGAGCGGATCTCCGCCCGCTGCTCTATCCCGACCCGTCGGCGCGGGAGCAGGCAGCCGCGCAGTTGACTCGCACGGAATTCGCGCAGCCGGCGCTCTTCGCCATCGAGTACGCCCTCGCGCAGCTGTGGATCAGCTGGGGAGTCAAGCCCGGCGCGCTCATCGGCCACAGCGTGGGCGAATACGTCGCGGCTTGTCTTGCGGGAGTGTTCTCGTTCGACGACGCGGTGCGAATCGTGGCGGCGCGTGCGAGGCTGATGCAGCAGGTTCCGGCGGGCGCGATGACCGCGGTGTTCCTGCCCGCTGCGGAAATCGAGGATCTCGGGCCGGACCTTGCGATTGCGGCCATCAACGGCCCGCGATTCTCAGTCGTGGCCGGACCCATTGACGCCATCGATCGCTTCGAGCGCGCCGCGGCGGACCGCGGCATCACCTGTACGCGCCTGCAGACGTCGCATGCTTTCCACTCATCGATGATGGACGGCGTTGTCGCGCCGTTTGTCGAAGAGGTGAAGAAGGCGAGGCTGTCGGCGCCCAAGGTGCCGTTTGTCTCGAATGTCACGGGCACGTGGATCAAGCCGACGGAGGCCGTGGATCCTCAGTACTGGGGTCGGCACCTCCGGGCACCCGTCCGATTTGCCGACGGGATCAAGGCTTTGATCTCGCGAGAGGGGCTCCACCTCCTGGAAGTCGGCCCGGGGCGCACGCTGTGCTCGTTCGCGAAATCGATGAACGCCGACGATCGATTCACGGGTGCGAGCCTGCCGCACGCGTCCGATCCCACGCCTGAACGCTCATTGATTCTGCAGTCGATTGGGGAGCTGTGGCTGCGCGGGGCTGAAATCGACTGGACGGCTCTTGGCGCCGGGGATGCCCGCCGCCGGATTCCGCTGCCGCATTACCCGTTCGAGCGGACGCGCTACTGGCTGGAGGCCGAGAAGGCCGAGGAACCACCCGTGGCCAGCGGTCCCGTGCTCGAAAAATTTGCCGACGTCGGGCGCTGGTTGTACTACCCCGAGTGGCGTCAGACGCCGCCCGTCGGCTTCTCCAGCCACCACGAGCGGATTGGGGCCGATGCGAACTGGCTGGTGTTCGTCGAGCCGGCGACGTTCGGCGAGCGCGTGCTCGAACAACTCTCGCTCGCGAGCGATCCGCTTCGCATCGTAACCGTCGAACCCGGGCCGGGATTCGAGGCGATCGGCGATCGGCGCTACACGATCGATCCGCTTCGAAGAGACGACTACAGGCGTTTGTGTGCCGAGCTCGACGCTGCCGGGCGGATGCCGCAGGCGGTCGCTCACCTGTGGGCGTCCTCGACAACTGCCGATGTCGAAGATGCCGACGCGACCGAGCGCGCTCAATACCGCGGGTTCTTCAGCGTGATCTGGCTGGCACAAGCGCTCATCGCACATCGGTGCGACGACGCCGAGCCGGTGTCGTTCAAGGTCGTAACCGCCGGCGTTCAACAGATCCAAGGCGACGAGCGCGTCCGACCGGAGCGGGCAACGCTGCTTGGGCCCTGCCGCGTGATCCACCAGGAACACTCTGAAATCCGCTGCTGCGCGATCGACGTACCGCTCGACGCCGACACCCGTGTCGCCTCGCTCGTTGCGCAGGAGCTCGTGGTGCTCACGCCGGACAGGTTCGTCGCCTGCCGTGGCGACCGGCGCTGGACGCCGCTCTACGAGCCGGTCGCGATCAATCGCGAGCCGGCAGACCCGTCGCCACTCCGCGACGGCGGCACCTACCTTATTACCGGCGGCCTCGGGGCGATTGGAACCACTCTCGCACGGCATCTGGCAGCCACGCGCAGGGCGCGGCTGGTACTGGTGACGCGCGGGGCGTTCCCGGATCGAGCGTCGTGGAGCGCCTGGCTCGAATCGCACGGTGACGCCGATCCGACGAGCCAGCGGATCCGCACCGTCCGCGAGATCGAGGCGCTCGGCGGCGACGTCGTCGTGGCGACGGCGGACGTGGCCGACGAGGACGGGATGCGCCGAGTGCTCGCTGCGGCGAAAGACCGCTTTGGCGGGATTCACGGCGTGATTCACGCCGCGGGTCTGGCTGGCGCCGGTTCGATGGAGCGCGGCGCCGAGAGGACCGCTTCGGTGCTCGAGCCCGTTGAAGCGATCGACGTTCCGGGATGCCAATCGCAGTTCCGCCCGAAGATGCGGGGCCTCTTCGTGCTCGAGCGCGTCCTTGCCGACGAGCCGGTCGATTTCTGTCTCGTCGTCTCGTCACTGTCGGCGGTACTCGGCGGACTCGGATACGCAACCTACGCGGCGGCCAACTGCTTCATGGACGCGTTCGTGCGGCGCCACAACCAGCGGCCTGGCGTGCGGTGGCTGACTGCCAACTGGGATGCCTGGTCGTTCGCGGCCCCGGATTCTTCGGCGTCGAGCGTCCTCTCCCAGATGACGCTGACTCCCGAAGAGGGCGTCGACGTGTTCGAGCGGGTGATGCGCGGCATCGGGCTCGGACAGATCGTCATTTCGGTCGGCAGCCTCTTCCACCGCGGCTTTCAGACGAAGACGCCCGCAAAGGTTGAGAAACAGGCGGCCGGAACGCACGAAGTGAAGCGCCCGAAGGCCGAGCGGGAGCTCTATGCGAGGCCGGCCAGCCTCGAGGCATCGTTCGAGGCGCCACGGTCCGACCTCGAGCGGACGATTGCCGGAATCTGGCAGCAGGTGATCGGGATCGACCGTGTCGGTCGCCGCGACAACTTCTTCGCGCTTGGCGGGCATTCGCTGCTCGCGGTGCAGGTCGCGGCGCGCCTCGAGGCAGCTCTGTCCATGCAGATTCCGATGCGAAGCCTGTTCGACTCTGCCACGGTGGCCGAGCTCGCCGCGCGGATCGAAACCGTTCTGGGAGACGACTGGCAGGTGCCGGCGCTCGCCGGTGGCGACCGCGGCGACGAGATCGAGGAGCTCGAGCTATGACAACCGTCGAGTTCCTGGCCGACCTGCAGCGCCGCGAGATCCACGTCTGGGTCGAGGACGGCAGTCTGCGATGCCGCGGCCCGCGCGCACTGCTCACCGGTGAGCTTCGCGAACAGCTCGCCGGGCGGAAGGACGAAATTCTCGCGCTCCTCGCCGATCGCCAGTCCCCGAAGCCGACGGCGCTTCTCGAGCGGCGCGCGCCACGAGTCGGCGAGCAGCCGCTCTCGTTCATCCAGGAACGCCTGTGGTTCCTGTACCAGCTGCAGCCCGACAACATCGCCTACAACATCGTCGCCGCCGTCCGGCTGCGCGTGCCCTTCGACACGTCCGCGATCGATCGGACGATGACGGAGATCGTGCGGCGTCACGACGTGCTGCGATCGACGGTCGTCAGCCGGGACGGTCTGCCGTTCGCGATCGTCGCGGCCCCGTCGCCGATCAAGGTGCCTGTCGTCGACCTGCGGTCCCTTCCCGTGGAGGAACAGCGCCGTGAAGCCGCGCGCCTGAAGGAGCGCGAGGCACGGCAGCCGTTCGATCTCACGGCTGGTCCGCTGCTGCGGCTGTCGGTCCTCAAGTACGGAGAGGACGACTGGGAGCTCCTGACCTCGCAGCACCACATCGTCAGCGATCGCTGGTCGATTGGCGTCCTGATGAACGAGGTGCAGACGCTCTATCGCGACTTTGCGGCCCGCCGGTCGCCATCGCTCAAAGAGCTGCCGGTTCAGTACGCCGACTTCGCCATGTGGCAGCGCGAGCGGATGGAAGATGAGCGCGCGAAGAGCCAGCTCGCGTACTGGCTGAAACAGCTCGGTGGAGAGCTTCCGGTCCTCGACCTGCCGACCGATCGTCCGCGCCCGCCGATCCAGACGACGAACGGGACCTGGGAATCGCGTGCGCTGAGCTCGTCGCTCGCGGACGAGATCAGGGTGGCGTGCCGGCGGTTCCAGGTGACGCCGTTCATGCTTTTCATCGCTGCGTTCAGCGCGCTGATGCGGCGATGGACGGGGCAGGACGATATCCTCATCGGCTCGCCCATCGCAGGCCGGTCGAACCCGAAGCTCGAAGGGCTGATCGGGTGCTTCGTGAACTCACTCGTGCTTCGGGCCGACGTGAGCGGCGATCCTGGCTTCCGGGAGCTGCTCGCGCGAGTGCGCAAGACGGCGCTCGACGCCTACAGCAATCCCGACGTGCCGTTCGAGCGCCTCGTCGCCGAGCTGCAGCCGCGGCGCGATCTGAGCCGATCGGCGCTCTACCAGGTGTCGCTCGCGTTCCAGAGCGCTCCGAAATCGGTGGCGGTCAGCGATACCGTCACGACGACGACGACCGCCGGGGCGATCTTCGATCTCACGCTGTTCGTCGTGGAAGCCGCCGACAGTTTTCTCGTGACCGCCGAGTACAACGTCGATTTGTTCGATCGCACGACGATTGCGCGCCTGCTTGGCGCCTTCGAGATGCTGATCGATGGCGCGGTCGCGGATCCCGAGCGTCCGTTGAGCACCTTGCCCATCGTCTCGCCTGTCGAGCGCGAGCAGCTCGTCAACGGATGGAACGAGACGGCGGTGGTGCGGCCCGATCTCTGCC
>Ga0137452_1000242_pt1 | contig 16143 bp, 11 predicted proteins | sample EasRivERMGT513_2_FD_102312 | JGI IMG/M metagenome (GOLD analysis project Ga0137452, IMG submission 102312) | Soil microbial communities from meander-bound floodplain in the East River, Colorado, USA - East River MetaG ERMGT513_2 | ecosystem: Environmental > Terrestrial > Soil > Floodplain ...
CGCCGACCGCCCGACAGTGTGGATTCCCGTCTACCGTCCGCCGTCACGGATGGCGAAGGTGCAAGTCCGCTGAGGTGAAGGCGCATCCTTGCCGCCCATCGCGGCAATGAGAATCGGGATCGAGATCGACCGCTGACATCACGGTTTGACCGACTGAGTGCTTCGAACGGGGAAAGGCGGCAAAAATGGCGTTATCATGCACCGTTTTGTCGCGCGCTCCGGCCAAGAGCGGCAACCCTGCTGGCGTCTCCAGAAGATCATTCTCGCCGACGGCTCTGAGTTGAACGATACACAGCTCGGTGGAGACGCGGCTGGCAAGACCCGGTACGATCCCGACGCCGACGTCAAGAAGTAACGAGGAGGCAGACCGTGCGCAACTCCATCCTGGCTTCAATCACTGCGGTGCTGGCGCTGCTCGTCGCGCCCGCCGCGGACCCCGCTGCTCAAGGCGGCCAGCGCATCAGCGGCGACGGATTCGTGTCGGAGGGCATCCCGAAGATGCCCAACCCACCCGGCCCCGCGCCGAAACGGGACCTGTCCGGAGCGTGGGTAGGACCGGGCACCAGCAACAAGCCCGATCCCGCGCCGCCGATGACGCCCGCGGGCGAGGCGATCCTCAAGCAGCGCAAGGCGTACAGCACCGCCACGAATCTCGGGAGCGGCCCGGACGGCCCTCCCGGAGCGTCGAACGACCCGTACATCACGTGCGATCCGCTCGGCTTCCCACGCAGCGTGGTCACGTACGCGGTCACCAACCGGGGCGGAATGCTCTTCGGCTCCGCGCCGGGCCGCATCCTCATCGCGTATGAGCAGCAGCGCGCCTGGCGCGAGATCTGGATGGATGGCCGCGCGCTGCCGAAGGCCGTCGACGTGAGGGGTGCTCCCGAATCGCGCTACTACGGATACTCGGTCGGCCATTGGGAGAACGACAACACGCTCGTCATCGACACGACGGGTCTGGACGAACGCGCGTGGTTGGACACGGTGGGACATCCGCGCAGCTCCATGGCACACATTCAGGAGCGTTACACGCGGGTCGATCAATACAACATCCGGTTCACCGTCACGGTGGATGACCCGAAGTTCTATACGAAGCCGTGGACGTTCATGCGCGCGAACTTGTACTGGATGAAGGCGCAGGAATTTGCCGAGACGTTGTGCGTCGCGTCGGAGGCGATCGAGTATCGCGACACCCTGGCCAAGCCGTCCGGGGTCAACATCGTCCCGTAGCCACGCTCGAGCGGGAGGAGCTATGAACAGGCAGGAGGTCGTGAAGGCATTCGCCATTGCAGCCGTCGCGTGGCCCACTCTGTTGCTCGGGGCTTCTATTACAGCGTCCTACGAGACCAGCGTCAGGCAGCGCGCGATCGCTCAACCCGTCCCATCGACAGCTCCGGTGCCCAAGGCCACATGTGGTCGCATGGATCGAACCGAAACCGGATTGCAGGGTCAGACCACACCGGACGAGCGTTCGAGCGGCAGGTCGGAACGCGGGTACAACTGCAACCTGGAACTCGTCGGCCAGTTCCAAGGCGAGGGGGCGTTTTCGCAGGATGGACCAGCGTTCCTGGATAACTGCGCCTACTATGCGACGGAGAACAGGTCTGGGCAGAAGCACCCCGGTGTGGTGGTGGTGGATGTCTCGGACCCCCGACATCCACAGCCGACCGCGTACCTGGACGACACTCCCGCGGGACGCAACCCGCACGAGACGCTGAAAGTGAACGAGGCGCGCAAGCTGCTCGCGGTCGCCGAAAACAACGGGCCGAACTTTGCGGTGTACGACCTGTCCGCCGACTGCCGCCACCCGGTGCTCAAGTCCAGCATCACGTTGCCGGGCAGCCAGGCGCACATGGGCGGCTGGGCGCCGGACGGCAAGACGTACTACGTCGGCCAGAACAATCGAGGCATCGGCGGCATGCTGCCCGTTGTGGACGTCAGCGATCCGTCCAATCCGAAGCTGCTTCTCGCCTGGAAGTTCACGGGTGACGGCAGGCCCCACGACGTCAACCTCAATGCGTCCGGGACCCGGCTGTATGCAGGGCAACCGGGCACGTTCGGCAACACGGGCTCCTCGGTCGGCGCAGACGGGTTGGTGATCCTCGATGTGAGCGATATCCAGGCCCGTCGTCCGGATCCGCAGATCCGGATTCTCGGCAAGCTTTTCTGGGATGACCAGGGGCAGGTGGAGCAGATGTTTCCCTTCACCAGGAACGGTCGCCAGTACGTCGTCAGCACCGACGAAAGCGGCGGCGCGGGAGGCGCTGGGGGTCTCAAGGCGGCATGCGATCGGGGCGCATCCCCGTATGGTTATCCGCAGATCATCGACATCACGGACGAGACCAAACCTGCACTCGTCTCCAAACTCAGGCTCGAAGTGAACGACCCCGCCCGTTGCCGGGCGCTCCTCACCGATCCGCCGGACACCGGCGGCGGAAGTCCCGTCTACAACGCCGAACGGTGCAACGCCGACCGGGCCAGCAATCCGACCATGCTCGTGTGTGGGTTTCAAAATGCAGGCTTGCGGGTGTTCGACATTCGCGATCTGTCCCGCCCGAAGGAGATCGCGTACTTCAAGCCGCCGGCGGTGCGGAAGGCGTTCCTTCCTGGCTCAGGGAGCTGGACGCAGGCCGTTGACCGAACCTACGACAAGATATCCGGCTTCGCGCGTTTCAAGAAGGTGCCTGCCAACGGGACGCGCGGGCGGGAGATGCAGATCTGGTTCGTCAGCGACGGCAATGGTTTTCAGGTGGTGCGTTTCAGCGACGCGTTCACCGCGGCTCACAAAGACTTGTTCGACGACGCGGCCGACTGAAGCCTCGGGCATTCGAGGAAGGAGATCAGATGAAGCGGTTCACTCTGTTCACGGCGGGACTTGGCGTCCTCATCGCGGGTATCGCGTTGCAGACAGGGGCGGCGCAGGGCCAGGCGGCGAAGAGCAGCGGCTTCAGGCTGAGCCTCGTCGGGATTGCGGTGAGCGATTACGCGAAGTCGCAGGCGTTTTACGAGCGCGTCATGGGATTTCCGGCCGCGTTCAAGTTCTCGAGCCCGGACGGCACGCGAACAAACACGTTTTTTCAGATGAGCCGCAATTCGTTCCTGGAAATGCAGCAGGCGACTGCAGACGTGCGAGCCGGCCTCACCCATGCGCATTTTGTCGTCGACGATCTGACCGCTACGCTCGCGAGGCTGCGCCAGGCGGGCTTGCCGGCCGCGCCGCAGAATGGCCCGCTTGCGAACGCCGTGACCGCGGCGGGCTTCTCTCAAAATATCTTCGTGAAGAATGCCAACGTCTACGATCCGAATGGCATCAGGTTGGAGCTGAACGAGCTCGTTCCCGAGTCGCTCATGAAGAAAGCGGCGGATTCGTGGACGGCCGCTCAGGACACCAGGGGGTTGACGCTGAACGTGGTCGGCATCGGCGTGAAGGACCCGCCACAATCGGCAACGTTCTATCAGCGTCTCATAGGGTTTCGAGTCGCGTTCACGTTTGGCCCCGCGGATCCCCAGCGAACGAATGTCTACTATCAGACCAGCCGCGACACCTTCCTCGAGATGCAGCCGGCGGGAGGAAACATCCCTGCCGGGATGACGCACTTCCATCTGCTGACCAGCGACCTCGATGCCGCAATCGCCCGGCTTCGGCAAGCCGGTCTCGCAGCGGCCGCTGGTAACGCGCCCGGTACCATCGGCCAGGCGGTGACGGTTTCGCCAGGCGCCCATGTCAAGAACGTCAACGTGTTCGATCCGGATGGCACTCGACTGGAGTTGAATGAGTACATTCCAGAGTCGCTGCCAAAGAAGGCCGTGGATTCGTGGCAGTAGCCTTAGTAGGGCCGAAACGTGTCGATCACCAGGCCGGCCGCAACCGCAGCTCCGCGACGCAGCCGCTGGTGCGAACGCGCCGGCGCATGGCAGATGAGGAAGCTCGCCTCTTCGGATCCGCCGCCCGCGCCGCTCGTGTGACGTCCCGATATCGGAATCAGGAGGTCTGACGAGTCAGGCGGCCCTCCGATGAGCGCTGCCTGCGCTACGCGATCGAAGTGTGTCAGTCCGTAGCCCGCCAGCAGCCGCCGCGCGGAAAGCTGCGGCGAGAGCGCGAAGCCGGATGACAGCGCCTGACCCGGAAGATAGGGGCGCTCGAGGACCAGCAACGCGGGCGGACTCGGTCTTACCCGAATCGGCAGCAGGCGGATCAGCGGATTCGAAAACCCCGTCACACTAAACGTGAGGTAATACGTCGAGGCCTCGAACATACCGCGGCCCCATGGGGGCAGGCGCGACGAGATGGTGGCGTCGAGTAATCCGAAAGCCGAGGGGCCAAGCGGACCCGAGAGCGACCATCTCCGGCCGGGCCGCTCCCGGATCGATACCGTCAGATCGGCTGTGAGTGTGTCTGGTCTCCTCCGGATCTCGACGTCTCCTAGTGTGAGCGGCTCGAACAGACCGGATCGATTCAGCCTTTCGAGGCTGGCTCGCAGCTTTCCCAGGTCGAACGGCGACCGCTCCTGAAGGGTCATCGCTCGACGGAGAGTAGACTCGTTGATTCGGTGGTGGCCCGAGAAGTCGATACGGCCAACGGTATACGCGGATCCCGTCCGCACACGGGAGGTGATGTCTACCCATCCTCTGCCGGTATTGGAGAGCGGCGGGCCATCGGCGTGCGAGATCTCCAGTTCCACAGCGAAATCAAGACGGCCCTGAGATTCAGCGATTCGTCTCGCATCGAAGAGGCACGTGCAGAGAGTGTCAACGGGGAACTCACCGCTGGAATCGGTTGCGGTTGTTTCGCGCTCATCATTGATTCCATCGATCTCGATGTGGCCTACCCGGTATTTCGGACCTGATTGCACCTCGAGCGTCAGGATCGCGTCGCCTCCATCGACTGTCACGCTGCCGACCTCGACACGCGCATCGAAGTACCCCTGCGAGAAGTAGAACGAGCGGAGTCGCGTCAGATCCGCTTCGACGGCGCGTGTCTCGTAGAGCGGCCGTCGCATCCAGATGCCAGGAATCACGCGTCGGCTCTCGAGCTCCTGCAGCACCTTCTTCAGCGCGTCGCGCTCGAACGCGGGATCTCCCGCGAACCGGACTTCGCGAATTCGCGGCGTGTGAGCGGCCCGCAGGGTTCCCGTGTCCTCGCCGACCTGTGGCCCGGCTGAGGCGGTTGTGACGGTGACCAGGAGGCAAAGGACGACCGCGGCCGGCTTCATGGCGCCTTTCGGGTTAGATGTCCGAGGCGCCGCTGCGGTCTTGGCGTTCGAGGTCGCTGGTGTGCGAGCTGTAGCCGCCCCAGGTCTGCTGAAGAGTCCCTGTGGAGTCTGGAGCTCAGTGTCCCCGATCGCCGAAGCTACTTCGGCGGGTCGACATTGATAGTCGCCGTCGGCCCGACACCTGCAGTGAGAATCCACATCGGATCGTTCCCGGACCCGTCGTAGTGGACACCGCGAGCGATATCGTGGATGAACCCGCCCTTTGGCACCGCCACCGTTCCGGTCTTGTCGCCGGTCGCTCCCGTGCCGATTCTCATCGTGCCGCCCATCACCATGACGACACGATCGATCGGGTGATAGTGCGGTGTGCTCCAGTTATTAGGCGCCCGTCGCTGATACTGCAGGTAGAGGCCGGGCTTGCTTGAGTCGCCATACAGAACGAACGATTCCTTCGGCATGTCCTCGATCCGCTGAATCTGCCGGATCGCCGGATCGATCACGTTGGCGCCCAAGCCAGAAACGTTGGTGCCCAGCTCCGCCGGATGGGCCGGCGATGGTCCTATTCCCACGAAATAGAGCGTCGCCCCGTCGTCTTTCGTCCCCTCAAAGTGAATGCCGCGCGCGACGTCTCTGACAAACGAGCCCGCCTTCAATGGCACGGTGCGCTGCGGATCGAATTTTCCTGTGCCGACCCAGAACGTGCCCTCGAGCACCGTCACGAAGCGGTCGTTATCGTAAAAGTGCGGCATGCTCCACGTGTTCGGGCGGCGCTTCAGGACGTACGCATAGAGGCCCGGCTTGGAAGGATCGCCGTACAGATTGGCGATCGTGCCATTCTCCGTGTCTCTCCATTGCATCTGTTCGGGCAGCGTGTAGTCTCTGCTGCCGCGGTCTACGGCGACCGACTGTGCGCCGAGGGGGTAGACGATCCAGAGAGAAGCCGCGGCCGCGGTCACAACGAGGGTGGCCGCGCGGAACCGCAACATGCTACGCGACGCTCGCCAGTTCATGTCGATGGTCTCGAACTACGCAGGCCGATGCGCGCGCAGGAACGAATGGACCTGGCGCACCGCCAGCGGGATTCGGTCCTGCGGTTCTTTCCAGGGGAACAGGCTCACCTCCGACTTTGGCGCGAGCATCGCACATTCCATGGCGACGGCGTACGGATGCGCAGGCACATCGTCCGGCAGGATCAGGACCGGAGCCTGGCAGCTCCGCACGACATCGCGTGTCACGCTGAACACGAAGTCGGGATTGGTCTCGAACATCCTGGTGATGAACTGGTCGGCCGTCTGCATCGTGATCTCGGGCCACTTGGCGGTCACGAGGCCTGGCCACGTCGCCCAAAATGAACCTGCGAACTTGCGGTCGCGCATCTCCGGGCGGAAGCCGACGGGCTGCGCGACGACGGCTGCAGCAATCCGATTCGGTGCGCGCTTCAACAAATTCCAGATGAAGGGTCCGCCGATGCAGAACCCCATCACCGCGAACCTGTCGATCCCGAGATGATCCATGAGACCGAGTTGGTCGTCGGCATAGGCGTCCCACGGCCGATCGACTTCGACAGGACCGGTGGATTGGCCGCCGGGCGCGTTCCGAAGGTCCGCCGTGATGCAGCGATACTCTCCCTTGAACTCGTTGACCGCATTGGCTGGATACGGATTGTTGCCGGCGACGCCGGCAATCCGCGCGTTCAACCCGCCGCCCGGAAGCAGCAGCAGGGGGAAGCCGGCACCGGCCTCCTCATAGTAGATGCGAACCGGGCCTCTTTCGTAAAACTTGCCCGCCTGGCCCGTCTGCTGAGCAAATATGCGCGGCACGGCGGCCGCTGCCGCAGCCGCAACACCCGCGGTCAGTATGGAGCGTCTGGTCGAATCCATAATCAGCGTCCTCCTTGCCGACAGATGATAATTGCAGTTCGATTCGCACGCGTGCACCTATCGCTCGGCGACGTCGGCGTCCACGGTTGCGCTGCACGGCGGTCGTGCCGGTGCCGCCCGGCACGGCATCAACTCCAAGTCAGATCGTGCTTGCCGTACGGCAGATCCCGGAAGCGCTTCCCCGTAATCTGGTAGATCGCGTCACCGATGGCCGCTTGAACGGACGTGGCGCGATCATGGCCCATGCCCATCAGCCAATGCCCGGTCGGAAAGAACCGAATGTTGATCTCCGGCGGGTTCTCGCCCATGCGCGACAGCGGGAACTTGTCGAAATTGTTCTCGACGACGTGTCCGTCGGCGATCGTGGTCGCCTGGTGCATGGCGTCGTTGTAAAACCAGACGATCTGCCCTTCGATCTGCTTCTTCACCGACAGCGGGTTGACCAGACCGAAGCCGGTATCGTGCGCGACGTCCACGCGCTCCAGACGGACCTTGCCTGCGCGGTTGACGGACACCGTGTGCACCATGGCGCTGATCGTGGCCAGGCCATCGGTTTCCGCACCTCGTTCCTCGAGTGCGATCGCCCGCGCCGTGCCTCTGGGCAGCGGCGTTCCCCAGCCCGACATCTCGGCGGCCATGTCGAGCGCCTTGATCATGTCCGCCTTGTAAGGCAGGTTCGTGCGGGCGAGAAGCTCGCGGCGATAGAGATACGGGTCCTTGCCCGCGGCGCGAGCGAGTTCGTCCATGAAGCTTTCGCGATAGAACTCGTGCGCCGCTTGTCCGACGCCACGCCGCGTGCCCACCGGCACGTGAAACCTGGTGGTGTGGCTCGAGTAGCGGTAGCTCGGCACGTGGTAGCGCGAGGTCACGTCGAACGACGCTTCGGGTCCGAACCCGTCGCGCTGCATGCAGGTGCGCACGTCGAGCGCGATTGGCCAGCCCTCGGCATCGAGACCGGCCTTCAGCCGCGCGATCCCCATCGCGCGGTATGTCGTTCCGATGAAGTCCTGCTCACGCGTCCACAGCATGTGGATCGGCGTGCCGCGGTGCGCGTTGGCGATCATGATCGCGTGCTCGGCCTGGGGTCCGTTGCCGTTGCGGCCGAAGCCGCCACCGAGGTGGCACAGGTGGACGTAGACGTTCTGCTCGGGGATACCGGTGATCTTGGAGGCGCTGAAGCGCGTTTCCTGGGGGCTCTGATCGCCGATCCAGATGTCCACGCGGTCGTTGGTAACAAGCACCGTGGCGTTGCCGGGCTCCATGCGCGCTCGGGCGAGATACGGCGTCGAGTAGGTCGCCTCGACGATCTTCGCGGCGTGCGCGAACCCGGCGTCCACGTCTCCCTGGTTGACGCGGACCTGGCCCGGCTGATCGATGGCGGTCAGCAGCGCATCGCGCATCATCGCCGTGTTGACTGCCGCGTGCTCGGGCGGAATTGTCCACTCGATCGGCATCCGATCGATGGCGGTCTTGGCCTGGTACCAGCTGTCGGCGATGACGGCGACGCCGCCACTGAAGATCCGGCCGCGGGTCAACGCCGGGTCGGGAATCGGGAACGGCACGGCGGATCGCACGCCCGGCATGTGGCGGACGGCCTCGAAATCGAAGCGCTTGACATCGCCGCCGTAGACCGGACACGCCTTCACGGCCGCCCACTTCATCCCCGGCACGCGGACGTCGATCCCGTAAACGGTCTGCCCCGTCACCTTGAGCGGCACGTCGAGGTTCTTCTGCTCCGTTCCCATGAGCGTCCACTGGTCCGGCGGCTTGATGGTGATCGTCTCGGGGTGCGGATGCGGCGTCTGCGCGGCGCGCTGCGCGACGTGCCCGTAGGTGACCGTGCGGCCGCTTCGCGCGTGCGTGATGATGCTGTTTTTCGCCGTCAGCTCGGCTACTGGCACGTTCCAGAGCTCCGCAGCTGCGAGCAGGAGCCGTTCGCGCGCCTCGGCGCCGGCCAGCTGCAGGTAGTAGCGGCCGTCCTTCACGGACGAGGCGGCGTTGGTGCGCATGCGCCGATAGAGGCTGTCCGGAATCCCGGCGACGCCGGTTCGATCGCGAGTGCCGAACGTCGGCACGCCGCCGCCCCTCGCGTCGGTCGCGCCGTTGCCCGGAACCGCGAGCGTCCACGCGGGCGCCTTCTCTCGCGCGTCGCGGTTGGCAGAGGCGTACTGGGGACGGACCTTCGTCCAGTCGCACTGCAGTTCTTCGCACACCATCATCGCGTTCGACGTCCAGACGCCCTGACCGAGCTCGGTCTGCGCGATCCGGATCGTGACGGTGTCGTCGGGTGCCACCACGATCCACGCGTTGACTTCGGGGGTGGCCGGCTCCTCGTACCACGCAGCACCGGGCGGCGTCGAGGCCAGTGTCTGCGTCTGCGCGTGGGCCTTCTCCGGCATCCAGAAGCCGAGCACGAAAGCGCCCTGCGCGGCGGCCACCGTGGCCAGGAACTCGCGGCGGGTGACGTCTGTGTTCATCTCACTTCCCCATCAGATCGGCGGCGAGGTGGATGGCTTTCCGGATGCGGTAATACGTGCCGCATCGGCAGGCGTTGGTCACTCGGGCGTCGATGTCGGCGTCGGTGGGGTGTGGACGCTCGCGCAGGAGCGCCAGCGCGCTCATGATCATGCCGGACTGGCAGTAGCCGCACTGCGGCGTGTCGAATTCCTTCCAGGCGAGCTGAACGGGGTGCGTGCCGTCCGGCGACACGCCTTCGATCGTCACGACAGGCTTGCCGATTGCCGTCGCGGCCGGGATGCTGCACGAGCGCACGGCGCGGCCGCCGACGTGCACGGTGCAGGCACCGCACTGCCCGATGCCGCAGCTGAATTTCGTGCCCGTCAGGCCGACGTGATCGCGTATCACCCACAGCAGGGGCGTCTGCGGATCCGCTTCTATGCGCTGTACGCTCCCGTTGACGACCAAGTCGAACGCCATGCTTTCGTCCTCCGCGTGGGCGAATTGTAGCGCTACGGCCAGCAGATGCACTAGCGGTCGCCTGGACCGCGACCATTGAGGATGCACCGCGACGATAGGAACGACGAAAGCCAGTCAGTTGAGCGCGCGAATCGCAAATACCCCGGCAACCATGAACTAAAAGCGTGTTGCTTGTGATCGGTGCGGCTCGCTGGAGTCGCGTGTCAAGACACTTATCAGCCCGTGAACGCTGCGGTCACCGCTTCGGTCCTTGAGGTATGTGCGCGCCTACCGGCTGAAAATAGTACCTCGCCACCCACTGAGCGACCTTGCGCCCAAGTACCGCTCCGTGCACGACTGACGTTCGATAGTGGACACCGTTATACACGCGGGCGTCGATGATTTCCTTGACGATGTCGTCGGTGCGCTCGAAGAAACGATCATTGTGCCCCGCCGCTCCGCTGAGCCAGATCCCACCGGGCAGACGCTTTGTGCCGAAGAACTCGGCGATCGCGTTTGCGTAGGCGGAAGTAGTGCACCCGTGCGCCGATGGGTACTCCGGGTGTGCTGGGGTCACGATCTGTGGCCTCCAGCTGCCGTCCGCCTGTGTCGCGGCGTTACCGTCGATATCGGCATGCTGGATCGCGGTGATCGGACGCCAGAAATTGAAGTAGTACTTCGAGTCCCAGCATCCGACGAAGGAGTCGCTTGTCGTCACGTACACCTGCGCGAAGAAGCGCGCACTCTCGGCGATATCGAGGGTCAGATGCTGATCCTGCGCCAGCCGCCGCAGATTTCGTCCAATCTGTAGTTGCGCGTTTATCGCGCCATAAAAGAGTCCAATGTCCTCCTGCTCGCTGCTGCGCGAGTTGGGCAAGTCGGAAGCAGCCCCGAAATTCTTGACTTCGTTGAAGTCCTCGGCCCACTGCGCGCTTCCGAGCGCCGGCGGAGGGTCAACGCGGAACTGATCGGGCGACAAAAGGGTTAACGGCTTGAACTGTTTCGTCCATGGTGCGACCGGGCCGGCATACGTCGCAATTGTGCCGTCCGTTCCCGGTGTCTTCTGATACACGCCGGGACCGAGTGGTAGAAACGTATACGGAACGTTTGCGCGGAAGCCGTCGTTCTGGCGTTTCGCAATGAGGCCATTTGCGGCTGCCAGTCCGACAGCCATGCCATCGGATTTCGCCTGGCCATTTGGAATGGCGTTTATAGCGGTGTTGTATGCCGCTGTGAATTGAGGGGCGATTACTGGCCACGCCGCTGCGGGGTACAGGTACACCAGGATTCTGTATGCCGCCTCGGCGGCAGCCGCTTCACGCGATGCGCCAGCCGGCGCGTTTGCAACGAGCGTTGCAAACGGAGTGTATCGCCCGTCAATCGAGGCGATCGCGTCGTAGATCGCGATGTGCATGTACGCGGCGGCGATGGCGGTCTCAGGGTTCGAGCGGCCACCGTTGATGGTCACTCCAACGACGACACCGTTCCAGTCGGTAACCGCATCGGCTGCGGCGGTGCCGGCGAATAGCCCCAGCAAGACCATTGCGATAACGGCGCAACGTGTCAGGCTTGATTTGTGAGTTCCAGATTGGTTCGTCACAGCTATCCTCCCGTCTGATGCAAACAGTTGAAGCCAATTGTCGTAGAAGCCGACCCTCACGTCGGCGAATCGTTAAATGCAGCTCAGGAAATCCAATAACGCCTGCAGATCCGCCGAGCTGAGCGACCTGAAGCTGGCCGCTGCGCCGGCCGCCTGCCCCCCGTGTAATCCAATTGCTTCGGAGATGTTCTGCGTACGGCCGTCGTGCAGGAAATGCGCGCGGTCCGCCACGCGCCACAGCGGCGCCGTCCGAAATTCACTGCCACGCGCCGATGCCTGCACGAATCCGTCGGCGAGACCCGGTCCCACGTCGTGCAGCAGCAGATCCGAGTACAAGCGCACCGGGGAAGCGTTTCCGGGGCCGGGCATCGAGGGGGCATGGCACGTCGCGCAACCCACGGACTGGAATGTCGCCGCGCCGGGCGAATTCAGACATGCGGCGGTTGGCGCCGGCGGGTCGATCGTATTCAGGAACGCCACGAGCGACGTCAGCGGCACAGCGTCGGCCTCCGGCTTGAGAATCGACGCTTCGCAGCCCTTGACCAGATCGGTTGGCGCGAGCGGATTTGTGAGGCCGATCTCGTCGCGGAACGCTTCGCCCATGAACTCCACGAGCGTCGCGGTTTGCGCTTTCCACCCGAACTTGCCGATGCGGCCGTCCGGAAGAACGTTGAACCGACCCCGCACCCCCGGGGGTTGCGCGGCCCGGACTTTCTCGATGTCGCCAATGCGGATGTTTTCGATGAGCGACGTGCCGCGTAACGTCATCGCGCTGCGGTTCGAGAACGCGTTCGCCTGAGGTGGATCGCCGGTAGGGATCCCGCATCGAAAGCCGAGCTCGCTAATCGAATGCTGCCGTGCGATCGGACCGACATGACTCGGGAGCGGCTCGAGCGTGTGAGGCTGAATCCGGGCGACCCGCCTGACGAAGGTGTCAGGGGTCACGCCCATCCCGCCCGGGAACTCCACGCCGGCAGATGTGTTGTGGCACGAATCGCAGTCGCGGCCGTTGAACAGCGGACCGAGGCCCTGTTCGGGCTGCAACTCGACGTCGAAGATGTCGCCGCCCTGCGCAACCGCACCATTCGCGGCGACGCTCTTCGCATGATCGATCATGCTCGTCGTCACCGGGCCGGCACCGAACGTCGGCATCTGGAGCACGACACCCTGGTGACCAGGTGTGGTCGCCGTTACCCAGATGAACCGCGCGTCCTCGGAAACCGCCAGACCGTTGACACGGAACCCGGGTGCGCCGGGGGCCTCGATCTGCCTCACCGCGACGACGTGGCCAGCCTGGGTCATGCGCACGATCGAGTTGTTCCCGCGATTCAGGATGTAGAAGTCCGAGCCGCCGCCCAGGGTTGTGTTGCTTGCGAAATTTCGCGACGCGACTTCAGGTGCCGCGGGAACGATGTCGATCGGCACGTCGAACAACGGGGACCGGATGTAGCGGGGATTCGCGGCGGCGAACAGCATCTGCGCCGACGTGCCCTCGTCGCTGATATCAAGCGCCAGGATCCGGTTTGCCAGCGGATCGCTGACGTACAGGATGCGGGTCGGCATCCAGTTGAAGATCATGCCGACGCGCGTGGCCGTATTCGGGTCCGTCGATTCGGCAGCCCCGGCAGTGATCAGCGGAATCGGCGTGAATGAGCCCTGCGTCACGAGCGGATCGACCCCCTTCTCGACGTGAACCTGGGCGATGCTGCCGTCGGCGAGCGCGGCGAAGAATACGGCACGCTGCGGGATCGCCAGATCAGGAGACTTCGTCGCGAGCGCGGTCGCCACCGCGGCGGTCACCAGGCCCTGCGTCGGATCCGGTGGGCTGAGCTGACGGTTCGTGACGTAACTCGCGAAAACCCCTCCCGCAACCTTGTCGGGGGCACCCGCGAGCGCAATGCCGCTCGGATCGACCACGCTAATCGTGCCCGCCCCGTTGGCACCGTTAGGGGCATTCGCGAACCACGGCCGACCGAAGCCGTTGTTGAGCGAGATCCCGAGCGGGAGACTGACCGACGGACGATCGGCGGTCACCGCGGTCGGATTGTTGATCCCATTCAGGAACGCCGGACTTTGGGCGGTGTAGAGAATGACTCTGCCTCCGGCCGCGTACGGTTGACCGGTCGCTATGGTCGGAGGAGATAGGTCGGGGCGGGCGAAATCAAACGGCACGTTCACGGCACCGCTCGACACATCGAGCGAGAGGATCGAGCCGGGTGCTTCGAGTGGTCTCGCAAGCGGAGCCCCGAAATTGGACGTGCTCGCAACGAGGAGCCGGGTTCGATCGAGAACGGGATGGCTGGCCGCGGCCAATGCGCCGCCCGGGGCGAACGGTCCCCCTTTATGAAACGTGCCAACCTGTGTGATCGCCCCTGCTCCCGGAATTCCACTCGCCACGACGGTCGCCGTCAGCGGCCTCGGAATGTCCGCGCCCGCATCGTCGGCCAGGATCGACGCCAGGTTCTGCGCGGTCACGCCGGCGGTTACCAGGATCACAGGAAGTGCAAGTAGCGAAGTCAGAACGCAAAATCTGCGCATGGCTCCCTTTCTTCACGCGTGAGTGGCGCCGGATTACCTCGGAAAGGCAAACGAACTGGGAAGAGGGAGGCATCGTACATAAACACGGAGATTGTGCAAGGCCAAAGGGAGTGCGGTGCAACCTGTGCGCGCGGAGGCGGCTGGATTCCGCCGAGCACGGCGCGAGCCGCGTGATGCCGGTAGACCGAATCGGCAGGCCCGAAGACCCCGCTATCTCACTCCGCTGCCAAACCCGTACTGATTGTTCTCCTGGCAGACGTATTCCATCAGCTCGTCGCCGGGTTGAACCAGCGTTGCCTGATAGGTCACCGTAAACGGCCGCGAGTAGGCACCCGGATCATCGATGGTCACCTCACGCACCAGATGGCCTGCATCTAGCCGCGTCCATCGCTCGATCGTGTGCAGTTGCGCCGTATGTGGCGTCGCTCGTCGATCGAACCAGAACTTGTCGTTGAACCCGACTGTGTCGATGACGAGGGTATCGTTCTCGTACCAGCCGATGGAATGACCGAACCAGGTTGGCTCGAGTTCGGAGGGATGCTTGCGGCCGTCCAGAAAGATCTGGCGGAACGAGCCCATCCACTCGGACAGGATGTACATGTGCGTTGGCTTCTTGTGCGTGTAGTTCTGGATGAACCGGAACGGATACGGACTGGTCCGCAGCAGACCCAGCGGCAGGCACCAGTTGACAGGATCATCAGTTAGTTGGCGAGATGCCATGAGCGCCTTCGCGGCAGGCAGCAGCGGCAGTTCCTCGCCGCGGCTCAATCGCTGCGCGATGCTGTCGCCCCCGCCCGGCACGGCGACCCAGGCGCCGTCCCCCAGATCGATCGTCCCGTCAGGCAGGCGAGGCGGCGGCCCAGTCGGCGCAGGCGGTCGCTTGACCTCCTGGCCCAACGCGTTGACCGGACCGAGGACACCGATAGGATTTCCTGCTCCGTCCCGCTGACCTTGCGCCTGCTCCTGCGCTGCGGCAAGCGGCCCTGACAGCAGCGGAAGCACCACAGCCAGAACCCCGACGACCACCAGCAGATTGCGCACATTGACCTCCCATCGATCGGGTCGCGAGCCTAGCGCCCGCTACCGAGAATGTCAACGTTTCGATAAGGAACTTACGTGTCGGATCATCGATAGCCGCTGGGATGCCCTGACGCCTACCGTACGCGGGCGTACTTCCTGAGATTGTTGAAGCCCACGTCCGCCGCGTAGATGTTGCCCTGATCATCCACGGCGATACCCGACGCCGACGTTCCGGTGTCGGTCATCTTGCTCAGATCGGCAGGATCGGGAATCAAGTACTTCAGCTCGCCGGTGATCGCGTTGCCGATCACGATGGCCCTATCGTTCGGACCGGCTGTCGGCCGGAGAGCGGTCTCGCCTGGAGCGACGCTCTCGTACGTGGCACCGATGTAGATGTTGTCATTCTTGTCGACATACACCGAGCTTGGCTGACCGAACTGCTTCCACGCGGCGATGAATTTGCCGTCCTGATCGAACACCTGCACGCGATTGTTCTGGCGATCGGCCACATACACGTAACCTTTCGAACCGCCGACATAGAGATCGTGGGGTTCCCGGAAGTTGCCGGGCTCCGATCCCATGCGTCCCCAGGTCTTGATGAACTTCCCGTCTTTCGTGAATTTCACAATGCGGGCGCTGTTCGACTTGTTGCGTGAATGCCCGTCTGACACGAAGATGTCGCCGTTCGCGCCAATTGCTACGCCCGTCGGGCGATCGAACACGTCCGGTCCATCGCCGCCCACTCCCGGCTTGCCAAGCGTCATCAGCAGCTTGCCCTGGGGGCTGATCTTGAAAACCGTCTGACCCATCATCACCCCCTGCGCCGTCTTCGCGGGCACGCCGAGAATGGTGTCTTGGTCGTTCGTGTCGGTCGTCCAGATGTTCCCGTCTTTGTCCACAGTGAACCCGTGCGGATGCGCGAAGAGGCCGACGCCGAAGCTTCTGATCAGTCGTCCGGCGGGGTTGAACTCCAGAA
>Ga0137452_1000243_pt1 | contig 16108 bp, 12 predicted proteins | sample EasRivERMGT513_2_FD_102312 | JGI IMG/M metagenome (GOLD analysis project Ga0137452, IMG submission 102312) | Soil microbial communities from meander-bound floodplain in the East River, Colorado, USA - East River MetaG ERMGT513_2 | ecosystem: Environmental > Terrestrial > Soil > Floodplain ...
GTGACCAACTGGGGCATCGGCTTCGATTATTCGCCGAGCAATTTCCTCACTGGCCTGAATATCCAGGCGACCTACTACATCATCAAGATCAACAGCGTGTTGATCGGCTTCGGCAATCCCAACAGCGGTTCCTTCGGTGATCCGAATATCGGCGACTTCGCCTTCCTCGTGCCCACCGATTACGCGTCAGTGCCGGGGGGCGCGGGATGCACGAACAACCTGCTGCCGACGACCTGTGCGCCGTTCCAGGACGCGGTACAAAGCCTGATCGCCCATCCCAGAGCCCAAATCGATGCTGCGGCCAAGACGCTGATCCTGTGGATCAACGACGGCGGCACCTTCAACAAGGGCTGGCTGAAGATGGAGGGCATCGACTGGCAGTGGAGCTATGACTGGGACTGGGGTGATATCGGCGCGTTCAACGTGGGCATGACCGGCACCTATTATTTGCACCGAAGAACCCAGACTGTTCCCCCCACTGCGAGCATCGTCGATGACTTCCACCAGACCATCAACCTGGGGGCGCCGAACGAAGCGCAGGGCATCGCGACGTTGCCGCGCATGCTCTACCGCGCGCGGGTCGGGTGGGCCAACGGTCCGTGGTCAGCAACGCTCTTCATGGATCACAGGGGTCACTACTATCACACGCAGAGCGCACCGCCGAACGTGAACGGCAATTTCTGCGCGTCGAATGGCGGGCTAGACGGGTTCGGCCAGGGCGGCACCTTTCTGTGCGCCATCGACGACTACACCAATCTTGTGAATTCCTATTACACGTTCGATCTGTCGCTCGGCTACAACACGCTGGACCTGCCGACTAACGAATATTTGCGAAACATCGGTGTCCAGTTGGTCGTCCAGAACGTGTTCGACCAACACGCCAACTTCCTCTACAAGGGCGCCGCCATCGCCGGTGGGCCGTGCACCTGTGACCCGCTCGTGAGCAATATCGGGAGACAGATATCGATCATCGTCACCAAGCAGTGGTGAGGTGACGTTGAAAAGCGCCGCGATCCGAAAGGGGTCGCGGCGCTTTTTCTATGCCCCGCACACGGCTCCAGCGGATGCTTAGTGTGGTGTTGTAGTATAATAGACTACAACTATTAGCGTTTCTGGCGGGATCATCTCGATAAACTTTCCCGCTATATCAATATATTAGCCACAGAAGGTTAGTCTCTGCGCCCGACTCCCAACGTAAATGTGTAGTGTGATGTATTACATATATGTAGTACTATACACTACGTACGTTGAAACCGCTGGAAAGAGGGCCCGAACATGAGTAGCTCAGCATTCAAATTCGCCACTGCCATGACCGTTCTTGCGTTTATCGGTCCTGCCGTCGCTCAGGGGGAAAACACTTCAGGTCCTCCGGTACTCGCGAAAAACGTCGCGCCTGCACGGATGGGAGCTCGGCTGCTCGTCACATCGCCGGCTTTCACCTCGGGCAAGACGCTGGACGAACGATTCACGCAGAACGGCGAGAACATGCCCCCGCCGCTCGCGTGGGCAAAGGGACCTGCGGGAACGCAGTCCTATGTCGTGCTTGCCGAGGATTCCGGAGTGAACCGGGCAGAGCCGATCGTCCACTGGATCGTCTACAACATCCCTTCGTCCGCAAGGAACCTCTCCTCGGAAACTCCTGCCGAGGGAGAGCTTTCGAACGGCGCCCTGCAGGGCAAGAACACCATGGGAAAAATGTCCTATGTCGGACCAAAGCCGCCCGCGGGGCAGACCCATCCCTACCACTTCCAAGTTTTTGCGCTGAACACCCGGCTCGATATCGATCCGGCGAATGCCGATCGCACAGCCGTGCTTAGCGCCATGAAGGGACGTGTCCTCGCCTCGGGCGACGTTTTCGCGAGCTACACCGGCAAGTGATGGACCAGAGACGTCTTGGCGCGCGGACCTTGGCGCGCGCCAAGACGCCTTAACTCGCGCTCCTCTCTGCGCTTTCCACTTTTGTTGTTGATGCTCGGCCGTGTCACACGGCCGTTTCGCGTCACACGGCCGTTTCGCGCACGACCGGTACGAGAGGAAGAAAACAAGTCACAATCGCGCCGGTGGGATCGCGGCGGCGGATGCTGAACGCTGCGCCAATCCGATCGGCCCGGTAAGACATGATCCGCATGCCCATGCCCTTGCCCTTGCCATCTGCCGAGAATGGCGGGCGTCCAATCCCATCGTCGATGACGGTCAGGCGTTTGCCGCCCTTATGCGCCTCGAGGCGAATGTGGATGTTCTTTGCGCGGCCATGCTTTACGGCGTTGCCCACCGCTTCTTGTGTGATCCGGTAAAGGTGCTGGGCGGTGTGCATATCGCTGATGAGCACGGGCAGCGGGCAGTCGAAGCGGCACGAGATCTTGAACAGGTCGCTCGTGCTCGCAGCGAAATCTTCCAGCGCTTCCATCAAGCCATCGCCCGACCTTCCGACGGAATTGAGCCCCCTCGCCAGGTTGCGGGAGAGCGTGATGCCATCCTCGATGAGCTCAACCACCCGTGCCGCGCTTGCGGCAGAGCCGGACTCTTTCGCTTTCAGGTTCTGGACAAGCACCTGTCCGGCGAGCGCGGTCCCCGTGAGGTGTTGGCACAGGCTGTCGTGGATGTCGTGCCCTACCCTGCGCTGTTCGCGCTCGCTGATGTGGACGAGCTCTTCCTCGAGGCGCTGCCTCGCCTTGATCTCGGAAACCAGCTGCGCCGATCGTTTCTCGGCCAGCGCCTCGACATCATCGTGCAGCCGGCGTTGCGCCCTGACCAAGTGAGACACGGCGATGAAAACCGCAAACCGGCTGAACAAATTCCAGGCGAGTGTTGACTCGTCGAGCGCCACGCCCGCGCCAACGTCGCCGAGAATCCAAAACACGGTGCTGAGGCTTGCGATGAAGTACGAGAATGGCAAGCCGAGAAACCAGGCCGCTATTCCCATGGGGATCAGGTACAGCGAAACAAACGTCGCGTTCGAGCCGACGAGGTAGTCCAACAGTCCGACGAGACAGGTGAGTGCAACAAGCAAGACCGTCAACATGGACCGCGTGAGCGAGCCCAGGAATCGAAGCCCCCTAACCACCGTGTCGTATTGCACGAAGTCAGGAAGAAAGTCCGGCGAACGGCGGGCACGATGCGACATCCAAGCCCGGACGTCCCGGACCGCACTGATGCGCAACTGAATCACACCCATTGCACGCCTCTCTAAAAATCGCGTGGTCCACCCGAGTCGTCAGAGTAACCGTAGGGTAATATACTACATTAATTGTAGTGCAACAAATGGGGCGGACTACTGGGCCGTCTAGCTGGTTTTGGACTTCGCCAAAGCGATGGCGAACCCAGCGACTGGCTCGGCCCTTTCGGTGCGCGGCGTGCATTCCATCAGGTCGAGCCAAGAAAGGCCCGCCCGCTCCGCTTCGATCCGCAGGTAGGCCTCACTGTGCCGAAACCGGTTCGCCTCGGTCAGCTCCCAACCGTCGCCCTGCTTTGCCTCGCATGTGAAGAGAAAGGCGCCTCCGGGCTCTAGTCGCTTGGCGACACCCATGAAAGTGGCCGTGAGATCGCCGAGATAGACCATCGCATCCGCGCTCAGGATCAGCCGGTACGAGGGGCCGGGCGCGGCCAGAAAGCTCTCGATGTCAGCGACAATGAGCTGGTCGTAGATGCCCCGTCCTCTCGCCTCTCCGATCATCGCGGGGGAGATGTCCACCCCGTCCAGCTTGCCGCCATTCGCCGTGTCCTTGAAACACGCGCCGGCAAGGCCTGTTCCGCAGCCGAGATCGAGAATCCGGTCTGACGGAACCAGCGGTCCAAGAACTCGCCGAGCAAGCGCGTGCAGGTGAATGTGGCCGCGATAGTCGAGCTCTTGAAACATTGTCTGGTCGTAGCGAGGCGCGACCGCGTCAAAGGCCTGGCGTACCGCAAAATCCGAAATCCGGTCGACTCTTCGCAGGCTGAGGAGCGCGTAAAACCGATTGTGCCGCGCTGGGTCCATATGCGGATCGAGGGCAAGGGCGCGGTCGTAAGCGGCGACCGCGTCCTCGAGGCGCGCGACGGCCGCGAGCGCGTTTCCGCGGTTGTTCCAGCCGACAGCATTGTCGGGCTCGAGCGACAGCAAGCGATCGAAGCCCGCAAGGGCTTCGTTCGGCCGCTTCATTTCCAGCAGGAGCGTCGCGTGATTGAGGATCGCCTCCTTGAAATTGGGCGCGAGAGCAACCGCCCGCCCGAGGCAATCAAGCGCGTCAGCGTTACGGCCGAGCCGCATGAGCGCAACACCGCGAAGATGGTAACCATCGACAAAGTCGGGCGCGACCTTGACGGCCTCGCCAAGAAAGTGCGCTGCCGCTTCAAGATCGCCGTTTTCGAAGCTGATCCGCCCGAGCGCCTTCAAAGCTTCAGCGTGCCTGGGGCCGGCCAGGAGCTCGCCGTAGATCGCAGCCGCTTCCGCACGGCGACCCGCGGCGTCAAGGTCGTTCGCCTCTCTCAGCAGCTGATCGCTTGTCTTCGTCGCACCGGTCATCAGTGTTCGATATTGGGATCGATCGCACGCGCCCGCGCGACATCGGCGTCTCCGCCCGCAATGTCGCCCGTCTGGCGCATTGCGATGCCGCGATTATAGAGGATCGCGGCGTCGTTGGGCGCGAGCGCGAGCGCCCGGTCCAGATCCGGTAAGGCCAGCGCATATTGGCCCGCTTTCACATGCGCGAGCCCGCGGGTCGCGAACGCGCCGGGCAAAGAAGGGTCAAGCATGATCGCGCGATCGAAATCGGTCAGCGCAGCGCCGAAGTCCCCCTTGCGAGCATAGGCTGTTCCGCGATTATAGAAGGCGTCGGCGAATGTTGCGTTCAGGGCGATCGCGCGGTCGAAGTCGGCGATCGCGCGATCAAGCTGGCCCAACTGAAGCAAGAGAGTCCCTCGGCCAACATGACTCACCCGGTCGTCGGGGCGCGCCCTGAGAGCGACGTCGTAGTCGGCGAGCGCACGATCACTGGCGCCGCTCCCCGCATAGGCGAGGGCCCGGTGAATATGGGCGTCCATCATCGCGGGATCGAGCGTGAGCGCCCGGTCGAAATCTTCGATGGCGCGCGCGTAGTCGCGCCTTTCAGAGTGGACGAGGCCGCGCTTGTCGAACGCCGCAGCAAGCCGGGGCTCGAGACTTATCGCACGCTCGAAGTCGCGCAGCGCACGATCGAGCTCGCCTGCGACACGATAGGCTTCGCCACGGCCCGCATAGCCCGCGGCAAAGCGGGGACTGAGCCCGATGGCGCGATCGTAATCCGCGACCGCTTTGTCATAATCGCCGTTCAGCATGTGGACATTGGCGCGTTGATTGAACGCCTCGACGTCCCTCGGATTGACCGCGATGGCGCTGGCGTAGTCCTGAACCGCGCGGTTGAGATCGCCCTGCGCCTGATAGAACGCGCCCCGGTTGGCAAGAGCGCGCGAGCTCTTCGGATCGGCTCTGACGCCGGCATCGAAATCGGCGAGCGCCCGATCCTTCTGACCGAGCGCGTAATAGGCCCGGCCGCGATTGACGAGCGCCGCACTCCGCATCTGCGGTCTCGACTGCTGCGATTGGATAATCACGGTGCATCCGGTGATGGCGGCGGTTGGATCGTTGCCATTGCAACGCAAGATTGCCGAATTCGACGGTCCTTCGTTGGTGCTCAGGTCCGGGGCCCCAAGACCCATCTGTCCTGCCGCAGGACTGGATACGAGCAGAACCGCGAGCTCAAGAAATGCGAGAAGTGTGGTCCGATCACGTTTGAGGCTTACGGCACCAGAAAATGTACATGCTCGCAAACGTGTCGGGGTACAGCGATTCGAATTGTCGCCAGGTCTCGAGGTTTGTCGCATGGCGATCATCCCGGAACAGTGAGCGGTACTTCGTCAGCACCTCGGCGGAGACGTAAAACCCCTCGAAGCGCAGGCCGAGCGCGCGCAGCATATCCCCGATCTGGTTTAGATCGAACCTGTGTTCGCGGGCAGGAAAGACCAGATCGCGATACATGTTCAGGTGATAATAGTCTTGCAGGCGGGACAGACGGAGCATCGTCTCGGCGTCGCAGATGCGCGGGCAGTCCCGCCGGAACCGCAGAAGCCCATCGCGCGTCGGCGGGTAGTTGGCTCTGCAGGCGGCATCCTGTGCGGCCGCGACAGCCTGCCGGCCCGCGCGGCTGTAGAGACCGATCCGCGTCAGGCCACCCGGCTTCAGGAGGTCGCACAGCACGCGCCACCCCGCGACAGGGTCTTCCATGTGGTGCAGGACGCCCGTGCAGCAGATATGGTCGAACGACTGGTACATCCTGCCAAGATCGAGAATATCGCCGTGCACGAAGGTGAGATTCTCGAGCCCGAGCTCGTTCGCCTTCAGGGACGCGTACGCGAGGCTCGCGCGACTGACGTCCACCGCAGTGATCGAGGCCATGGGAAACCGCACCGCATGGATCGCTGCATCCCTTCCCGTTCCGCAGCCCGCGATGAGAATCGTCGCGGGGCGATCCGACAGAGGCGCCTCGAGCTTCTGGCTGAATTCTTCAGCCCGCCAATTTTCGACGACATGGCGTTTCGAAAGCATCCTCCAGCGGGGGTAGGGGAAGGCTTCGTATTGCTCGCGCACGTTCCGCGATGTCTCGTTGACCACCGGTGCCAAGGTCGGAATCGCCGCGGCCGCTTGGTAGAGAGAGAGGCCGTCACCGATTTGAGCCCGAACGACTTCGGACAAGTTTTCGGCGTTCCTGAATGTCTCAAAAATATCCTGAGCGCTGGAGAGTGAATAAAGAGGCCGGTAGCAAGCGAACAGGGCAATCGCATCCGCGTTGTACGGCTTTCCCCTCTCGATCTGGAGCGCGAGTTCGTCGATCGGAATCCGCTCGTACTCGGTTTCTTCCAGAATGAAATCGGTGAAGAAGGCGTAGTGGGATAGCGCGCTCGCGAGGCGAAAATACTCCGCTCGCGGGAACCGCCCCTCATTTGAGAAGCGATTGAGCAGCTGGAATCGAATCTGCGTTACGAATGCTTCGAACGAGGGATCGCAGACGACGTTGGACTTCAGTCCTTCGAGAAACAAGGGGCGGAGGAGCAGTTCGCCATCGAGCGATAACGGATCCCGATTGGCTGAGCCGACGATGGAGCGAAATTGCGGGTTCGCCATCAGAAGACTGGCCCAACTCTCCACCGCGCCCGCGAGATCCGGGGTCTTGAGACACGCAACGACCGCAGCCTCGAGCGCATCGCTGTGCACGACGTCGACACCGCGACCGGCGAGATCGAGAAAACGCTCCTTGTAGAGATGAACTTCAGGAGCGGCGTTTACGGCCCGCACGTAGTGGTGGAAGGCATCTGTCACCCCCCCGCTGCGTAGCCGAAGCTCGGCCATAAGGGCCAGAGCTTCATGATCGTTCGGGGCGTTCTGGAGCGTTTCGATAAGAAGCCGTTCGGCCTTGCCGATATCACCGTGGGCCAGCGAAAGTTTCGCATGCTGGCGCAAGACTTCGGAGGTCGCCGTAACCGATGTCGACATCGATAATCGACCCGAGTTCAACGGCGCGGAGTCTACGACAGGCGCGTGCAACGCGACATCGCAGCGCAAAAAAAAGACCCCGCCGGGGGGCGTCCCTGGGCGGGGTCATTGGGATTACTTCAAGTGACGGAGCGAATTATCCCCGCTCGCCTCTCGCAAAGCGTGTGGGCGGCGGCGGCGGTTGCGTGGCGATTTCCGTGGCCTTTTGCTGGGCCGAACGGGCATCCTCGCTAGCCCTCTGTGCGCTGGCTGCAGCGTTCTGCGCCGAGGTCTGGGCGCCATTCGCAGCCTGCTGAGCGCTATTCGCAGCGCCTTGCGCCTGCTGAGCAGTGGAGTTGGCCTGATCGGCCCTCTGGTTCGCCGCTGCAGCTGCTGCGCGTGCCTCGGCTGCCGCTGCATTGGCCTGATCGGCCTCCATTCTTGCAGCGTCAGCGGCGGCTTGTGCCTGTTGAACGGCTTCCTGCGTCGCGCAACCGGCGAGCAGAGTTGCTCCGATCACCAGTGGCAAGAACCCCCTCTTCACGAAACTATTCATATGTGTGCTCCTCTTTGAAACGGTGTGCAACGTAACACCGCCGGGGGCGCAAAAGTTGCTCGGTAACCCAAGGTCACAGCAATTACACAGGCTTGCTGCGCAAAATTTACCATTCTCCAGATCGCGGACCGGGGAAAACCACTCCCGCGCAGTGCGTTGTATATGGTCGGGTTCTTCTCAATGGGATATTCCTATCTCATGAATGGTTCTGCGCGCGCCGCGAAGGTTGTGCGAGTTAGACCCATCGGGTTGATTCGCGCATTGGCAATAACGATCGCCGGAATGACGGCCGCCTCGTGCGCGACCACACCACCGCCCATCATGGCGCTTCCTGTAACGCAGGCGCCGGCGCCCTCAACGCAAGCGTCGCTCAAAGCGATGCTGATGTCCCAGGCGCAGCCCGATGTGCTCGCGTTCTATCAGGCGCGCGATTTCAGACCGGCTTGGACAGACGAGAAGAATGTTGCCGAACTCCGCGCCGCATTCACTCGCGCCGGTGAGCACGGGTTGCGCAACGCCGATTACAGCCTTCCACGCGATGCGAATTTACGACCGGGCGCGGAGGCTGCGCGTTACGAAATCACCGTCACCGCAGCCGCTCTTCGTTACGCGCGCGATGTACACACGGGCCGCTTCAGCCCGACCGAAATACATCCCGACGTGCTGCTTCCGACGGTGCGTTTCGACGCCGCGTGGTATCTCAACCAAGCGGTCGACAGCGGATCGTTTGCCACATATCTGGCTGAGCTGCCGCCGAATCATCCCGAGTATCAGCGCCTCGTGAAGGCGCTCGCGCGCTACCGCGCGATCGCCGAAGAAGGCGGCTGGCCGTCGGTGCCCGGCACGACCGAGATCAGGCTTGACCGTAACGATGAGCGCTCGGCTGCGCTCGTGACGCGGCTGACATTCGAGGACCCGATCCTCGATGGGAAGGCGAAGCCTACGCGGAATGACATCCGCGATGCGGTCAAGCGCTTCCAGGCGCGCAACGGTTTGGATGGCGATGGCCGGGCAGGACCGGAAACGATCGCGGTCATGAACATCCCGGCGCCGGTTCGCGTGGAGCAGATCGCCGCGAACATGGAGCGCTGGCGCTGGCTGCCGCCGCAATTCGAAAGCCGCTATGTGGCGGTCAACGTTCCCGATCAAAGCCTGCAATATGTTCGCGACGGAAAGACCGTGCTCACGTCAAAGGTCGTTGTCGGCCGCAAGACCAGCGCCACGCCGATCATCCGTACCGAGATGAAGACGGTCGTCGTCAATCCGCCGTGGAACATCCCGGGCGACATCGCGGCAAGAGACCTGCTTCCCAAGCTCAAGCGCAACGCGAACTATCTCGCCACGCGCAACATGGTGGTGATGGATGGCCCGCGCGGCGATCCGACAGGCCGCACGATCAAGTGGCGCGACATCAAACCGGCGGAATTCCCCTATGCGATCCGCCAGCTTCCAGGACCGGCCACGGCGCTCGGCGCGGTGATGCTCGATATGCCGAACGACTTCGACGTGTATCTGCACGATACGCCGAACAAGAAGCTGTTCGACCTGACCACGCGCGAGATCAGCAATGGCTGCGTCCGCGTGCAGCAAATCTTCCCGTTGGCCTCGCTCGCGCTGACGGATGATGCCGAGGATGGCATCAAGACGCTGAACGACGCGCGCAGGACCCGTAAAACGCAGCGCATCGACCTCGAGAAGCCGGTGCCGGTGTACTTCGTCTATTGGACCGCAATGGCGGACGAAGACGGCAACGTGAGCTTCCGACCCGACCGCTATGGGCGCGACACGACGCTGATCGCTGCCTTTGCGAAAGGCAAACCTGCCGGCACCCCGGTCAAGACTCTGGACACAGACCCCGGCGAGGAACTCAACCCGATCGGCGAGATGCCCGATCAGGACGACAGCGCCGACCCACCTCCGGCCGACTTAGCTCCGTAGGAGATGGTTGTCGAACGCGGCGGCCGCGGTCCAATGGGCCGCCGGCATGAGGCCATCCAAGCCGGCCTTGAGCTGAACGACGTCGCCGTGGCCCGATGTCGCCCAGAAGCACCCTGGCGAAGCATCGGCCGCGAGACCGCAAACATCGGCGAGCTTGAAGCCGCCCAACCAGCGTCCGTCGGTCAGCGACCACAGACCTGCGATGCCGCCCTTGGGAGACGTCGCGGCGACGTACCGCCCCGACGCATCGATCGCGACCGAGCCGATATACGAGCGAAGCGCGCCTTCATCGTCAGGCAACGGCAAGAGGTCGATGCCGCGTCCGACGCGGAGCACGCCCATGATCGGTCGCGTGATGGAGCGATCCTGGTCCTGCATGCCGAAAACGACGGTTTCGCCGTCAGGTGCGAGAGCCATATGGCGGAGCGACAGGCTGCTCATGTCGGCCGGCAGCTGGTGGCGCTTCAACACGGCGCCCGAGCGGGGATCGAGTTCAAGGATCGCGCTTTCAATCCGTCCTGCATTGATTGCGGGACCTTTGACGTCGGCCGCGCGTGCGATGCCGCCGATCGCGACGACCAGAACTTCGCCGCCGCGCGCGAACAGAACGTCGTGCGGCTCGATGCCGGTCGCATACCGCGCGCGAGGCGCAAACGAGTGGGCGTCGCGCAACACGGCCGCGCCGTCGCCGGTTTCCGCGTCGATCTCGGTCGTGAAGAGCGCATCACCTTTGACCGCCGCGTGTCCCGCGAAGCGGTGGCCGGTGATGGGCTCGAAAAGCCTCGGCGTCGCATCGGGCGCTTCGAGATCGACAAGTGCGGCGAATGTGCCGGGACGGCGACCGATCAGGAGGGCAGCGCCAGCATCGCGCATCAGCACTGGACAATGCGCGCGCGCCGGGAGCGCAATGCTGCTCACACTCTCGTCCACGAGAAGCGCGCCGCAATCGATCCCGTCGATGCGCGCGGCCGTGACGAACGACGCGCCCGGCCACTGCGGCGCAGCGCGCGCGTCGTCGCGCGACAATGAAAGCGATCCGCCGATCAGCGCGCCGAACCCGGCATAGAACAGGCCACGCCTGTCGATCTTGAGATCAGTCGCCATCGAGACTGTTGAACCCCAAGGTGATGCCGAGATCGGCGGGAAGCACTGCAGCTATGTCCACTTGCACCACCTTGATGCCGGCGCGCGCCGCTTCCACCAGCGCGCGACGCTTCGGATCGGCCGCCGCTTCGCCGAGATCGGCGGGGACGGCATCCATGGCCTTCAGCGCGGTCGAGTAAAGCGAGTCGAGCTTGGTGCGGTGTGCGGCAGGGACGGTCTCGGCCCAGACTCTCGTCATCGCCTGCGCGCTTTCGAGATTGAGCTTCAAGTTGCGCTGCGAACGCCCGCTGCGCCAGGACTCGGCCACGCGAGGCCGAGCCACGTCGGCGCTCGCGCCCATCACGGCAAGCAATTTCACGTCGTGCATCAAGCGGAAGGCCGACACCAGATCGGTCAGCAACAAGCTCGCCGCTTCCGGCGTATCGTCGAAGATCGTCTTCCAGCTCTTGTTCGCGGCGATCGCAGCGCGCACGCCATCGGGCGCGGTCCAGTCAGAGACGACGTCCTTCGCGATGGACGACATGTTGCGCGCGATCCCTTGCCCTATCTGGGTCCGCCATTCGCCGGGCTTACCCGGCACCTTGAGCAATTGAGCCGCGTTGTTGCCGTCATAAAGCAAACGCTCGAGCGCGGTTAAGCCCTGCGCGGCGACGCTATCGCGAATGAGCGTTTGCGGCGCAAGCTCTTTCGGATCGTTGGACGCGATGAGCGCATCGAGCATGCGCTGCGTCACGTTGCGCGCCTCGGGCCAGTAGGCGAAACGCTCATAGCGCAGGAAGAGGCTGAGCGGGCCGGTCTTCACCAGCTGGGCACGGGCCCAGGCGTCGGCTGTCGTGTTGTAGGCCGCCTTGAGAGACTCGATGTTGCCGGCCGCGCGATTGGCGGCGAACGCGGTCCAGGCTTTTTCTTGCGCATCCGCGGCTTCGGCGAGCGTGCGATAAGACGGAATAATGGATCGGTCCACCACAGCAAGCACCGCCCTTGCCGCCTGAGCAGCCTTTGGATTGGGGGCGGCCTTTGCACTGGCCTTCGCGTTCGCCTTCGCGCCGTCCTTCACCTCGGCGGCGAGCCTCAAGAGCGGCGTTGTCTGCACGGTATCCGGGGTCCTTACAGCCTGCTCACAAAGGCGATAAGGGCGTCCTTTTCGGCAAGCGTCAAGGCATTGAAGCGCAACCGCACCTCGGCGGCCTCGCCGTCGTGCCATTCGATGGCCTCGGTCACGCTTACGGCCCGCCCGTCATGGAGCAGCCCCGTGATCCTCGAGTTGAAGGCGAGGTTCCAGAGCGGTGCCGTACGCCATTCGCCGGGCTGGGCCGCGCCTTCCGCGATTCCATCGTTCAAGCCGGGACCCATGTCGTGCAGGAGCATGTCTGTGTAGGCCGCGATGGGTCGGCCGTTCGAGCCGTTGGGACTTGCATGGCAAAGAGCGCAACCAACGGAGGAGAAGAGCCGCGCGCCCCGCGCGACATCAGCGGCGGTCGTGTCAACCCGAGCGGGCGCCGGCAAGCTTTCCAAATAGGCAACGATCAAATCAACGATGGATTTCTGAATCTCAAGCTCACCCTTTTCTGCGCCATGCGGCCCGGCGCGGCACACGCTTTGGATGGGCGTGCAATCGCCCCAGGGCTCAGGATGAGCCTCGGTCGAGAGCCCCAAATCATTGCGGAACGCGGCGGAGGTTTGTGCGGCGAGGCTTACCTGTGTGGCCCTCCAGCCGAAGCGGCCGAGCACCTGCTTGCCGCCTTCGGTCAGCATGGCCGCGCGCCCAGAGATGCCGTCCTTGTTCGCATCGTCGGGATCTGCGCGCTTGAGGATCTCCCGATCGGGAATCTTCGCGAGGAGGCCGATGCCAAAGAGCGACGATGCTCGACGAAGTGCGAGCTTCGTCTCGCCCCCGAGCGGGCCGTAACCGAGACTGAAGAGCTTGATCTCTGCTACGCGTTGCGTAGCCGTCGCGCTCCATGTGATGTCAGGGTTCGCTTCCGGTTTGTGGCCATTGACGGCACGCGTCTGCAGTTGGCGACCGTAGATGGGATCGCCGGCGCCTTTCGCATTGCCGATGCGGACCACCGTGCCCGGCGGAATGGTTGCTTCGTCGATCTCCGCGTTCGCATTGCGGATATGACATGCGCCGCACGAGGTCGCGTTGTAGAGCGGGCCCAAACCATCATTCGATTTCGTGGAGGATGGCGCGGGTACCCAGTTGCGGTCGAACAATTCTCTACCGATGGACGCATCGAGAGATGCGCCAGAGGCGATGACCGGTACTGAGGCTGCTATGATCGCTCCAACGATCAGGCGACGTGGAACCATGCCATCATCCCCGTATCTTGGTGCTCTATTATATGACAGTGGAGCATCCAGTTACCAGGGTTATCGGCAACGAATGCGATTTGTACGCGCTCGTTTGGCATAACTAACACAGTGTCCGCCCAATGAACGGGACGTGCGAGCCTGCTCGCCGAAATAACCTTAAATGTGTGACCGTGAAGATGCATCGGGTGCACATGCGGCGTCGTGTTAAGGAACTCGATGCGCACGCTTTCGCCGCGCGTGAAACTTAATATCGGCGGCGGCATTTTCTGGTGGCCTGCTTGCGGCCAAGTCTTTCCATCCAAAGCCCAAAGCGTGCGCGGCGTGGCGCAGAACGCATCCATCATGTCGATCTTGCGGCCATCGGGAAGCACGATTGGCGCGATCTCCGTGTAGGTCGATGCCGCCGCGGTTGCAGAGAGCCGCAGCTGATGCTCCCTCGCATTCGCAAGATCGGGCTCCGGCAGGTTCGGAACTTTCAATGCTACAGGATCGAAGGAATCCTTCCGTCGCTGTTGCCCCTCTGCAACAAGAGTTGCAAGCCGCACCGGCGCTGATGCGAAATAATCCATCAGTGTGATTTCGCCGCCGCTATCGGGAGTCCTAACCAAAAGATCGAGACGCATCGCAGGTCCGAGCCGCCACGTCTCCAGTGCGAAGGGCTGAATCGCGTTGCCGTCGATCGCAATCACGCTCGCCATTGCGCCATCGATGCCGAGATCGCCGACGCGCGTCGAATCCGCGTTGACGAGACGCACTCGGACATTTGCGCCTGCAGGAACAACGATGCGCGGCGCGATCGTTCCATTCACCGTCCTGAGCGTGCCGTAGCTGCCCGAACGCGCCGCGCCTTCGACGGTGAGGAATGGCAGGAAGCTTCCGTCTTTCGCGACGCGCCAATCCTTGAGCACGAGAACCACATCGTCATCGAACGGCTCGACCTCATCGCCCTCGACAATGAGCACGCCCGCAAGCCCGCGTCCGAGTTGCGCGACCGTGTTGCAGTGAGGATGGAAGAAGAACGTGCCTGGATCGGGCGGCGCGAACGCGTAGGTGAATTGCTCGCGCGGCAGCACCGGCATCTGCGTGACATAAGGAACGCCGTCCATCGCGTTGGGCACGCGTACGCCATGCCAATGGATGGACGTGTGCTCCTGAAGATTGTTGACGAGCTCCGCGGTCATCTCTTCGCCCGCGCGCGCGCGCAGAACCGGGAACGGCGAGTCGCCGTAGAGCCATGCCGGTGTCGGCCCCTCGTTATTGCCTAGCGTCAGCGGTCGCTCTCCGACGTCGAGCAGAACCGCCTGATCGGCCGTGATTTCGCGCAAGCGTTCCGCGGCTTTCGCTTCGGACGTCGCGCTGCGGCCGCAACCGATCAGCGATGCCGCGATCGCTGCGCTGCCACCCGCGAGAACCGCACGCCGCGTCGGAGCGCGCTCGCGCGCCATCAAACCCTCATCACTGTACGGCGGACGGATTGTCCAGGCTGTCCGAGCCTTCGACCGCAATCGTCAGGCCAAGAGTCGTGACAACGGATTCGGTCGCGCGCGTCTGCGCGACCAGCGCATCGACCGCGTCCTGTACCATTTTGTTGCCCGCGGGATTGTCGCCGATCATCTGATCGTAGGCCATGCGGCCTGAATCGGCCGTGTCCTTGATAACTTTCAGCTTGGCGAGCGTGTTGTCCATGCCCTCGTCCAGGCGCCTTGCGGTGGCGGCATTGCGCGCCACGACGTATTCGCGCAGCGACGCACCCTGCACGACCTGGCCGTTGGGGCGCGTATAGCGCGCGCGCCACAGATTCATCATGCCGACCTGATCGTAATAGTGCGAATTGTGCGTGTTGTCGGAGAAGCAGTCCTGTTCTTCTTCGGGATCGTGCAGGATCAAGCCGAGCTTCATCCGCTCGCCCGCGAGCTCGCCATACGACATGCTGCCGAGACCGGTCAGAATGGTCGCGAGTCCGCCGTTCGTCCCCTTGGCCGCAAGCTCCGCGCGTGCTTTTCCGCCCAGCGCCCAATCGCCCGTCATCTCGGTCAGATCAGCGATGAGAAGCTCCGTTGCGGTGCGCAAGTAAGCAGCTCTGCGGTCGCAATTGCCGTGCGTGCAGGCGGTCGTGCTGTAGTCGGTGGCGGGACGCTCGCCCGCGCCGGGTCCTGTGCCGTGCAGATCCTGGCCCCACAGCAGGAACTCGATCGCATGGTACCCAGTGGCGACATTGGCTTCGACGCCTTGCGCCATCTGCAGCGTACGCAGCAAATTCGCGTTGATGACGGACGCATTCACTTGCCGCGCGCCGACACGAATTTGACGATTCGCGATGACGTTCAGCGTGTAGAGCGGATTTTCGTCGGACGTCGTGCCATACGACTGCGCGACGTAATCGATCAGGCCTTCGTCGAGCGGCCACGCATTCACCTTGGGCTCCCACTCGTCCACGATCGCGTTGCCGAAGCGGAGGCCCTCGGTCTGCAGATACGGCACGCGGGCCGTCTTCCATGCGTTGCGCGCCGCGGTAAGCGTTGCCGGTGTCGGATTGGTGAGGAAGGCATTGATCGCCGTCTGCATCGTACGCGCGCTGGCGAGCGAGTCCTCGTACATCGCATGCGCGATGTCGCCGTAGGTGGTCAAAACGGCAGCGGTCGTCGGTGCGGCCGGGGCCGCCGGTGCGGCGCCGGCGCCTGCGGCGAGCGCCAAGGCGGCTGAACTTGCGA
>Ga0137452_1000245_pt1 | contig 16062 bp, 17 predicted proteins | sample EasRivERMGT513_2_FD_102312 | JGI IMG/M metagenome (GOLD analysis project Ga0137452, IMG submission 102312) | Soil microbial communities from meander-bound floodplain in the East River, Colorado, USA - East River MetaG ERMGT513_2 | ecosystem: Environmental > Terrestrial > Soil > Floodplain ...
CACCCAGGCGACTTGACTGGTGATGTCGGTCTCGACGCCATCCGCCCCGGTCAAGACGGCGTCGAGAGTCATCCCGGTGCCGTTGAAGGCGACCCCGTTCGACTTCAGGGTGAACGTCAGTCGACCCGTCCAGGCTTCCACGACCGAGGTCAAGAGTGTGCGTGCCATGCGCGGTTCCTCAACTCGTGAAGGTGACGGTTAGCACCGGATTCGTCGACACAACCGAGAGCGTGGGATTGGTCGATTCGAGAGTGGCCACGATGACGCCGTCGAGCTCATCTCCACCCGCACCAAGGTCAGCCCAGGATCCGGTTTCCCATGAGTCCTCGGTCCACGAGTCTTCTTCCCAACTCGTTCCCATCGCCATGGCTTACACCGGACCCCATGGTGTGCCATCCCCGTCGCCGACAATCTCGACGTCATTCACTTCCTGAATATTCGCGTCGATAGGTGCAGCGGCGGCGGCGGCCAGAACGGCGGCACCGATTTCCGTCCCCACGTCACTCGCAACCTTGGCGGCCGTGATCGCGTCCGCATTGATGGCGGTCGCGGTCAGCACGTTTGCCGCCATCGCGCCTACGCTTGCGTCGATGCGACCACTGACCAACGCCGCAGGCACCCTGGTCTGGAGGTCGTTGGTATCCGACTGGATCCCCGAGAGTTGGGTGTCCATGTTGGCCGACGCCATCCCGATGGCCGCCCGCACGCCGGCCGCGTCCAATCCGGAGCCGCCAGAGACGTCCTGCCGAATCGGGAGCAGCCAGTAGGTGTCGGTCGCGTTCTGCGGCGTGAACGGGAGCGTGGCCACGGTGGCGAGCTCGGTCGACAAGACCCAGTCTTCGATCCAGCGGGCGTGGTACTCGCTCGTCGACACATCCAGGATCACGAGGAGGTAATCGTTGATCTCGTCATCCCCGTAGGTGAACCCGTCCAGGTGGACGTGCGTCGTGTCGTTCCCGCTGCTGCCGATGGTGCCCTGCGCCATCACCAACCCCGTCAGGCGTGTCGAGAGGGTCGTGAGGGCCGCGGCCGTGGCCAGGCCGGTCTGAATCTCTGTGACCGCGCCGGCGGCGAGCTCCGAGGAACCGATGGCGTCCGCCGCAATCGCCGCGGCGTCGATCGCACCTGTCGCAAACGTCCCGTTGTCGATCTGCCCAGTTGACTGGTCAAGCGCCTCGGCGAAGAGCTCGAGGGTGTCGGCCGCGGTCGCGTCCCCACTGACGCTCACGACGTTGGCGTCCATCGTCCCGGAAATCGTCAGGGACGCGCCTGGCAGGATCATGAAGACGCTCGTATTGTCGGGAGTCGTGGCCCAATTGACGGACACGGACGCGACCTTCGACGACCCAACGTAGTCAGAAATCGACCGCGCCTGGCCGACGCCGGTCCCGGCTGTGATGACGATCAGGGAACCGTTGTAGAAGTCGTCCACCGCCGAGGCCGACGCGTCGAGGGTAATCGTCCCCGCGGCGCCGGCTTGCGCGGTATTGGCGCGGACCAGCTGCAACCGCTGCCCGACGGTCCCCGCCGTCGTATGGCTAGAGAGGGCCCGGTCCAGAAGGGCCGAGGCCAATTCGGTCCCGGCGTCGGCCGCCAGGGCGTCCGCATCGACCGCCCCCGTGGCGATGGCCGCGGCGGTGATGGCGCCAGAGGCCCAGGCTGTTCCGGCCGCATGGGTCGTATTCACTTCTGGCCGTCCGCCAGACGCCGTCGCGGCACTGCCGGCGAAATGGGTGACATCGACCTCCGGGACACCCGCGACCGTGGGCGTTGCGGCGGCGGTGCCGAGCCAGGCGTCGACATCGACCTTGGGCTTCGCCGCGACGGATTCAGCCGCCATCAGCCGGAACGCCGCCGCGATGAAACTGACTGTCTGCGAATCGATGGTCACCGCCGACACGACGACATGAAACCAGGCGCCGACGGTGTAGAACCCGGCGTCGGTGTTGTCCCCGGTGTCGATCGAGAATCCGTGAATGCCGGTGAGTCCGTCGAAGTCGATCCCGTCCGTGTCGAGGAGGGTGTATCCGGCATCGGACGACCGCTGGGTCGTCGACCCGTCCTTGTAAATCTCGATGTCGGTGACCGCGAGGCCGGTCAGGGTGATCGACGCGCCCGTCGCGCCGGCGTAGCTGGAGAAGAAGATCGGGAGGACATCCCCGGCCGGCACGGCATAGACTGGATACATAATTCGCTCCGGTTAAGCGGCAAGACGGCCGCCGGTGATGCCACGTCCCACGAGTTTCCCGCCCACGAGCGGTCCCACGCCACCCGCGGCGGCAGGCTGGATCGCGACGAGGACCATCGCCATCGCTGCATTGGTCGTTGAGGTCACCGTCCACGATGTCGACGCGGCGCCGACCAGATCGTGTGCAGCGATCCCCTCTGAGGTATTCGCTGCTTCCGTGAACGACGCGTCATTGGTGAGGACTTCGGCTGACGCCCCGGTATACATCGAACCGATGAGCACGCTGCCCGCCGCGGCCGTCACCACAGGGCCGACCGCGTGGGAGGTCCCCGTTGTCGTCACACCCACCGCCACGTCCTCGACGGGCGTCGTGGCATGTTGCCCGGTGACTTCCCACAGCACGATTTTGCTCGGCGCAGCGATCGCAGAACTGACCGTCACCGTCACCGTGGTCATCGAGCTCGTAATCTGCGCGCCGTAGATCCACACCTCAGAGGCCGTCGTCCCACTATCGATGGTCGCGTTGGTACCGCCCTGCGTGAGCAAGGCATAGGTGTTCCCGCCGTTGTCGACTACGCTGCTAATCGAGCGGGTGGTCGACGGCACATTAATCGCCACCGTGACAAAGCTGCCCGCCGGAACCGTCGAATCGAAGACGACCGCCTCGATGCCGTCCGTGGCAAAGATGTTGCCGTCCGTTGATTCCTTGAATTGGACAACGGAAGCCATTAGAGGTACCCGCCGGCGCGATTGCCCCCGAGGATCTGGGCGCCGTCCTCGGCCGGCGGCTCGCTGCCATAGGTCGGGAGGTCGTCTTCATCATCCGCCGCGATGAAGTCGTCGATGTAGCACCAGAAGTCGTTCTCGTCGATGACCGATGGCCAGCGCATGGTCGCGTGGCCGCCGGTCTCGCCGGTTGGTTGCGTGAACTGGAACCCGTCGACCCCGTCCTCGTAGTCCATGACCTTGATAAAGGCCTCGTTCTCCTGGGCCCGCAGCCACAACTCGACTTTGTTCCCCGTCTCGCCGAGCGTTTGAATGTGCCACTTGACCAAGGTCCAGCGGTTCGGAACGAGGTACTCGGCAATGGTCGAAGGCCCCGCGTCGGCCTCGTTGTCCCATCCGGGAGCGGTCGATTGGATGGTCGACCCGCCGTCCTTTTTGCCGAACCAGTAGACGTGCTCGCCGTTCGCCGTCGGATCCCCCCACGGAAACGACTGCAAGGGGTTATGCGTGAAGCACCCCGCGAGCACCATGAGTGCGTGATTGTGCGACGGGTAGCCTTCGCGCGCGAAGTAGAACCATTTACACGAATTGTTCAGGCTGGACAGTTGTCCGCTGCCGGCATGGTTCTGCGGGTACACCCAGTACTGAATCCAGAGATCGCCGGGGAGATCGTCGAGTTGGAGCCAGGCGTCCGTCTGCTCGAAGGGCCCCTCGACCGCCGGGATCATCTCCATCGCAAGGACGCGCGACCCACCGCCTGGGAATGTCCCCGCGAAGCCAGGGATCGACGTGACGGTATACATCCAGCCGTTCGCGCCGGGATTCGCGTCGCCGTTTTCGAGCTTACTCGCGGCCCACCCTTGCGCCTGAAACAAGGCGTCGGCGCCGGCGTCGTTGCGCCCGACGACGTACTCGAAATCGTCGAAGATGACGACGGCCATGGCTACTGATAGACGGGCAACGCGGCTTCTGTCCGCGCGATCACAAAGTCGTCGAGGTACATCCAGTAGTCGCGCAGGTCGGTACCGGCGGACCCCACGGTCGTCGGGATGCGCAGCATCCGATGGCCGCCGACCGAGGCGGCTGGAATCGTCCAGGTCAGCCCGTTGACGCCATGTCGCCAATCGGCGACCGTCTGCCACGCCCCACCGGGGGCCTTGATCCACATCTGCCACTGCCCCGCCGTGGTCGACGTGTCCATGTGCATCTTGACCAGCCACCACCGATTCGGCGTGAGCTCGTGGGTGAGGGCCTGCGGCCCGATCTCGTCGGAAATATCCGGATCCGCACCGGGCCCGGCATAAACCAGGTTCGAGACCCCGGCCGCCGACGAGAGCGTGATCCAGAACGTCGCCGAGGGGTTCCCGTGTGGAAACTGCAGTAGGGGGTTATACGTGAACGGCTTCGACCCCAGCATCCACTTGTGCGAATGGCTCGGGAACGCGTCGTTGCTGGCGTAGAAGAACTTATTGCGGAGGGTGTGGAACGATCGCTGGTCCAAGGCGTCCTGCGGATAGACCCAGAACTGGAACCAGACATCACCAGGGATCCGCTCCGGGGTCTGCTCGTTGCCGACCTGGAGGTAGAAGTCCGTCTGGCCTTGCAGCGTCTGCGCGAGGCCCTCGAGCGCGAGGACACGTGACCCGCCACCAGGGAAGGCGCCCGTAAAGCCGGGAATCGACGCGGTCGTGTAGACGTACCCGCGAGCGCCAGACGCGAAGCCGTGACTCTTCGCGTTGTTCCAACCCGCGGCACGGAAGGCCGCGTCAGACGTGGCCGCGCGCTCCGAGACGTACTCGAAGCGATCCTGGAAGACCACGCCCTCGCCTGGCGGGGTGCAGGCTTGCGTGCCCGTGCGCGTCTCCACGAGTGCCGGACAGGGCGTGCCGCCACCCGACGGCGGCGTTGTCACCGTGCGCGTCCAGGTCTCCGTCCGCGTCTGCACACCGTTCGCGCAAGCGCTCCACGGCGTCGCCGACTGCAGCGTGAACGCCGACACGGCGCAATCCACCGGCACAGGGGCCGCACTGTACGTCGCGACCAGTCGACGGACTTCCGTTTGGCAGCGATAGGTGACCGTGCCGCTCGTCCGCGTGTCCGCGGTCGCCAGCTCGCGGGCGCGGGCTTGACAGGCCTCCCAAGATGGCAGCTCTTGGATCTTTGTCGTTCCGCGCAGCAAACTGATGATGGTCGCTTCGGTGAGTTGGACCGACTGGGCGAGCAGCACCACTGGAAGAACGTTCAGTAGGAGGAGGCCGACGGCGGATCGCTGTCGCATCACGTGCCTTTCAGGTTAGGGCTGTCGCAGAAGGACTGGACCACGCCGAGCCTACAGCCGAGAAGGGCCACGCGCCCGGAAAGATCCACCCAGGTAGACATCTGGCGCCTCGGCGCCGGACTTCTCCGCGGCGCCGCCCTTCGCTAATCGCTTCGCTTTCGAACGACCCGGATCCGTGATTTACTGCGCAGCGGCTGACAGGAGAGGTGGAGAAGGGCTATGCACAAGTGTCTCGTGGGCGCACTCGCGATCGCGGGCCTGCTGGGGCTCGCCAGGACCAGCAGGGCCGAGATCATCACCGTCGGAAATCCCTTGGTGCTCGAACTGCCGTTCGTGGATGGAACCGGCTATGACCTCTTGGGACTCACGGTGTATGTCGGCGGGCTCGACTGGGTTAGCCAGGTACGCGTCGACATCTACGACGACCTTGGCGGACCACTACGGCAAGTCCTCGCGGCCAACCTCGGGTATCTGCGCTATGAAAGTCCAGGATTCATGAGTTCGACGTTCCCTAATTTCGACGGGGGCGCTCTGGTCATTTCTGCGATCGGTGGCCCGCTACATGCGGTGTTCATTGAGCTGCGTGGGGCAATGTTTGACGTCCCAGGCTATGACGTGGTCTACCGGCATGACTTTGCACTAGAGCCATCCTTGCCACCGCCGCCGCCCAATCTCGCCCAGGTGCCTGAACCGTCCGTGTTCCTCGCGATGATTCCAGGCGCGTGGCTCCTGGCGTGCCGAAGGCGCCGGTTGCGTGCCCCGTAAGGAGCCGCCAAGCCAATGCGAGCAAGCGACATCAAAACAGCAAGATAGGGCTGCGGGCCGCTGCCCCGTGGCCGCGGCTTCGCCTGCTGCAGATGATCAGGCCGACGATGACTCCCAAACACCAGAGCATCCTTCTGTTGCAAATCAACTTCCAGCTTGAGACGTTGCTGCAGGAGGCGGCGATGCTCGAGCATGCGTTAAGCCTCGGGTATCCAGGTCAGGTCTTCGCTCATCTTCAACATGTCCTGTACGCGGCCGCAAACATCTCGAAGGCGTGCTGGGGATCCAAGGGCAAAATGACCACTCAACGGCAACCGCTGCGAGACTGCATCGGCATTCAGGACGCATCGCCACTTCGAGATGTGGATATGCGCAACAACTTTGACCACTTCGACGAGCGGATCGACCGGTGGGCCGCCAGCGGCGGCGGTGGGTTTGCCGACCTCAACATCGGCCCCGTGAACGGCTTTGGGAGGAGCGATAGCCTTGGCGCCTTCCGCCTCTTTGATCCGAGTACTGGCAGCGTGTTCTTTTGGGGAGAACGGTTTGAGCTTCAGGCCATTGTTGGCGAGGCCGCACATCTAATACCTACGGTTCGTCGCGCCTTAGGGCTCCCAGATGGGCCTCCACCTCGTGCGGGCATCCAGTAGACAACTGGGCAGGGTCAGAAGAGCCCGGGAAGACGGACATCGCGCGACCGCGGCTTGGCGTGCTCGAGATGGTCGGGCCTGATGTCGGCCGGATCGATCTCTGCTGGCGAGACAAGGTGCTGATACGAGGTCCAGCGCGCGTGCGCCTCGTGCTGGCACGTATGGCGCCGCCAGATGTACCCCCGCCGACGCCGGGTGTTGACGACGACCCCGCGTCGACCACACTCTGGGCAGACGTCTGGATACCGAAGCGTCGGGGTTCTCGTCATTCACTCCACGAAGTTCATCTTCGCCTTGACCTTGGCGGCGGACTTGTCGGTCAGGAGCTCCTGCGCGCGGGCGCCCGCGGCCTCGCTGAAGCGGTCCCGGTTCTCTTGCACGGCTCGATGCGTCCACCAGGAGCCCGCCGACATGGCCTGTTCGCGCTGCTTCCGCTCGTCGACCTGGCGGAGGGCAGGGTCGTAGCGCGGGCGTGACGCTGGCTTCGGTTGCGCGGGCAGCGGCAGCGTATCGTCAGGGAACCTCCTTCACCGGCAGTGAGATCCGCCGGTTCGTGGTCCCGCCCGCCACTTCGACCACGCCCCGCGCGATGAGGTCGTCCAGCGCCAGCTTCCGGCGATAGGTGGACTCCAAGCCGAAGACACTGGAGAACTCACCAGGCGACAACGGCCCACGATCGCGCAGAGCTCGCCGCACTGAATCATCGGTCAGGGTCTCGACGCCCTTCGGCGCGCGGGACCGCTCGACCATCTTCGCGGCAGGTTTGGGCGTCGTCGGTGTCGCCGAAGGCGCGTCCACTGGAACTCCCAACACCGCGCGCGTCTTCGCGATCACATCGTCGAGCAACGCGAGCCGACCAGCGACGACGGCGCGCTCTTCGAGCATGGCCTCAATCGCCCTGGCAATCGGGTTGGCGCTCATGACTGACTGACTGACTGACTGACTGACTGACTGACGCATATCGCGTGCCCTCTCTAATCGAACAGTTCGTCTGAGGCCTTCAGTTCGCCTCGGCCCTCTATCAACTCCAGCGTCCGGAGCTTGCTCAGATAGGTGTCGAACGTCCCGCTTCGGTCTGACAACTGCGCCGCCTCACCAACGGCGCTGCGCGTGAGCGCCATCGGATGCGCGTGGGCGAGCGCGCGAAGGATGCGCGCCGCACCGCTGTTCCCCAACTCGTTGAGCCAGTAGTCGAGCAGCGCCCTGCCTTCCGGCAATGGGTCGTAGTGACCGAGCGCCTCGACGCCGGCGGTTGTGATCTCCAGCGTCGTGCTGCCGACGATCCAGCCGTTCGTGCGGCCCTTGCTGAGATACGTGTCGAAGGTGCCACTTCGCGACGACAAGCACGCGCGAAGGCCGAGTTGACGTCGCGTTAAGCCGCCGCGCTGCGCCAGCGCGATTAGGATCCGTTTCAACCCGCTGTTCCCGATCTCGCTGTTCCCGTTCGACGACGGAGATACCAAGGAGGCCGGCCGGCTGGTTGCTGCAACCGGAGCAACCCGGCCTCCCTGTGTGGACATCACCGGCGCCTGCCGGTGGTTGACCCGTGGCTGCGTCGGCGGTGGGGTTATCTGGGGCGCGCGCGTGCTCGCGATCGCGATCGCGATCGCGTCACGGATCTCTTTGGCGGTGCTGCGAAGGTCTTCCTCGAACGTGCTGAACCGTTCGGCTGTTGCATCGAGCTTGGCGACGATGGCCTCGGCGCGCGCGAGCTGCCCGTCCTTGAGGACGAACTTCTCGACTGCCTTCACTTCCGGTTTTGCCCTCTCATTTGAGGCGGCAGAACCGGAAGTGGCGCGCTCCAACTCCTTGATATGCCTGTCCTTCTCGGCGAGTAATTTCCGGAGCTCGCGCGGGTCGTCGGCCTTCGCCTTCTCGATCGTCGCGGACATCTGCCGCTTGAGCGCGTCGAGGTCCACCTCGGCGACCGACTTCGGCTCCGCCCGCTTCTTCTCGCCCGGGTCCGGCGAGGCGCCTGAGTCGTAGGTCTCGATCGGAAGGACGTGCACGCGCTTGAAAATGCCGTCGACTGTCGGCCAGCCGGGCGACCAGACCCACGCGTCGCCGACCGGCAGCGACGGGAGCGACGCCATCAGGGTGCGCTTCTGCTCCTCCGTCCCGTGCACGTCGATCCACGCGTTCATTGCCGCCAGGTCCTGCGGGGCGATCGTCCGCAGCGCGATGAGGACCTGGGCTTGGGTCAGAACGTTCTTGTTGAGCACGGCCGACCGCTGCGTCACCAGCACGCATCCGATGCCCCGCTGGCCACCGCGGCGGACGATGTCCTCGGCCGCGCCGAGCATCCGCTCCTCGCCCTTCTGCGGCTTCTGCGGGGCGACGGCATCAGCCTCGTCGACGACGAGCATCATCGGCGTCCGGTAGACTTCGCGCGCCTTCAGGCGGTAGAGGTTCTCAAGGAACCCGGTCATGAAGGTCGCGACCTCGTGCTTGCGGAAGAGCGAGAGGTCGAGCAGCACGCTGACCCGTTCCTCGACCACCAGCTTCGCAACGACCTCGCCGGACCCCGCCTCGAGCGGCACGTCCGCCCGCTCGCCGCCCAGGATGACGATCGAGAGGCCTGGCGCCTTCCCGTCAGCCGCCGAGCGCACGCCCCACTGGTCGCCCTTGGGGTCGACGAGCACGACCTGCTGGCTAGCCTTGAACAATTGCTCGACCAGGCGCCGCATCGCGTACGACTTGCCGGCGCGCCGCTTCGCCAGCACGGCGATCGTCTGCGTGACGACATCGACGGGGAACGAGAGGTCCTCGGCTATCTTCAGCTTCACTCCACGACCTCCAACATCACGGGCTGCAGCGCCCGATTGAACGTATAGACCCAGAGCCGGATGCGGCCGCCGTTGACGATCGTCGCAAGCTCCTCGGCGGTCAGTTCCCACTCGGTCATCACGAGGCCTTCGGCGTCTACGGACGCGGGGAGTGGGTCGTACTCGGGCTGGTCCTTGGCGAAGACCACCAGACGACCGTTCTGGTGGAGGGCCGGGGTGATGGGCTTCATATGCGCTTCCTCACACCTTTCGCTTGAACGCCGGCGCATCCGGGCACGTCGCCCAATGGTTCTCCGTAAGGTCGAGTGTCTCAATGAGCCGGTGGCCCTCGTCGTGTCGCGTGGTGATTGCCACCGGTTCGCCGTCGAAGCACATCTTTTTGCCGCTCTTCACAACCTCAGCCCAGGTGATTGGAGCCTGGCACCCGCGGCAGCGAGCTTTGCCCTTCGTGTCGGAGTAGATCTCAATCGTCGCGTTCACAGCTGCGCCCCCAGTTTCTTCAGGTCCCGGATGATCTGCCCGACGGTGAGCCCACGGCCCTCGTCGTCGAGCCACTCGTCCTCGGCCGACACCTTGTAGATCCGCTCGAGCTCCAGCTGGATCTCGCACACGTCGAGATCGTCAGCCCCGAGGTCCTGGCCGAGCAGGGCGTCGAGCGTCAGCGCCGACTCCTCCACCCCGAGCTGTGTGCAGAGGACGTCGACGATCGGCGCGGGGATCCCGCGGTCGACCGCCGAACGCATGGCGATGTATTCCCGGCTGATGGCGGCGCGGCGTCCCATCGCTACCGCTTTTTCCCGGACTTCTTCGCGGATGTCGCTTTCGGCGCGGCCGCCGGCTTCAGCGCGGCCTTGTACTCCGCCTCGAACGCATCGATCTTGATGCCGAATGGCTTGACCGCCTTGCTGAGCGAATCGGGCGTCCGCGAATCGTCGTCGATGATGTCGGCGAAGACGAGCGCGACGACGATATTCTGCGCGGTCACCTTCCCGATCACTTGTTGGAAGAGCTTGCGGTCGTTACCGTGCAGGTAGATCTGTTCCTGGAGGCTGGCGAGCAGCGTCGCGTGCGGCCCCTTCTTCAGTAGGCCCTCAGCGACGGCCGTCAAGGCACGCTCGCGGACGGGCGCCCACGCCGCGGCCAGGCGCCGGCGCTCTTCCTCTTCGCGCTTCCACTTCTGCTGGTAGCTCTCCTCGGCTTTGCGTTCGGCCTTCGCGGCCTGCTTCTCCTGGCCGGCGTCGCGGAGCTTCTGATTCTTTTCCCGCTTCTGGATGACATCCGCGAAATGCACCTTGCACTTCTCCCGGTTGATGCACACCTCGAGCGTCTCCCCGTAGCCCTCGCCGGCAACGACCACCCCCAGGACGGAGTGCTCGCAGGTCTTCGACTTCTCCTGGCCGTCGGCGCGGAACCACGACTGGCTGCCGTAGGTGCGCTCCTGCTCGTCCCGCGCATCGTCGGCCACCCGGTATTCGTGGGTGATGGAGATGACTTTCTTGCCGCGACCTGGCTGCGCGGCCGCGGCCTCGACCTTCGCCGCGGTCTGCTCGAACACGAGCGGCTGTGCCTTGGCCGCGTGGGTGGGATCGAAGCGCACATGATTCCTGATCCACGCCTCGAGCTCGCGAACGGAGCACGCCTTCAACGTGTCGTACTTCCCCGACTTCTTGCCTTTGTTCGCCGGGTCGTCTTCGTCGAAGTCGAATCCACTGTCGTGCCGCCACAGACCCACGCCTCGGTATTGGGAGCTGCTGTCGTCATCGAACGCGATCGCCCGCGCCTGGTCCTCGGGCTTGAGTCGGGCGATCAGGATGGCGTGGCCGATCGTCATCCGCTCCTGCTCAAGGATGGTCTTGGCCTCAAGGATGAGGTCGTTCAGCTTCAACCGGTCCCACACCCAGGCGACGGACATCCCCACGCGGTGTGCGATCGTCTCCGCGTTGTGCTTCGTGGGGTTGGTGTCGATGAGCCGGCGATAGCCCACCGCCTGCTCGAGCGGCGTCAGGTCGGTGCGGTGAAGATTTTCGATGAGTTGGACCTCGAGGACCTGCTCGTCTGTGTATCGACGGATGATGGCCGGAACAGACGTCAGCTTGGCGTGCTTCGAGGCGCGGTACCGGCATTCGCCGGCGACGATCTCGAAGTCCGACTGGCGGCGGGCGGCCGTCATCTGGCGCACGATGATCGGTTGAATGAGGCCCTTCTCCAGGATGCTGCCGGCCAGCTCGGCGATGTAGTGGTCGTCGAAGTGCGTGCGTGGATTCGTGGGCGACGCGAAGATCCGCTCGAGCGGAATGGTCTCGAACCGCTCGCCAAGCGCGACTGCGGCTGCCGGCGCCTCCGCTACTGCTGAACTCATGACACTCTGCCTCTCTGCCGGCTGGGACCGGCGTGCTACTTTTTCCGGCCCTTCTTCGCCGGCGCCGCCTTCTTGTGCCGCCGCACCTGGCGCGCCGGCTCCTGCGCCGCACCCGGGCAATCAATGCCCACGCGCGCGCCATCCGGATAAGGATCGTCGTCGACGTCGGCGTCGCCGAACACCAGGAGCACCGAGCCGCACACCGTGCAGCGCTGGTCGGTCGACTCACCCTCAACAGCGGTGCTGGCAATGTGCGGCCTCCCCAGGACGTCGGGAGGCGGCCCTTCCACCGGCGCGCCGTCGGACCAGGCCTTCGCCGCGGCCCGCTGCTCCGTCGACCAGTCGAGAATCGCCGCGATGGACACGTAGAAGTCGACGTCTTCCAATTGCGACTGAATGTCGTCGGCTTCCCATCGAGCCCGGACGTCGCGCGCCTGCACGGCGTGCAGTTCGCTCTCACGTGCCGCCAGGGCGTCGACGCCGAGCGTCTTGAGCAAGTACTCGTGCGACTCGTCCGTCGACGACTCGCACAGCGGGCACTGGTCTTCGTTTGGGTTCAGCTGAATAAATCGGCACCGATTCACGCTCTCCGTGATTCCCGGAGTCTCGGTGTTCGAGGGCCCCTCGGCCTTCTCGCGCCGACGCCGGCGGAACTCCAGCCCCATCTTCTGGAAGGTCTCGGCCCGCTTCTCCCAGTGCTTTTTGGACTCGCGGGCGGTCTCTGCGTCCTCCTTGGCTTGCGCGTGCAGGGCGTCTACCTCCACGGCCATCGACTCGAGCTCGAGATACGCCCCCTTCCAGTTGAACTCCGGCACAATGCCGGGGAGCGACCGCTGCACCGCCTCGCCCTCGGCGAGCCGCTCGCCCACCTGCCGAATCGCGTCGGCTGCCGGTAGCTGTTCGTCGGCGAAGGCCATCTCGCCATGACCGCGTGGGCACATCGGCCGACCGTTCTCGCCGATCTCGAAGTCTGCCTCGAGGCCGACCCCTATTCGCTCGAGGACCTGGAAGCCATTGCCACTGGACGTCGGTCGATAGGTGACCTTCGCCCCGCAGTCGTCAGCCATGCAGATCACACGGTGGATCGGCGAGTCCTGGGCGGCGCCGTCGAACACAGGCGGGGCGTCGGTGGTCGGTGTCATCTCTGCAGCGGTCGTCATGAAGCCTCCAGCGCGTTCCGAATCGGGTTGGTTTCGCGGACCGTGATGACGGCCCGGGGATGCTCGCCTGTGGCGCAGTAGCGCTTCCGGGCGATGAGATCGGTAACTTGGGCGTCGTCGTTCCAGATCACCTTCGACAGCGCGTCCTTGGTCGCCCGGGCCAGCTTGTCGGCATCGGGCTTGGTCGTGTGCGCGACATCCATCGGCGCCAGGCGCTTCGTCAGGAGTCGCTTGGGCCGCGGGAGGTAGAACACCACCTCGAGCTCAACGGGCCCGGCGAAGAACCGACCGCCATGTTCCGCACGCTGCAGCTCGAGCGCCGCGCAGTTGGCAATCGTTTGCCGCCACCCCTTGGTCTTGGGGTTGTCGTTCGTGATTACCGCCCTGGCCTGCGTGCCGGCGGCGGCCGCTCGCTGCACCCATGACTTCGGAACAAAGGCTCGCGTGGAGCCTTGGGTCTGCGCGACACCGATTACCGTTACGTTGAGCGTACGCATCTGGACTCCCCCGCCACCGGCGCGGCGGCGACGCGCTCGTGGTTGCGTCGCACCGCGAGCGCGTGCAGCCGGAAGAGCTCGTCGGTGACGTCGGGCCAGTCGCACTCCTGGGCGGCGTGCAGCGCGAGCCACAAGGCACGCTGGCAGGCCTCCCGTTTTAGTTCTCCGCGAACAACGTCGTCGGCGCTGACGGCCATGGCTCGGTGCTCCAGTTGTCGAAGCGGGTCCATTCCTTGGACCAGCGCAGCTTCACCGTCCCGGTCGGGCCGTTGCGCTGCTTCGCGATGATGATCTCGGCGACGCCCTCGTTATCCGGCGTGGCCTGATAGACCTCGGGGCGGTGGATGAACACGATGAGGTCGGCGTCCTGCTCGAGCGCGCCGGAGTCACGGAGGTCGGACATCATCGGCTTCTTGTCGCCGCGGCGCTCCGTCTCCCGGCTCAATTGCGAGAGCGCCACGACCGGCACGTTTAGCTCGCGGCCGACCAGCTTGAGCGCCCGGGAGATGTCGCCGATCGCGATGTTGCGGTTCTCCGCGCCGGACGGGAGCTGCATCAGCTGCAGGTAGTCGAGCACCAGGAGGTGCAGCCCATGCTTCGCCTGCAGTCGCCGCGCCTTGCCGCGCACATCGAGAACACCGACCACCGCCGAGTCATCCACAAACAGGCTCGACGACGCGATCTGTCCGAAGGCGTGCGACAGGCGGCTGTAGTCGGTCTGGCTGACGTAGCCGCTCTGCAGCCGGTGCCCGTCGACGTGGCCGGTCGCCGCGACCAGGCGCATGAAGAGCTCCTGGCGCGACATCTCGAGGCTGAAGAACCCGACCGTCGACCCGTGCGCGGCCGCGTGCGCCGCCAGGTTGAGCGCGAAGGCGCTCTTCCCCATACTGGGCCTCGCCGCGAGGATGACCAGCGACCCGGGCTGCAGCCCCCGCGTCATCTCGTCGAAGTCGAGGAACCCAGTCTGGATCCCCGTGGTGCCGTGCTTGTGCTCGAGCAGTTGCTCGACCTGCGGCACGCCCTCGAGCACGAGCTGCTCGGCCGAGATGAAGTCGCCGCGCTCGTCGTTCTGCGCGACCGCGAAGATCAGCCGTTCAGCCTGGTCGATGAGCGCCCGCGCGGAGTCGTCGGCCGTCTCTGCCAGCCCCACGATGGACCGCCCGGCCTTGAGCAGCCGGGCCCGATCGGCGCGGTCCTTCACGATCGCGGCGTAGCTCTCGATATTGGCCGACCGCGGCATCGCATCGGTTAGCTGACTGAGATACGCCGGCCCGCCGACGTCGTCGAGTTGGCGATGCTGGCCGAGACGCTCGGTGACCGTGAGGAAGTCGATCTTTCCCCCGGCCTGGGCGAGCTCGCGCATGGCCGCGTAGATCTGCTGATGCGCGACCCGGAAAAAGTCCGCCGGCGCCAGACGGTCGGCGATGTCGAGAAACCGGTCGCCGTCGAGGAGGACAGACGCGAGCACCGCGCGCTCGGCCTCGAGGCTATGCGGCGTGACGGATGCCGGCGCGCTCATCGCGTCCGCTCCGCCCGGCGCTCGGCCAGCAGCTTCGCCGTCGCGTCCGCGTCAGGCACGGTGCGCCCCTGCGGACTGAATACCTCCCGGCCCATGAGATTCGGCAGCGGCAGCTGCGCATCACGGTAGAGCCGCGCTTGCAGCCACTTCCACGGATCCGCGAAGCTTTCACCCGTCCGCTCGAGCTCTGTTTCGAGCCGGCCATACCACCCGAGCAGGTTGAAGCTGTTGACTTTGGCGCCTAGGCGCTTCCCGAGATCCTCGTGCTGCCAGTGGGGAATCCTGAGGCGCGGCCCGTCGTGCGCCACCCTCGCCAGCTCGCGCGCGCGTGTCGGTGGTTCCTGTTCTTTGGAACCACCGTCTGTGGTTGTGGTTGTGGTTGCTGGAAGTAATCTAGATTGTGATCTAGATTTTTCGTTGAACGACTCCAGAAGACACATAGATGCCTCCTCCGGAGTTCGACCGCCCTTCCGACTGTTACAGCTGCGGCAGGCGACCACCAGGTTCTCCAGGCTGTTGCCGCCGTACGGGAGCACATGGTCGTACGTGCCGCCGAGCTCGCCCTTGCGGTCATTCCACCGGACCGGTCGGTGACAATACCGACACCAGTCGCCATCGCGGGCGCGAATCTGCGCGCGCAGTTCAGGGTTCTGAAAGAGCGCCAGGCGTTGCTTTCCGGTGAGGCGCTCCTTTTCGACCTTCTCCCGTGAATCGTTCCACACGAGATAGTCGTGCACCTGGAACCCGCCGTCGGTCCGATACCAGAGTGGACCGCGGCCAGGAACCAGGGCCGTGCAGAGTTCATCAACAACCTTCGCTTTGTTCTTGGCTCGGACGCCGAAGGAGACGATCACGCATTCGGGGATGAACCCGTCCGTGAGGTTGGCCTGGCAGTAGATCAACGCGCACCCCCACATGCGCCAGGCCGCGTCCGACAGGGCAAGAAGCTTGGCGTTTCCATTTGCTTGGTCATCGAGACGTCCCCAGGGCATCGCGTCGTCCGCCTACGCTGGACTTGCCGCGACCGGCAACGCGCGCAGTTGCTCGAGCACGAACTCGGAGAGCGCAGGGAAGTACAGCGGGGCTTTCTTCGGTGCAGCCGAAGGCTGCGCCGCGTCCCAGGCGTCCCAGGCG
>Ga0137452_1000247_pt1 | contig 15992 bp, 13 predicted proteins | sample EasRivERMGT513_2_FD_102312 | JGI IMG/M metagenome (GOLD analysis project Ga0137452, IMG submission 102312) | Soil microbial communities from meander-bound floodplain in the East River, Colorado, USA - East River MetaG ERMGT513_2 | ecosystem: Environmental > Terrestrial > Soil > Floodplain ...
GTGCGCCCGCAGGACGGGAGCTGGCGGTCGATTCGCGTGCGCGTCAAGAACCGCGATTACATCGCCCGTTCGCGCCGCGGGTATTTCGCAGCCATCCCTCCGTGAACGTAGCGAACTTACCAAGTCCCAAACCCCAAATCTCAAGCTCCAAATCCAAACCAAGAACCCAGAATTAGAACCCCGGATCCCGAATCCCGAATCCCGGAATCCCCGTCCACCCCTTGACCGACAAGAATGGTCGGGTATAGAGTCTGTTTTTAATGACTCTGAGACTCAATCTCACAGCTGGCGTCGTCGGCGCCTTGCTTCTCATCTCTTGCATCGGATCCTCGGCAGCCGCTCAGGCGCAGCAGAACCGCCTGAAAGGCAGGGTTCTCGACCAGATGCGGGCTGCCATTGCCGGCGCCCGAATCACGGTCGTCCGCGGCGGTCAGCCGGCCGCGTCCGTCCTATCTGACGGGAACGGCGAGTTCTTGCTCCCGCTCGATCCGGGTGCCTACGTGGTGACCGTCAGCTCCGACGGATTTGCCGACGCGACCCGAACAGTCACCCTGGGCCGATCATCGGACGAGACGGCGGATTTCATCCTCCAGGTCGCCGGGTTTACCGACGCCGTCAACGTGACGGCAACCGCCGGATATGAGGTTGGCGTCATCAGCACGGCGACGAAGACGCCAACGCCGCTGCGCGATGTGCCCCAGTCGGTCTCTGTCGTCACGAGCCGGCTCATTCGTGATCAGCTGATGGAGAGCATCAGTGACGTCGTGCGGTACGTGCCAGGCATCACCGCGCACCAGGGCGAGAACAACCGCGATCAGGTGGTCATCCGGGGCAACAGCTCGTCTGCCGACTTTTACGTCAATGGGGTGCGCGACGATGTGCAGTACTACCGGGACCTGTACAACGTCGAACGCATTGAAGCGCTGAAGGGGCCGAACGGGATGATGTTCGGCCGCGGCGGTGGCGGCGGCGTAATCAATCGGGTGACCAAGCAAGCCAGCTTCATGCGGACAGGGGAGACGGCGCTGCAGGCCGGGTCGTTTGGCAACCGCCGGTTCCACGTCGATCTCAATCAGCCGCTCACGACCGCAACAGCCGTTCGCCTCAACGGCGTCTTCGAGGATTCTGCGAGCTTTCGTAGCGACGTGAGTCTTCAGCGTTACGGCATTTCCCCGTCGGCAACGATCCAGGCGAGCAGCCGCACCAAACTCACGTTCGAATACGAGCACTTCCACGATGCGCGTGTCGCGGACCGCGGTATTACTTCGTTTCGGGGACGCCCCGCGGATATCGGCGTGTCCACGTTTTACGGCAACGCAGCTGACAGCCACGTGCGCGCGGACGTCGACCTCGCCTCCGCCGCGATCGAGCATCGCGCGGGCGGTTTTCTTATTCGGAACCGCACGATTCTCGGGCATTACGACCGTTGGTACCAGAACTACGTGCCTGGCGCCGTAGCCGATGACAAGTCGCGCGTCGCCCTGAGCGCGTACAACAACGCAACCGGGCGCCTGAATGCGTTTAACCAGACAGACGTGACCCGTACCGCGACCACCGGCCGCGTTCGTCACACGTTGCTCGCCGGGGCGGAAATCGGTCGTCAGCTCACCGAGAACTTCCGCAACACCGGGTACTTCGATGGCGTGGCCACTGCGGTCTCCGTGCCGTACTCGAACCCGGTAATCAGCACGCCCGTGATCTACCGGCAGAGCGCCACCGATGCGGACAACCACGTGCGCACGAATCTCGGTGCAGCATACGCGCAGGATCAGGCCGAGGTGTCGCGTTTCGTGCAGGTGATTGGCGGCGTACGTCTCGATCGGTTCGACCTGCAATATCACAACAATCGCAACGGCGACACGCTGCGCCGCGTCGATCATCTCGTTTCGCCGCGAGCCGGACTGGTGATCAAGCCAATCGTCCCGCTGTCGATCTACGGGAGCTACGCGCTTTCGTACCTGCCAAGTTCGGGAGATCAGTTCTCGTCGCTGACAACCATCACGCAGCAGGTGAAACCGGAGCGGTTTGCGAACTACGAGGTAGGCGCGAAGTGGGATGCGAATCAGAACCTCTCGATGACGACGGCGCTCTACCGCCTCGATCGCACGAATACGCGGTCGACCGATCCGAACGATCCGACGCGGATCGTTCAGACGGGCAGCCAGCGCACGAACGGCTACGAGGTTGGCCTCAACGGCAACCTGACGAGTGCCTGGAAAGTCGCCGGTGGGTATGCGTACCAGAACGCGACGGTGATCCGGGCGACGACAGCGGCGCGTTCCGGGGCGCAGGTCGGGCAAGTGCCGCACCATACGCTTTCGCTGTGGAACAACTACCAGGTACTGCCGAGGCTTGGCACCGCCATTGGAATCGTCCGGAGATCAGACATGTTTGCCGCGATCGACAACACGGTGACACTCCCTGGCTACACGCGTGCTGATGCGGCGCTGTATTTCTCGCTGACCGACCGGACCCGCCTTCAGATGAACGTCGAGAACCTGTTCAACCGGACCTACTACACCAATGCCGACAGCAACACGAATATCTCGCCTGGCTCACCACGTGCGCTCAGGGTGGCGCTAGTGGCGGGGTTTTAGATGCGAGCGCCTGTCTCCGACCGTCGTGCCGCCGATGGCGCCCGGCGCTTTCCGACTCTGCGAACCCTCGTCTTCTGGCCGCATCTCTTCGCTGGCGTCACCGCTGGCCTGCTGATTCTGCTCATGTCGGTGACCGGCGTCCTCCTGACGTACGAGCGCCAGCTGATCGCCTGGTCGGACAGGACCTATCGGTCGACGCCGTCAGAGGGGTCGAGTCGTCTTCCGCCCGGAACGCTGCTGCTGAGGGTGCGCGAGACGAACCCCGACCTGGTGCCATCGGCTGTAACGATGGCCGCGGACAGAGAGGCGCCGGTAACGCTGGCCGTGCCGCAGCGAATGCTGTACGTCGATGCGTATTCGGGTCAGGTGCTCGGGGAGGGCAATCAGACCGTGAGACGCGCCATGAGCGAGATCCGGTCGTGGCATCGGTGGCTCTCGGTGGACGGAGACGGCCGCCCCGTCGCGAGGTTCTTCACGGGATGGTCGAACGTCCTCTTCCTGTTCATCGTGACATCGGGCTTCTACCTTTGGTTCCCACGGAAATGGAGCTGGCAGCACATCCGGTCCATCGCATTCTTCCACGGCAAGCTCCGAGGCAAGGCGCGTGACTTCAACTGGCACCAGGTCATTGGCGTCTGGTCGCTCGTCCCGCTGTTTGTGATTGTGGCGAGCGCGTTGCCCATGTCATTTCCGTGGGCGAATGCCGCCCTGTATCGTGCGGTGGGTGAAGAGCCGCCGAGGCCTGCCGGTGGTAGTCGCGAAGGCGGTGGCGTCGCGCCCAACGGCGCTAGAGAGATGTCCGAGCCTCGTGAGCTGTCGCCTACCGCGATCGACGCGCTATGGATTCGCGCCGAAGCACGGGAAAAGGGCTGGACGACCATCACCATGCGCATTCCCGCGTCGGCACGAGCCCCGTTGACATTCGCCATCGATCGTGGCGATGGAGGGCAGCCACACGTTCGATCGACTCTCACCGTGGATCGGAACAGCGGAATGATCCGTTACGAAACGTTCGCGGATCAAAAGCTCGGGGCACGGCTGCGGAGCCTCTCGCGCTTCGCCCACACCGGCGAGGTGCTTGGTGTGCCGGGCCAGACGATTGCCGGGCTCGCCTCGGCAGGCGCCTCGGTCCTTGTCTGCACGGGCCTCGCGCTCGCTTTTCGTCGCTTGCGCGCGTGGCTGAAACGCCGCGCCGAGCGCCGAACCCCTGCGGCTGCGGAGACCAACGCAGCGTAAATCGTCGAGCGGGCGCATAAACGACGGGCTTTTCGCGCGTCTCTATCCCGATCGTCTCGTCCCAGGAAACGAAAAGCCTTCCACGAGTAACTCCGATGCTTCTTCAGATTCCGGATGTGCTGACAGCCGAACAGGTGGCGCACGCGCGCGACCTGCTCGATACCGCCAATTGGGTTGATGGTCGCGTGACCGCCGGCCATCAGTCGACGCAGGTCAAGGACAACATGCAGTTGCCGGAGGACCACCCCGTGGGTCGGGAACTCGGCGACATGATCCTCGAGGCGCTTCAGCGCAACGCGCTCTTCATCTCGGCCGCGTTGCCGCTGCGGGTGTTTCCACCCTTGTTCAACCGCTATCGGGGCGGTCAGTCGTTCGGGAACCACGTCGACAACGCCATCAGGCAAATCTCGGGGACCCACCTCCGCATTCGGACCGATCTCTCAGCGACGCTTTTCCTCGGGGAACCTGAGGAGTATGACGGCGGGGAACTCGTGGTCGAGGATACGTACGGCGTCCACAGCGTGAAACTGCCGAGTGGCCACATGGTGCTGTATCCATCGACCAGCCTTCACCACGTGCGTCCGGTCACGCGCGGCGCGCGGGTCGCGTCGTTCTTCTGGATTCAGAGCATGCTGCGTGATGATGGCGATCGTACGCTGCTGTTCGACTTGGATACCGCGATTCAGCGACTGACGGTCGACATGGCGGATCATCCGGCGGCGGTCCAGTTGACGGCCGTGTACCACAACCTGCTCCGGAGATGGGCAGACCTATAGGCGCGAGGCCCGTAGTCGTAGAGGCGGACCTTCAGGTCCGCCTGGATGACGGCAGCCCCGAGGTCGTAGAGGCGGACCTATAGGCGCGAGGCCCGGGGTCGTAGAGGCGGACCTATAGGCGCGAGGCCCGGGGTCGTAGAGGCGGACCTGTAGGCGCGAGGCCCCGGGGGCGTAGAGGCGGACCTTCAGGTCCGCCTGGATGACGGCAGGTTCTGAGACGCGAATCGCCGCAGCGGTACGAAAAAAAGGCAACCACGAAGAACACGAAAGGCGCGAAGAACACGAATCCAAGTGATTTTCGTGACCTTTCGTCTTTTTCGTGACCTTCGTGGTTAAGGCCCGCCTCCTTGCAACGCAGCTCTCGTGGTTCCTGCGGCGTTGCTTCCAGCCATCGCGCTGATCGCCGGCACGGCTGGTGGCATCTCATTTCCCCTTCCCTGGCGCCTCGCGCTGTGCGCGCTCCCACTGATTGCTACGGCCGCTACTGTCGCCTGGCGGCGTCGATCGCAGCGGATCACCATCGCGCTCATCGCCTTCGCGTTCGGCTGCGCAGGTGCGGTGCTTGGTGCACAGTCGCGTGAAGCGGCCGTCGACACGCTGCTGCGGGCGCTGCTCGATGACGAAATCGGCGGTTTCCGCCTCGAGACGTTTGGCCCTTCCGGAATTCACGATCCCATCCCGACGCGACTGCTGCTAACGGAGGACGCGAGTCCGCGTGACGAGGTCACGACGTTGCGCGCCGACGTGCTCGCGATCCGGCTTCACGGCAGATGGTTGCCGGCATCCGGTGGGGTCGTGCTCACTGTAGGTGGTCGGGTGGCCATGGAACAAGTGGGCGCGTGGCGAAGAGGTCGCACGGTCGAGGCGCCGATCACGTTCCGGCGGCCCGCGCGTTACCTGGACGAAGGGGTCGCCGACTTCGAGCGGCAGAGCGCGATGGACGGCGTCACGCTGCTCGGTTCAATCAAGAGCGGCCTGCTGATCGAAGTACTCGGGCGCGGGACCACGCTCAGTGAAGTCGCGGCTGATGTCCGTGCGGCGGTCCGCGACCGCGTCGCCCGGCAGGTCTCGCCGCTCAGCACGCTGTCCGCGGCAATCGTGTCGGCGGTGCTGATTGGAGACCGCAGCGGCCTGCCAGACGAGGTGCGGACGCGACTGCAGGCGGCGGGCACGTATCACGTCATCGCGATTTCCGGGGGCAACATCGCCATCCTTGCAGCCGTCATCCTTCTTGCGCTGGCGATCACTGGAACCTCCGGACGACGCGCAGCGCTGGTCACGCTCGTCGTGCTCGTTGGATACGCCCAGGTGGTCACTGCGGGGCCGTCGGTGTGGCGTGCAACGCTCGTGGCTGTCGTCTACCTTGTCGCGCGGCTCCTCGACCATCGGAGCGCGCCGTGGCAGTCGATGGCGGTAGCCGGCGGGCTGCTGGCGTGCGCGCACCCGCTCGACGTTCGCAACGCCGGATTCATCCTCACCTTTGGGGCAACGGGCGCGCTCCTGGAGGTTGCGCGCCGCATGTCGATGATGCGGTCCGGACCTTCATCGATGATGCGGCGCGGACCTTCAGGTCCGCGATCTCGCATCATGACTTGGCTGACGACGTCGGTCGCCGCATCCGCAGCAGTAGAAGTCGCATTGCTCCCCGTCATGGCCATCACGTTTTCGAGAATCACGGGCGCGGGGCTGGTCCTCAACCTTGCTGCGGTCCCTCTGATGGCGGTCGTGCAGCTGGCGGGCCTGGTGATCGTCTGCGCTGACACCTTCAATGGGGTCGCCCGGCTCGCCGCGTGGTTCGCGCACCTCGCCGCGGCGGGAATCGTTGAAAGCGCACGGCTCGTTGACGTGGCGCCATGGCTGACGCGGCGTGTGCCCCCACCCTCGATCGTCGTCGTCATCGTTTATTACGCAGGTCTCGCCGCGATGTTCATCCACGGGTGGCGGCTTTTTCGCATCGGTGGTGCGGCGTGTCTCGTCATCGCGGGCGTGTGGATAGTCGCGGGGGTCAACCCTGTTGCCCCGCCACCTGCCGACGCATCCTTGCTCCGGCTGACGATGTTCGACGTCGGGCAGGGGGACGCGATGGCATTGGAGGTTTCGCAAGGTGTGGCGAGACCCTTTGCGCCCGGTGTAGGGCGTTCTTTTACGGACCGCCAGACGATCATCGTGGATACCGGCGGCAGTCCCTTCGGAAACAACAACTTCGATATCGGCGCACGGGTCGTCGAACCCGCGCTCTGGGCGACTGGCGTCAGGTCGCTGCAGACGCTTCTGCTCACGCACGGCGATCCCGATCACATCGGCGGGGCAGTGGCGCTCATCGACGACTTTCAGCCGGATGCAGTCTGGCAGGGCATTCCCGTGCCGCACGCCGTCGCGTTACAAGCCGTGCTCGCTCGCACGGCTGAGGCGGGCACACGTGTGGAGGAACGGGTCGCGGGTGAGGAGCTCGCCCTGGGCGCGGCGCGGATCCGTGTGCTCCATCCGCCTCCGCCCGATTGGGAACGCCAGAGAGTGCGTAACGACGATTCGGTCGTGCTGGAAGTGTTGTACGGCGACGTTGCGCTGCTGCTGACCGGTGACATCGGCAGCGCCATAGAACGCGCGATCGTCCCGCACCTCACCCCGGCGAAGACTCGCATCCTCAAAGTCGCGCATCACGGCAGCCGGACCTCGACGTCACAGGAGCTCCTGGACGCGTGGCGGCCGCAGATCGCGCTCATCAGCTGTGGCCGTGGCAATCCATTCGGTCACCCCGCCCACGAGGTGGTCGAGCGCCTGATCGCCGCAGGGGCGACGGTCTATCGAACCGATCGTGATGGCGAGATCACGGTCGAGACAGATGGCGCACGTGTGTTCGTGAGGACCTTCACTGCAGGAAAAAGATGAACCACGAAGACCACAAAAACCTCGAAGGTCACGAAACGTTGGATGATGAGGACCTTTCTCCTCTTGCGCCCTTTCGAATACGGGTTCAATCGCCGCTCTCGGCAGAGGCTGAGCGGATCATGACCGAGACGATCGGATGCGCAATCGCCGTTCACCGTGCACTCGGCTCTGGGTTTCTGGAATCGATCTATCGGAAAGCCATGCGTGTCGAGTTGGAGGCGCGGCGTCTGGCGTACGAGTCCGAGCGGCCGGTGACGGTCAACTACCGCGGCATTGAGATTACCGGGCAGCGAGTCGACCTAATCATCGAACGCGTGATCGTCGTCGAGCTGAAGTCCGTTGTCCGTCTCGACGAAGTGCATCGCGCCCAGGTGATTTCGTACCTGAGAACGACGGGATTGCGAGGCGGTCTTCTGATCAATTTCCGAGTGTCGACTTTGAGCCGAGGGCTGCGCAGAGTGGTCTTGTGACCGGCTAAATAAATAGATTTCGTGTCCTTCGCGGCTTTCGTGTATTCGTGGTTCATCTTTTCTTTGTGGTTTCGTCGCGTGGTGTTGTGAAAAGAGATCCTTCGTGACCTTCGAGCCTTTCGTGTTCATCGTGGTAAATCTTTGACTCGTTGCCATTCTGCTTCCATTTCCTCGAGCGTCACGTCACTAAGCAGCTGCCCGCGCGACGCAAAAGCGCGCTCCAGTGCATCGAACCGTGTGGTGAACTTCTCGTTGGCTCGCCGCAGCGCGGCCTCTGGTTCGATGCCGAGCTTTCGTGACAGGTTACTGATCGCGAAGAGCAGGTCGCCCATTTCCTCTTCCGCACGCGACAGGTGACCGGTCGCGCCCGACTCGACTTCTCGCCGGACCTCCGCGACTTCCTCTTCGATCTTGTCGAGCACGTCGCCCGCCTTCGCCCAGTCGAATCCGACTGCCGCGGCACGCGCGCTGATCTCATAGGCGCGCAGCAGAGACGGGAGCGACTTCGGCACTCCGCTGAGTGTCGTCTTCGTCGGCGGTGAGTCCGCGTTACCCTGAGCGGCGCGCTCCCGCGCCTTCATCGTTTCCCAGCGCTCAATGACCTGGCCGCTCGTGATCCCTTCGTCGGCCGTCTCCTTCGCGAACACGTGCGGATGCCGGCGAACCAGCTTCGTGCGGATCTCGTCGATGGCGTCGCCAATGGTGAAGTCACCCGCTTCTTCGCTGATTTGCGCAAGGAATACCGCTTCATAGAGGTAATCGCCGAGCTCTTCGCGCAACTCCGTCATGTTGCCGGCATCAATGGCTTCCAGCACCTCGTACGTTTCCTCGAGCACGAACGGGCGCAGCGAGGCATGCGTCTGCTCGCGGTCCCACGGGCAGCCGCCAGGCGCGCGCAGCGCCCGCATGATCTCGACGAGCTGCTCGAATCTCTCCCCGAGTCTCATCTTGGGAGTTGGAAGTTGGGCGTTGGGAGTTGCCATGCGCCCGTATGCTAGCATTCGTGTTTGCGCCATGACTGATCACGAGCACGCACACGACCACGACGAGCACGAGGACGGAGCGGACGGCATCAGCTTCGCCGCATTTGTCCTGTCACTGGCGCACACAGCGGCAGTGCATTTCGGTGACATCCCCGATCCCGTCAGCGGCCAGCGGTCGGAATCCAATCTTCTCGCCGCGCAGCAGATGATTGACATTCTGGCGCTCATCGAAAACAAGACGCGCGGCAATCTGACGGCCGAAGAGCGCCAACTGATCGAGCAGATTCTCTACGAGCTGCGCCTCCGGTTCGTCGAGGCCCAGAAGCCGCAGTCCCGCATCATCACGCCTTGACCCTTCGACTCAGTGACGCCCCGAACAAGGTCGCGGGGCGACACGCTCAGGGTCATCCCGAGCTCGTCGAGGGATGAGGGCACGGGCCACGCTGCTCGGCACTGGCACCTCGCACGGGGTGCCGATGATCGGCTGCGCCTGTGCGACCTGCCGCTCGACCGATCCGCGCGATCGCCGGCTGCGTCCGTCGATGTACATAGACGTCCCTGATCGCGTATGTATCCTGGTGGACACCGCGACCGACCTGCGGCAGCAGATGCTGACGCACGACATCGCACGCGTCGACGCGGTGCTTTTCACCCACGGCCACGCCGATCACATCCTCGGTCTCGATGACGTGCGGCGCTTCAACACGATTCAGGGCGGACCGATCCCGTGTTACGCGAACGCGGAGGCGTGGGAGGCGATTCAGCGGACGTTCTACTACGCATTCGATGGAATTCCGCGCCTCGGCGGGGGGATCCCTGAGCTCATTCCACACACGATCCAGGGTCCCTTGACGCTGGGCGGTGTCAACGTGGTGCCGGTGCCGCTGTGGCATGGCCGCCTTCCGATCCTCGGCTTCCGCTTCGGAAATTTCTCCTACCTGACCGATTGCAACGCCATTCCGGACGAGTCGTGGCCGCTGATCCTGGGCACGGAGGTGCTCGTGATTGACGCGCTTCGGGACGAGCCGCACGAGACGCACTTCACGGTCGCCGACGCCCTGGCGGTGGTCGAACGGCTGGGTCCGCGACGCGCGTACTTCACGCACATGACGCACGATCTGCCGCACGTCGCGACCAACGCGCGCCTGCCTCGCGGTGTGGAGCTGGCATATGATGGCCTCGTGCTAGACATCGAGGTCGACGCGTCGTAGCTGCGTGGAGGTCCTGCATTTTCCCGATGATCCGCGGCCGCCCTGGCTCGTGCATCCCGTGCTCGCGCTCGGCAACTTCGACGGCCTTCACCGCGGACATCTCAAGATCGTCGAGCGCGTCAGGCGTGGCGCCGTCGAGCATGGCGGCACGCCGATGGCGATGACCTTCGATCCGCACCCTTCGCGCGTGGTCCGGCCCGACAAGGCGCCGGCGCTGCTGATGACGAAGGCACAGCGGCTCGAGGCGTTGGAGCGTGCGGGCATCAGCGCGGTCGCCGTTGTGCGATTCACCACGGAGGTGTCGCGCTGGAACCCTGAGACGTTCGTGCGCACCGTGCTGGTCGACTGGCTGCGCGTCTCCGAGGTGTGGGTTGGCGCCAATTTCCTGTTCGGCCACGAGCGCAGCGGCAATTTCACCGTGTTGCGGACGCTGGGGCAACGCTACGGCTTTCGTACGGACAAGATCGATCCGGTCCGATATAAGGAATTCGTGGTGAGCAGCACACGTATTCGCCGCCTGGTGACGGAAGGGCGCGTGGACGAAGCCGGGGCATTGCTCGGCCACCATTTCTGTATCGATGGCGTCGTGGTTGAAGGAAAGCGGCGCGGGCATGCAATCGGGTTTCCGACGGCGAACTTGTTCACGGAGAATGAGCTCATCCCGCCCAACGGTGTGTACGCGACGACGATGACCATTGATGGCATCGTGCACCCGAGTATCAGCAACATCGGCGTACGGCCGACGTTTGGCGATTCGACGGCAACGACGATCGAGGCGCACGTGATGGGGTACAGCAGCGATCTGTACGGTCAGCGGGTCAGGCTCGGGTTCGTGCAGCGGCTGCGCGACGAGCGGAAGTTCGAGGACGTGGACGCGCTCCGCGCGCAGATCGAAGCCGACCGCCGCAGGGCAGAGCGATTGTTCGCCCAACTCTCCGTATGAATCGCGATGAGATCCTGTGATGCTTCGTCTCTTTAATACTCTGTCGCGTCAGGAAGAGTCGTTTGAGCCGGCAGCCGGGAACACCGTCCGCATGTACGCGTGCGGCCCTACGGTGTACGCTCGTGCCCACATCGGCAACTTCCGCACCTACGTCTGCGTCGACGTGCTTCGCCGGACGCTGAAGCATCTCTGCGGCTACACGATGCACGAGGCGATCAACTACACCGACGTCGATGACAAGACCATCGCCGGCGCCCAGAAGGCGGGCGTTCCGTTGCGTGAGTACACCGAACAGTGGATTGGCGCATTCCGGGAAGATATCGAGCAGCTCGGGATAGAGGCGCCCGAGGAAACGCCGCGCGCCACCGACGAAGCCAACCTTCGCGCGATGGGCGACATGATTCTGGCCCTCGAGCGGAACGGCCACACCTACCGGCGCGATGGCTCGGTCTATTTCAAGATTGCCTCGCTGCCGCAGTACGGCAAGCTCGCACGCCTCGATCACGAAGGCATGAAGTCGGGCGTCAGCGTCGACGTCGACGAATATTCAAAAGACGACGCGCGCGATTTCGTGCTGTGGAAGGCCTCGAAGCCCGACGAGCCGACGTGGGATGTTGGCGCCGGTCCGGGGCGGCCCGGGTGGCACCTCGAGTGCTCCGCGATGGCGCTGCGGCTGCTGGGCGCGCCGCCCATCGACATCCACGCCGGCGGGATCGACCTGATCTTCCCGCATCACGAGAACGAGATCGCGCAGAGCGAGGGCGCCACCAATCAGCCGTTCGTTCGCCACTGGTTTCACATCGAGCATTTGTTCGTCGAGAACGAGAAAATGTCGAAGTCGCTCGGCAACGTCTACACCCTGCCCGAGGTGTTGGCGCGCGGCCACCGAGCGTCCGCGCTGCGCTACCTGCTGCTGTCGTCGCATTACCGCAAGCAGCTCAATTTCACGTGGGCAGGGATGGAGCAGGCTGAGGAGTCGCTGCGCCGGATTGTCGACTTCCTCGCGCGGCTGGAATCGGTATCCGGTGAAGACAGTTTCGCCGCTGCGCAGGCGTCAATCGAGAAAGCGCGCAAGGCCTTCGCGGACGCGCTGCTGCACGATCTGAATACAGCGGCTGGACTGGCCGCCATTTTCGACCTCGTGCGCGACATCAATGCGGCGATCGATGCCCGGCAGATTGGACGCGACGATGCGGATGCGGCACGCCGCGCGTTGGACGACTTCGACTGCGTGCTTGGAGTCGTGACGCTTCGCCGTTCCGAGGATGCTCAGCCGCCGGTTCCGGTCGACGAAATCGAGCGGCTCATCGAGGAACGGAAGGCCGCGCGCGGCCGGCGGGACTTTGCCGCGGCGGACGGCATCCGCAATGCACTGGCTGAGCGCGGCATCCTGCTGGAAGACAACCCGGGAGGCACGCGCTGGAAACGAAAATAGCCGCCACCGTTCCCGATATCCGCACCGAGCTGCCCGGTCCGAAGGCGCGCGCCATCATCAGCCGCGACGCCGCAGCTGTCTCCACGTCGTACACGCGCGACTATCCGCTGGTCATCGCCAGGGGATCCGGCGCCACGGTCGAAGACGTCGATGGCAACGTATTCCTCGACTGCACGGCCGGGATTGCGGTGGCGTCTACCGGCCACTCGCACCCGGACGTCGTCAGGGCGATCGCCGACCAGTCGCAGAAGTTTCTGCACATGTCGGGGACGGACTTCTACTACGAGCTGCAGGCGCGTCTGGGCGAAGAGCTGTCGGCGATCGCGCCGATGCCTGGTCCACATCGCTCCTTCTTCGGCAACTCGGGCACCGAGGCGAACGAAGCCGCGCTGAAGCTCGCGAAGTACCACACCAGGCGGCACAACGTCATCGCGTTCCTCGGCGCGTTCCACGGGCGATCGATGGGATCGCTGTCGCTGACCGCGAGCAAAGTGCGCCAGCGACAGGGATTCGGACCGCTGGTGCCGGGGACGTATCACGCGCCGTATCCGGATGTCTATCGCTCCGGCATGTCGCCAGACGCGACCGTTGCGCAGTGCATCGACTTCATCGAACAGCAATTGTTCGTGCACCTCGTCTCTCCCGACGAGGTCGCGGCCGTGATGGTGGAGCCGATCCAGGGCGAAGGCGGATACATCGTCCCGCCCGACAGCTTCCTGCAGCGGCTGCGCGAGGTCACGGGCCGTCACGGCATTCTGCTGATCGTCGACGAAGTGCAGTCAGGCATGGGTCGGACCGGCAACATGTTTGCCGTCGAATACACCGGCGTGGAACCCGATATCGTGACGATGGCCAAGGGAATCGCGTCAGGGTTGCCTCTGGGCGTGGCGACCGCGCCGGCGTCGATCATGTCGTGGCCGCCGGGGACGCATGCGAGCACATTTGGCGGGAACCCCGTCGCGTGTGCCGCCGCCCTTGCGACAATCAAGCTGTTGCGCGAGAGCTTGATGAAGAATGCTGCAGTCGTCGGCGCGCATTTCAAGGCGGGCGCGCAGGCGTTGATGGACAAGCATCCGCTGATTGGCGATGTCCGCGGGCGAGGGCTGATGATTGGCATCGAGCTGGTGCGCGATCGCAAGACGAAGGAGCGGGCGAGCGCAGAGCGCGACGCGCTCGTGAAGGAGTGCTTCCGGCACGGGTTGCTGGTGCTCGGCGCCGGACGCAATGCGATCCGGTTGTGCCCGCCGCTCGTGCTGACGAAAGAGCAGGCCGACATCGCGCTGAGCATCCTGGATCAGGCGATGCTGGCTATCGCGCGATAACTCCCAAGCTCCAACTCCCAATTCCCAAGGGACTCGGCGTCGCGGCTCCGACCTTCTTGGGAGTTGGGAGTTGGTGGTTGGGAATTGAGGTGGAGTTGATAAGCGCGGCGCGGACCTTCGTGTTAAAACTGCGCGGCGCGGACCTTGCCTGGGTCGCCGAAGCCGCGTGGCGGCGAAGGCGCCTAGGTCCGCGGCTCGAAACATGCGACCCGCGATCGCATGACAGACGATCCCCGGCAGGCGCTCGGAAAATCAGGCGAAGATCTCGCATGCGCGGAATTGGAGCGACGCGGGTACGCAATTCTTGAACGCCGCTACCGCACGCGGTTCGGCGAAATCGATGTCATCGCCAGGGACGGCGACACCATCGTGTTCGTGGAGGTCAAAGCGCGGATGGGGGAAGAATTCGGCGGCGGCGCCGCCGCGATCACCCGCTGGAAGCAGCGGCGCGTGGCGCAGATGGCGGTCGACTACCTCTCGCGCCATCGCCTCCACAATGGTCCATGCCGCTTCGACGTCGTTACCGTCGATTTCGACGCCGGCCAGCCGGCCATAACGGTGTACCCTAACGCTTTTGATGCTGCCTAAATCCCAACTTCCAACCTCCAACTCCCAAGGAGATTCCGGTGGCGTCTTGGGAATTGGGAGCTGGTCCTTGGGAATTCACTGATGTCAGAGCTTCGCAAAGATCCCGTCACAGGCCGCTGGGTCATCATCTCCACCGAGCGACGGAAGCGTCCGACCGACTTTCGCCTCGAGTCGGTGCACATCGCGCCAGATCCGTCATGCCCGTTCTGCGAGGGGCACGAGCAGATGACGCCACAGGAGCTGCTGGCCGTCCGGCACAACGGCAGCAGGGCGAACATGCCGGGGTGGAACCTCCGTGTCGTGCCGAACCAGTTTCCGGTGTTGCGGGTCGAAGGCACGCTCGACCGGCAGGGCGAGGGCATCTTCGACAGGATGAACGGCATCGGCGCACACGAGGTGATCGTCGAGTCACCGCGCCACCTCGACACGCTCGCCGACATGGGCGACGACGCGATCGAGCAGGTGCTCTGGGCGGCGCGCGAGCGGATGCAGGACCTGCGGCACGATCGCCGGTTCCGCTACATCATCGTGTTCAAGAATCACGGATCGGCGGCGGGCGCATCCCTCGATCACTCGCATTCGCAATTGATCGCGCTGCCGATCGTACCGCGCGAGGTCCGCGACGAGGTCGACGGCGCGTGCGCGCATTTCAAGGCGAAGGAGCGCTGTGTCTTCTGCGACATCCTGCGCCAGGAGACGAAGGACGGGCAGCGGCTGATCGCGGAGAACGCCGACATCGTCGCGGTGGCGCCCTACGCGCCGCGGTTTCCGTTCGAGACGTGGATGCTGCCGCGCCGGCACGAGGCACATTTCGAGAACGCGCCGCGCCACGAATATGCGTCGCTCGCGCGGCTGCTCGGCGACATTCTGCGTCGGATCAACAGGACGCTCGGGTCGCCGCCGTACAATCTGCTGATCCACACCGCGCCGATCGCGGAGCAGGCGGACGACTATTACCACTGGCACGTGGAGATCATCCCGAAGCTGACGAAGGTGGCGGGGTTCGAGTGGGCGACCGGGTTCTATCTCAATCCCACGTCGCCCGAGGAAGCGGCGCAAGTGCTGCGCGACGCCAGGGGGTGAGTCTCAACCACGAAGGGCGCGAAGGACACGAAGGACCTCTCCGCACGGGGGCCGGGCTTCAGCCGGCCCGTCGTAGAGGCGGACCTTCAGGTCCGCCTGCGTGCTTCCTTGATCGCGTGTCGTAGAGGCGAACCTTCAGGTCCGCCTGCGTGCTTCCTTGATCGCGTGTCGTAGAGGCTGACCTTCAGGTCGGCCTGTCAGCTTCCTTGATCATGGAAAGATCGGTGTGGTACGCTGAGTTTTCGTCGCGAGCGGGAATAACTCAGTGGTAGAGTGCGACCTTGCCAAGGTCGAAGTCGCGGGTTCGAATCCCGTTTCCCGCTCCAACTTTCCCCTTCCCGCCCGCGGTCGCGGGTGTGACGAGATCCCGCGGAACAGCCTAATCGGCGCCGTAGCCAAGTGGTAAGGCAGAGGTCTGCAAAACCTCCATCCCCGGTTCAAATCCGGGCGGCGCCTCCA
>Ga0137452_1000248_pt1 | contig 15974 bp, 15 predicted proteins | sample EasRivERMGT513_2_FD_102312 | JGI IMG/M metagenome (GOLD analysis project Ga0137452, IMG submission 102312) | Soil microbial communities from meander-bound floodplain in the East River, Colorado, USA - East River MetaG ERMGT513_2 | ecosystem: Environmental > Terrestrial > Soil > Floodplain ...
AAGCCTTCGCGCTTTTCTCGTTTGTTCGGAATAGGATTGGCGATCCAGTTCGATCGGCTCCAGCCCGCTCGGCGCACTCTGCTCCTAGTACGGCGGCTCGCCGTACTGCTTACCATTGGCATCATTCATTTGGTCTTCATCTGGAATGGCGACATCCTGACGGAATACGCGGTAGTGGGATTTGTTGCCTCACCTTTCCTTTTTGGGTCTCGTTTGCTCCTGGCTATCGGCAGTATCTGCCTTCTTGCCTTTTACGCGGCATTTCCGGCAACCATGCCGATTCCAGACGCCATGTGGTTTCGTGAGCACGTATCAGCTGCGACGTCCATTTATCCCACTGGCGACTATGCCGCGATTCTGAAGCTGCGCATCGAAGAGCTGCAAGGCTTTCTTCCCCTACATGTCGGTATCTTTCCGCGCACGCTCGGTCTTTTCCTGCTCGGAGCTTTCATTTGGCGGACAGGGCTGGTGTCGCGTGCGTCGGACAATCGGGACATTCTTGTTGGGATTGCGCTATTGGGCGTTGTCGCGACCGTCGGCTTACGCTCGAACGCGCTCGCGGATGTCACTCTTGCTCTGACTTATGCTGCGGTCATCTTTGCCATCATGACTACACAAGCGGGATCAAAGTTGTTGGGGTGGGCTGCGCCGCTTGGTCGAATGGCGTTCACGAACTACCTGCTTCAATCGCTGATCTTTGGTTTCGTGTTTTACGGCTACGGGCTCGGACTGTTCGGCAAGGTTGGAGTCACTGCCACCTTATGCTTCGGCACCGCCGTCTATGTCGGACAAGTCATGCTTAGCAGACGGTGGCTGCGTAATCACACCTTCGGTCCGGTTGAGTGGCTTTGGCGCCGGCTGATGTACGGGTCCCCTCAAGAGACTGCCGCGTGAGGTGTGCGCGACGTTCCACTGCCGGAATATCACGCATGGCGGCCGGTCAATGTCCGTCTTGGGTGTCAAAAGCGGACCTGCCCGGCGGTGCCGTTCCTAGTCCGTTTTGTCGCCAGATTAAGACATTGGAATAGGCCCGGCCTCGTTGCCGTTCAATCGCAGACGAAATCGTCAGCACCGACGGGACGGCAGAGGTCGGGCCAGCCACGCGCCTTCCAGTAATCGACAAGACCGGCATCGCGCACGAGTCTCTTGAACCGCTCCGTCTTGCGTGCGGGCGCATAATTCTGGGCGAACCATTCGACGGCAGTCAGCTCGTCCGCCTGCATGGCCCGCTCGGGATAATCCAGCAGGCGTTCCGGCGCCCCGACATAGAAGTAGACGAAATCCAAATAGCTGTTCCATGCGGGCAAAGCCGATGGATCGCTCACTTTCGCAGGCGCGCCGCGGATCAGCCGCGCCGCCTCTTCGACTGCTTGTGGGTCGCCAAAAAAGTTGCGCGTTATCGAGAGAACCGTATTGGCCGCGTCATTGAAGCGCCCTGCCATCGAATATGCCTGTGCAAGGAGTGAACGACTAAGTGTCGTGCGGACCGGTATGGCCTCAAGCATCGCAATCGCAGCATCCGGTTGGCTGTCCGCCATCAGCGCGATGGCCAGACGCACTCTATAAATGCGAACCAAGGGCTCCAGCGCGTGAGCCTGCTGCAGGACGCGCAAGGAGTCTTTTATTCGTCCCGTTCGATACAAGAACTCTCCTTCGGCAGATACAACATCGGGATCGTAGGGATCGAATTCCCGCGCTTTGCGAAGCAAGTCCTCCGCTTCGGCCCAGCGCTTCTGATTCACCGCAATGACCGCGAGGCTCGCATAGGCCAATGCCTGCCGCGGATCCAAGCGGATCGCCTCGCGCGCGGCCTTTTCCATTTTGTCGAAGGCGGGCTGCATCAGCCGGCGCGTGGCCTCCGGCGGCCGAGTCCATATCGTGCGATCGGCGGTAGCCGGGATCAATACGGAAAGTTGTGACAGATACGCCCAGGCCGGCGCGAAGTTGGGATCGCGCGCAACCAGTTTCTCGAGCTCCGGCAGCACGTTCGCAACTATTTGGTTCCCGGTCGAGGCGCGCGCCTGGGCGCGCAGTCGAAGGAACTGCTGATACAGCTCCACGTCGATGTTGCGGTTTGCGACGAGATTCTCGCCCTGCTTCAAGCCCAGCGGCATGCGCAGGGAGGCGGTGATCGCCCGCGCAATGTCCTCCTGGACTGCAAACACGTCGGTCAATTCGCGGTCGTAATTGTCCGACCATACTTGCAATCCACTTTCCGCCTGAATGAGCTGAGCGGTAATCCGCACGCGATTGCCCGCTTGCCGCACCGAGCCTTGAATGAGATGAGTCGCGCCCAAGGCTTGGCCAATGGCGCGGGCTTCTCTGTTCTGTCCCTTGAATTCGAAGGCGGAGCTGCGGGCGACGACACGCAGATCGGCCACCCTAGCAAGCGCACCCGCGATCTCGTCCGTCATGCCATCGGAGAAAAATTCCTGCTGGCGGTCGTCGGACAAGTTGGCAAACGGAAGGACCGCGAGAGAAATCCCTGTGCGCGGAGTGGCGGCTGCGGCGCGTGCGGCCGCTACCGTTGCATCTTCGGCGGGACGCGTCGCTTGGAAAGGAGCAAGTTGCTGATACGACACGGCCGCAAGAACGGCGACGAGCGCGGCTGCAATAAACCAATCCATTTTTCCAGTAACGGCGCGCGGAGCCGTGCCGTCGGCCGGTGCGAGCTGTTGTATCCATGCGAAAAGGACTGCGACTGGCAACCCACCGGCCAGCAGCACAAGAACAAGAGTTCCTACCCAATTGGGGAGTGCAACGATGGGCGCGAGGTTATTGAATAGCTGTAACAGCACCCAAGCTACGACCGCATAAGCAGCCGCAACCCGGTAAATATGCCGGCGTTTCAATTCGGCAAGGATGTTGCCCATTTCCGGCCTGCAATTTGAAGGGGCACCGTAACATTTGCCTTGGGACACCGATACGGCCAGGTTCCGAGGCTTGGGGCCGGTTTGGGTAGTCGCCTCAACCGGTCAACGCAACACGAGCCTGGAATCGTTCTGCCGGCGATTGGTAGCCGAGCGTCATGCGAGGGCGCTCGTTGAGCTCCCTTGCGATGTAGTTTAGCCGAGCCTGACTGTGGCGCTTCGACATCGCGGCGGCTTCCACGCGGCCGCCAGCCAGATGGCTGAAGAGGTCATGTTTCTCGCCACTTGCGGACATTAAGCCAAGCACAACGGCTTGGACCCCTGAAAATCTCGGATCAGGCCGCGAGGTCCAGCAGCGCTTCGCGGTTGTTCCTCAGCAACCCACGCAGCCATCTGGCCGTTTCCTCAAAGTGGATCGGAGGACAGACGATGAGCATTCTAGGCAGCATCCTCGGCGGCATTTTCGGCAGAGCTCAAGCAGATCCCGCCACGAGCGCACGCTCGAGCGGCGTCACGCCGGGCTCTTTTCAGGCGCCTTCGAGTGGCCAGCAGAGCACCATAGGCGGCAGTCAACAGGGTGCCCAAACTGCCGGTCACGTTGGCCCCGGAAATATTCCATTCGCTCCACGGTCTCCATCCCAGCCCGTAGATGTCGTGAAGCTGCTCGATGGCACAGAACAAGCAAAAGCTCGACTGGCGGCATTCGATCGTCGATCTGATGAAGTTGCTCGATCTCGACAGCAGTCTCTCGGCGCGGAAGGAACTGGCCAAGGAGCTGCACTACACAGGCGATACGAATGACTCCGCTGCCATGAACATCTGGCTGCACAAACAGGTCATGAGGAAGCTTGCGGACAATGGCGGCAAAGTGCCGGAGGACCTGAAGAACTGAGACCCTTGGTCCGCCGCCGACTCCTTCGGAAAGATCGCCGGGCGAAATCGAAGCCCGACAATCAGGCGGCGACCACGTTTCCAACCGAATAGTCCAGAAGGTGTAGTTCCCTGTTCGCTATCCGGGCGTCGCGCCCTGTATTCAGCAAAGTCGGACGCCTGTTCCTCCCCCTGCACGGCGAGGACCACCTTAATGCTATGTACCGGTTGAAGGATCGGTCGGTCGGGGGTGGACACAACCCACCGTGGCTCGTGTAGGCTCGCAGCCAATTTCGAGGGGCAATCATGTCCTCAGTGGGGATCCTGGCCGCCGTCGGGGCCATTCTTATTGGCCTTCCCTATCTCGCGTGGCGCTATTTGGGCTTCCGCCATATTGCGCCGCTTGCCGTCGTGCAGATCATCTGCGGCCTTTCGCTCGGCCCTTCCATCCTGGGCCGCATTTCGCCGGAGCTTCAGCAGTTTCTGTTCGGATCGACAACCACGGCAAGCCTTGCCGGCGTCTCTGCTATCGCCGTCATGTTGTTTGGCTTTGTCAGCGGCATGCATCTCGACTCCAAGACGTTCAAGAGCGCGAGCCGCGCCGACATGGCGATCGCATCGAGCAGTTTCGTCGTCCCTCTGCTGCTGGGTTTGGGTTTCGGATATTGGCTGACAGAAGGAGATCCAACGCTCATCGGCCCCAACGCAACCCGTTGGCTGTTCGCGACGGGATTCGGCATCTGCATCGCCGTGACGGCGCTTCCGGTGCTTGCGGCGATTCTGAAGGAGATGCGGATCGTCGAGTCGGCGCTCGGCCAGCAGGCGTTGGCGTTTGCTGCGCTGACCGACGGCGGTCTGTGGATCGCGGTTTCTCTGCTTTTGATCGTTGCTGCCGGCTCGCAGGCCGATGCCACGCCGTGGCATCTCGCGCTCGTTCCGGTCTATCTCGTCGTCACGGTCGTCATCCTTCCTTGGCTGATGCGGCGGATTCTGAGCACGCGAGGCAATAACGCGGAGAAGAGCGACACCGTTCTGATCGCGGCATGCGCTCTCGCGTTCGTCTCCGCCTGCGGATCGGAGTTTGTCGGGCTCGGCTATGTCGTGGGCGCGTTCCTCGCCGGCGTCGCCATGCCGGCCGAGATCCGCGAGGTGCTGATCCGCCGGCTGGACTGGCCGGTGACTTTGCTCCTTATGCCGTTCTTTTTCATGACGACGGGCTTGAGAACCGAGGCCGATCTTCTCTCGGCCTCAGTCCTCGGCATGGCGGTTGCCGCAACACTCATCGCGATGGTCGGAAAGATCGGCGGGGTCATGCTCCCCGCGATCGCCTTCAAACGGAATCCGCGTCGCTCGCTTGCGCTCGGCGTGCTGCTCCAATCGAAGGGACTGATGGAGGTCCTGGTCGTCACCGTGCTGATCGATGCCGGAATCCTGACCGTCACGGTGTTTTCCGCTCTTATCCTCGTCGCGGTGTTCTGCACGATTGCGGCGATGCCCTTGACGTGGCTGGTCATCGGAAGCGAGCGCACGCGCGAAGCGACGCTCGGTTTTTTTCCGCCGTCCCTGAACACGGTGCGGGCCGACTAGAATCAAGGACGTGCGACGAATGTCCGGGTACCAAGTGAGCCATTGAGGCAGAGGAGGATTTTGTGGGGCGTCCGATTACAAACATCACGATCGTCGGCGGCGGCACCGCGGGATGGATCGCAGCAGCCTACTTGAACCAGCGGCTGCAGTGGGGGCCGTCGGCGCACCGGAACGTGACGATCACGGTGATCGAGTCACCGCTGGTGGGAATTATTGGAGTCGGGGAAGCCACCGTACCGACGCTGAAATTCACGATGAAGCACCTCGGCATCTCCGAACCCGAGTTCATGAGCCGCTGCGATGCAACCTTCAAATTGGGGATTTGGTTCGACCGCTGGAACGTGAACAAGGAAGGCAATCTGATCGGCTTTTTGCATCCCTTTACGGGAGGCAAGACCATCAGAGGGCTCAATCCGGGCTATGCGTTCAAGAAATATGGGATTCCCGGCCGCGAGAACGTCACCGATCAGGATTTTGTCCGCACCATCACTGCGGCGCGCGAAGCGTACGAAAACAATCAGGGTCCGCGTGCGATCAACGGTCCGCATTTTGGCGGCCCGATGCAGTATGCCTATCACATCGATGCGGCAAGACTTGCCGATTTCCTTGCCGAGGTCTGCAAGAAGCGCGGCGTGAAGCACATCCGCGACAATGTCGTGGACGTGAAGCTCGACGAACGCGGGTTCATATCGTCGCTACAACTGCAAGAGAACGGCAATTGGCCGGTCGAGCTTGTGGTCGATTGCACGGGTTTCAGAGGGCTTCTCATCAACAAGGCGCTTGGCGAGCCATTCATCTCGTACAACGACTATCTGCTCAACGATCGGGCCATCCCGATGCAAGTCCGGCATTTCGACCCGGACCGGATACCTTCAGTGACGGGCGCCATCGCCATGGACGCAGGCTGGGTGTGGCACATTCCGCTGAAGCGGCGCGTGGGCGCGGGCTACGTCTTCTGCAGCCAGTTCAAGAGCGATGACGAGGCGCTGCGAGAGTTTCGTGAGTTTCTCGGCCGTGCCGGCGAAGGGTTCGAGCCGCAGCCCACGATCAAAATGCGTGTGGGACGCAATCGCCGGAGCTGGGTGAAAAACTGCGTCGCCATCGGACTCTCCAGCGGCTTCCTCGAGCCGCTCGAGTCGACGGCGATCATGACTCTGGAACTTCAATCGCGCTGGCTGCTCTACTGCATGCCGAGCACCGATTTCGAAGAGCCGCTTGCGGAGCAGTACAACCAGTCGGTCAACCGGCTCTACGACGAGATTCGCGACTTCCTCGGCATGCATTTCTCGTTGAGCGAACGCAAGGGGCCGTTCTGGGATGCGGTGCGCAACGACGCAAAGAAATCGGACGCGCTGCAGTACCATCTTGATCTGTGGAAATACGCGCTGCCGGCCCCATCCGATCCGCGCAGCAAGACGGTCTACAACCACTGGAGCGTGCTTTCCGTTCTGATGGGGAAGAATTTCTACAAGAACTCCAGTTTGGCCGGATCCGAGCTGGTGCCGCTACCCATGTGGGCGCGCTACGGTGTTGAGACTCGGGCCTGGAAGGAACCGATCTTGGGGCGATTGGCTCAGCACAATCGGCTTATCAACCACATGCATGATCAGGCGGTTCCGGGCGAGAGCGTGCGCAAGAAGGACACCGGGGACGAAACCCTCTTTTCCGATATTGAGATGCTGTCCACACCCGCGCCGATCATGGCACCTCCGCCGGGAACACGCGGACGGGCACCCGCCAGGCCTGCAAGCGCACCCAGGCGCCCATAGGCCTGAGGCATGTCCACCTTATCTTGCTCTATCTTGCTCTCCGGACGTAAGAGCTGGCTGATGGGCGGCTGAGAATCGCCATAAGCTGCCGCAAACGGGAGGACTACGCCGCGGCGCGCGGGACGTCGATAATCGGTTTGCGGGGGGTTCCAGGGGATGGGTGAGACGTCGAAGGAGCCGGTGCTCCGGCTCGTGAAGGAACACAAGGTCCACGAGCTCATCGGCGGCTCGCGCGACGACCGGCTCGAGGCGAGCGGCGTCTGCGCGCGGGGCAAGTCCTTCTACGTCATCTTCGACAACGCGCCGCACATCGCGCGCATCGACCGTTCGCTCACCGTGGGCCACAAGAGCAACAAGCTCCTGCGGCAGCGCGGAGAGAGCGCCGGCTTCGAGGATGTCACGTTCCACGAGGGCACGAAGCGCTTCCTCATCATGATCGAGGCGCTCCCTTTCGGTGACGCGTACCGACCTCTCATCGAGGAGTACGACGAAGACTTCCGCTTCATCGAGTACAACTGGGTCGACTTCCGACTGCCGGGCGAGAACAAGGGCATCGAGGGTCTCTGCTACGTGCGGCGCGGCAAGCAGGACTACGTGCTCGGCCTGTGCGAGGGCAACCGATGCAAGTGCGGCAAGGCCGGGCGCAAGCCAGGCGGCGGTCGGATCCAGGCGTTTCAGAAGGGCAAGGGGCAGTGGGATCACGTGGGCACGCTCAAGCTCCCCAAGTCCGTGCGCTTCGAGGACTATGCGAGCCTCCGCGTCGAGCGTGACCGCATCGCCGTCGTCTCGCAGGTGACGTCGGCGCTCTGGATCGGTCACCTCGATCCGGAGAAGCTCGAACTCATCGACGAAGGACAGACATATCTCTTCCCTCGCGACGAGAGGGGGCGCGTCGTGTACTGCAACATCGAGGGCGTCGCGTGGGTAACGCCCTCGCGGCTCGTCGTGGTGTCCGACAAGCGCAAGCCCGGCGAGCAGCCCAAATGCTGCGGGCCCAAGGACCAGTCGATCCACCTCTTCGATCTGCCGCGCGCCCACGGCTGAGCCTCGGAAATGGCTGAAATCTGTTGCGCGACCTGGTGTTGCGCGAGTGCTTGCACATCAACTCGGAGTTGGGCAAGTTACTCTGGGCTGGAGCGCAAGAGGAGTGGTCGCTTTGCGGCGGCTTTGGACGCGCCTGGGTTGTCTTGCCGCGGTTTTGGCTTTGGCCGTATCCGCAGCAACCGCAGCTCCCGTGCATCGCATTGTTGCGGTTGGCGACCTGCACGGCGACTTCGCTGCCTGGCGAGACATTGCGCGCGCCGCGAAACTGATCGACGGAAAAGGCGCCTGGATCGGCCGAGACGCTGTGCTGGTGCAGACCGGCGACGTCGTCGACCGCGGCCCGGACTCGCTCAAGATTATCCAGGACCTCGTGCGGTTGCAGCGCGAAGCCGTGCGCGCACGCGGCCAGGTCATCGCGCTCGTCGGCAATCACGAGGCCATGAACGTCACCGGCGACCTGCGTTATGTGTCCGCCAAGGACTACGCGGCGTATGCCGACGGAAGATCGGCCGAGCGCCGCGAGCGCGTGTACACCGCGAACAAGGAGACCATCGAGGCGGCTTATCGCCAGCGCGACCCTGAGATGACCAGCGAGGCGATCAAGCAGGCGTGGATCGAGGCCACGCCGCTTGGCCTTCTCGAGCACCAGGCCAACTGGCGTGCGGACGGCCAGATCGGCCGTTGGATCATCAGCAATCCGGCAGTCGTCTTGCTCGATGGCACTCTCTTCGTGCATGGCGGCATCAGTCCCGCCTTCGCCGGTGTTCCGATCGACGAGATCAACCGGCAGGTTAGCGTCGCGCTCACGGCGCAAACCGCCGCCGAGCAAGCGATCCTCAACGATCCGCTGGGGCCGCTCTGGTATCGCGGTCTCGCAGACGAGGCGCCCGCCCCATCGACCGATGAGCCCGGTGCGCCGGTGGCCAATGCCCCGGCCGCGCCACCGATCGAAACGCAGTTGGAGACTCTGCTGTCGGCCTATGGCGCCAAACGGATCGTCATCGGGCACACGCCGATCACATCGGGGATCGCCGTGCTTTACGGCGGGCGCCTCATCCGCATCGATACCGGAATATCGGCCGTCTACAACGGCAAGCTCAGCTATCTGGAAATCCTCGACGGAATGCCCATTCCACACGTCGTCGAGCGATCTCACCAATAATGAAACGGGGGGGCACAGCGATGCGCTTGGTTCTGGGGGCGGTAGTTGCCGTCGCGGCGTTTTCGACTCTGTCCTGGGCGGCTCCAGCTCCGGACAGGCCCGATCCGCCGACGCCGCTGTTCGCGAGCGACGACGTGCTGCGCCTGACGATCAAAGGACCCGTCGGCCGCATGTCGCGAGACGCCGACGCAAAGCCGGTGCCCGGCTTGCTGACGGTGAATGGGAGCGCGCCGGAAACGCTGCCGATCGAGCTGTCGACGCGCGGCATTACTCGAAGAAGGACAGATATCTGCCCGTTCCCGCCACTGCAGGTCTCCTTCACGGAGAAGAAAGCGGCGAACTCGATCTTCAAGGGACAGAACAATCTCAAGCTCGTGACCCACTGCCGGAACCCGGAAAACTTCCAGCAGTACCTATTGCTCGAATATGCCGCCTACCGGATGTACAACGTGCTGACCCCCGACAGCTTCCGCGCCCGGCTCGCGATGATCGACTATGTCGGCGACGACGGCCGCGCGATCGCTACGCGGTATGGCTTTTTCATCGAGGACATCGATGACGCGGCGCGGCGCAACGCGCAGCGGCGGCTGCGGGATGTGAACAAGATATTGATCCGCCAACTCGAGCCGGCGGCTTCGGCACGCTTCGCGATGTTCGAATACATGATCGGCAATCTCGACTGGGCCATGCAAGCGGGCCCGGCCGGCGAGGACTGCTGTCACAATGCACGGCTCCTCGGTGTGAGGACGGCGACCGCGCCGACCGAGCCCTTCATTCCCGTGCCGTACGACTTCGATTTTTCGGGGTTCGTCAACGCGCCCTATGCCCAGCCGCCTCCCGTCGTGAAGGTGGCGAATGTGCGAGTCCGTCGCTATCGCGGCTTGTGCATCCATGACGAGCAGGCGCAAGCGGCTGCTGCAGATCTGCTGGCGCACCGTGCGGCCCTGCTCGCCGTTTTCGATCAGGTCCCGCAGCTCGACCGAACGCCTCGCACGCGGGCGGCCAATTATCTCGGCGAGTTCTTCGACCAGGTCGGCTCTCCGGCGCAAGTCGCCGAGATCATCAAGACTTGCCTAGGGCCAAAGGAGTAGTTTGAAATTGTGCGGCGTTCGCCGCGCGCGACGAGGGGGACGCGGGGACCATGGAGATGGGGGACTTCTTTCTGCAGCTGCCGATTCAGGCGGTCGCGGCAGCGGGCGAAAGCTTCTTCAACGGGGGCGAGGAAAATTTGGCGCCCGCATCGCTCGGCTGGGGCGGTTTCACGGATCTGCGGTTCATGGCGCAATCGCTCGGCGTCCTTCTGCTGGCCGCGACTCTCGGCGCAATCATCGGCTTCCATCCGGCAACGAGGCACACGGTGGACAATTTGGACGAGGCGGAGCTGGCGCCTGTCTTCGTGATGTATGCCGTCATTGGCGCGGTGATCGGCGAGGCGGTGCGTGAGTATGGCACGGTGGTCGGTTTCGTCGTATTCGGCATCGGCGGATTGCTTCGTTTCCGGACTGCCATCGATTCGACGCGCGATACGGTTCGGCTGATCGCGGTCACATTGGTGGGACTCATCGCCGGCCTCGGCTTGCTGGCCTTCGCCGTCATCACCACGCTGTTTGCGTTCGCGTTGATCTATATCTTCGACACCAGTCCTGCCTGCCGCATCAGGATAGAAGGACTGCCGATGGACCGTGCCTCGGACTCCGCTGCCGCCTATCGAGACCAGTTGAAGGTTCACCGCTGCACGATCATCGCCGAACGCCGGTCCTTCGAGAAGAAGAGGATCGAGTTCATCTTTCGCATGCCGCGTCGCGGCACGCGCAATCAGGTGGAATTGGCGCTGAGCGGCATCGCCGCCGACCTGCGCGGCCATGTCGATTGGGAAGTCAACTAATTTCGGCGCGGGCTGTCTTAGAGCCGGATCGGTTCCGAACTCGCGTGAAGTCATCCGCCAACCAACGCGCCGCACAGTCCCAAAGTAACGAAGAACAGCACGCCAATAACGACCGCGGCTATGATGCCTGAGGTCGGCCGCGTGGGTTCCGGATCCCCAGCCGCAGGCGTGGGAGGCGGGTCGCGTTCATCATCTTTGTGAGGATCGGCCGGCACTATCGATATCTTGGACTGAACCGGGTCACTATGGTGCTAACCTATCCGACTTGCTCGCGGTTGCGATGAAACAGCGGTTGAAAGAAACGAGGGCCTCCAATGAAAAAACCCAATTACCGACAGGAACGCCAGATGCGCGAGCGCACCAAGGAAAGCAGAAAACAGGAGAAGCTCAAGCGCCTGGAGGAAGAGACTGCGAAACGCAAGGCGTTACGCCAAGCGGAGGACGGAACAGAATTGCCGGCCGATGAAGGGAAATAGCGATCCAGGCGCAGTCGCGCCAGCGGAGGGCTTTCAAGCCTCCGCCATAGCCCACGAGCATCCGAACGCTGCAAACCAAAAGCACGCGAACCTATGACGATCCTGCGCGCTAAGTGCCACGTCCCGGCGATGGACGCTGCGGACCACCGGCGTTGTGACGTTGCGAGGCCCCCGCGATGGCTTCCTCCTGGGCTTTTCTCTTTTCCGCGTGCGCTCGCTGCTTAGCTTTCTTCTTCGCGTTCTTGCGCATAGCACCCATGACTCGATCTCCAATCAAGGTTGTTGGGGTTACGCTCGAGCCATCGCTCGAGCGGCGCGTATAGACGCAATCATCAGTTGGAAAGTCGGCTGCCTCGTCCTGGCGCGCATCAAGGCGGCCGGGCGCGGAACAGTGCACTTTACCTGACGGGAACGCTGTCGCGGCTCTCTATATGGGCTTCTACCAAGAGATTTACAATGCGAGGCGCACGTAACGCTCATCCCTCCTACAAGCATCAGGTCGCTGCACTGGCGTAACGAACGGCCGTGCGGCCATGCAGAATCGCCGCGTGAACGAGGAGATACAGCACGACGGCATTCGAGACGTGCCAGAAATAGTGTGTTCCGATCGGCAGACTCTCACACAATGGCGCGTCCAACGTCCGGAACATGAACCCGAGCAAGAACAAGGAGGCCGCCACTGCGATTGTCTTGCGAACCTCCTTTGAACAATCGTTGGGAGCGATCGCGACAGCGACAAACACCGCAGCGGTTGGCAAATACATTGCTCCGCCCCAAAGGACCTGCTCAGGCACCATTGCCTCCAAGCCCACCGTCAAAAGGAAGAACGCCAAGAGTGCTGCCGATGCGAGCCACATTGGCCACGCGAAGTAGCGCCGCATAACCAGCCATATGTAGAGCAACATGAAGATCAAGATGGGAATGACATCCGCCCAACTCGCCCACCGGGTCGCCAGCGTGTGAAAAGTAAAGCTGCCAAGGCCGACGATCGGAACGATCGCAACGATCGCGGCCAGAAGCGGGTCACGTGCGGGATTCGACCTCTGCCGAAACTCGAGCCAAGCGACCCATCCGGCGACCAGAAAGGCGAGATTGCTGACCGCGTTGAGCGGTTCTGCAAAAAAGGAAGCGCTCAACCGTTCACAATAAATGTCGACCGGTTGGCATAGCGCCGATCCGAGTAGCGAAGGACACAGGGTGGGCATGCGTTTGCCTCTCGCCGGCGGAGCCGGAGTGCATGGAAGCAAAAAAGCGGCTGTCCTATTCCTCGCTGAGAACGGGACAGCCGTAAGAACAATTCAGAAAATCCTATAGGGACGCGAGTTGCTGTTGAAACGGCATCGACTGCGGATTGCTCGCCTGGTTCGCTAGAATCTCTGTAACGGTGATCGGGCGACCATAGAAGGACTGATTCCAGTCCGCACGCGGGTTGATGACCGAACCGTTGAGCGTCAAGCCGCCATAGAGGCCGGCACCCGACGTCCAAATGACCACATCGCCGGTGGCGGCTGCCGCGCCCGAACTCAGGCTCGCAATCGTAAGGCCTCCGCCGGCGCCCAGCTTGAAGTCACCGCCTTTGATCTGGTCGAGCGCCCTATCGCTCATCAGCAGCATGACAACTTCGGCTCTCTCGAGGCCGATCTGCAAGCCGAACGAGGCGGACGAAAGAGTATAGAACGCAGGCGCGCTCCAGCTGTCGCCATTCTTGACCGAAAGCACACCGCTTCCGCCTTCCGCACCGAAAATGAAACCACCTTTGACGAGAGAGGGCACGATCAGCACCCCTTTCGCATTCGCCAACATGTTGCGCGCTGCACCGAAGGCCGGATCCTGCTTCATGTGCTGAGCCGTTGTCGTCGCGCGATTGAGCAGGTCCGTTTGGTCCGAAGGCGCCGCGAAAGACGTCGGATTCCCGAACAGGACAAGCGTCACAAACGCAAAGGTAGCGCCAAGCATAGAAAGTTTTCTCACGACACATTCTCCATTGTTAGGACCTCGCTTCCGCGATCTTCCTCCAACGACCTGTGGCGTAACCTTTTGGAGAAACCGGTGAAGCCGTCGGACAAGGAGCGCGTCCCAGCGATTAGCGTTCTTCGCGTCGCCAGCGGCAATAAGACTAAAGTGCGACGACCGCATTCATAATCATTCTCGCGCTTACGTGTTAGATCGAGCGGCATAGGCGGTTTGGTTTCCGACCCTGACCTTGGCCGCGGCCCTCGTCGCTCGTTCACACGCGCGTGGTCAATAAGACCCAGGCCCAATAGTCCTTGCGCGTATTCGGTGACGTAGTTTCCACAACGAAGCCGTCGTAATTCACGTCCAAATTGGCCCGGTCGTGCGGGCAACGATGCTCATTCTCTTGGAGGAAGACGGCCATGCAGAACAACCAAGGTTGCGGTGCCAGGCCGCTCAAGCAGGCGCTCGCCGCAATGCTCGCCGCTTCGCTGCTCGCGGGATGTGCCACGAGCACGGCTCCCGACTACCGGCCACGTCTGGCGGGCGGGACGGTGGGTTATAGGGATCTGCAACTGTCGCCCAATCGTTACCGCGTATCGTTTTCCGGAAGTACGGCCAGCACGCGCGACGATGTCGAGAGATATCTGTTGCGACGGGCCGCTGAGGTGACGCTCGCTTCGGGCTACACGCATTTCGTGCTCAGCAATCGCGATACGGAACGCGACGCCAATTTCTACGCCAACAACTATCTCTATGGTCCGTACTCTTATTACCCGTACCGCTCGTGGTATTGGAATCATCCATACTGGAACGAGGGGTGGCAGAGCGCCACCTATTCCGCTTACGGCGATATCATGATGTTTACGCCCGAAGAGGCGAGACGATTCCCGAACGCGATCGAGGCGCTCACGCTGCTCCAGCGGTTGCAACCGCCGGTGCCGGTCGCATCGGCGACGCCGCCCTGAAGCTATCGTGCTCCGCGGCGCGTATACTTCCTGGTCCGCGTCCCGGCTATTGGCTGCCGTCGCCACCTTCAGCCCAGCGTCTAGCATTGCGGCCAAAGTCCCACCCCAGCGCAAGGCACGCTTCGCGCGCGATGTTGATCGCGGCAATCCGTGTCAGGTTCCGGCGCAAACCGCTTTTGGTCACTTCGTGATCGGATGCGATGCGGACGAGTGCACGGCGAGCGATCTCGATCTGATCTGTCATAACTGCTTTCCTTGCTTTCAGCGATCAGCCGTCGTGCGCGTCTCGACGCCCGAGCCGATCAGCGTGCGCTCGGTGGCGCCCTTGCAGGCGTGCAGGGTCTTTTTCAGACCATGAGGGATCACCTGCGCGACTCGGCTCGCAATTGTGAATTAAGACTTGAGAAAGACTTAGCTGAGCCGTACCCGAACGACTTGTCGAAACACGCCAAACACCTGTTCGCGTGCGCCCTACGGATGCCGATGACGGTTGGCGGTGTGTCTCGCCGTCAGGCAGGCGCGCGCGATCAACTCGTTGGCGCGTCGTAACAAGATATTAGCGCGGCCGGCCCTATCACTTCCCCATAGAAGCAGGGCTCCAGGTGGAGCCGAACGGGCCGGGCATCCTCCATGGCGACGGAGCCAAAGGTCATTGCGGTTGTTGACGACGATCCGGGGCTGCGCAGGGCCCTGGGACGACTGTTGTCGGCATTCGGCTACCGCACCGAGACGTTTGGGTCGGCCGGAGAGTTTCTGCTTGCCGCCCCGAAAAGTCAGCGGGCGTGTGTCCTCGTGGACGTCAATCTCGGCGATACTTCAGGGCTGGAACTGGTGCGCCAGCTTTCCGCGAGCGGTTTCAAATTTCCGGTCATATTCATCAGCGGCGTTGAAGACGAAACGATCGAGCGGCGGGCAAGCGAGTTGGGCTGCGTTGCTTTTTTGCGCAAGCCATTCTCTGCAGATCGGTTGATCGAGGCCGTAAAAAAAGCGACCGCATCAGCCGTCCAATAGATCTGCTTCGCTCCCCCTAAAGCGGACGAAGGCCGTGACTCGCCCGCGAGCCAGGCGGTGGCGTCAAGTCAAGCGCACTAGAACGTGGCTGAGATTTTCAGCTCGGCCTTGAGCTCGTAGACGGGAAAATCCTTGATGACAGGCACGCTGACCTCCAGCGTCATCACGAACTTGTCGCTCAGCTTCCGCCCGACCGCGACATCGATCGGCAGGAACAGCCTTCCGACCTGACCCGATATCGGATCGCCAAAATTGAGCCTGTGAGTTCAACCGGTCAGTGCAACACCTCTCGTAGTTTATCGGCCGGCGTTTCGAAGCCCAAGGTCTTTCGCGGACGTTGATTGAGCCGCAAGGCGATGCTGTTGAGATAGCTCTGGGA
>Ga0137452_1000249_pt1 | contig 15962 bp, 18 predicted proteins | sample EasRivERMGT513_2_FD_102312 | JGI IMG/M metagenome (GOLD analysis project Ga0137452, IMG submission 102312) | Soil microbial communities from meander-bound floodplain in the East River, Colorado, USA - East River MetaG ERMGT513_2 | ecosystem: Environmental > Terrestrial > Soil > Floodplain ...
TAATCCAATCTGCTACGCATGTGGAAAGAGGGCAGATTGCCGCCCCTACGGTCCTAGGGGTGAACAGGTCTGCTTTGACTGTGCCTTCGCTACCCCCGAAGCAAAGCGCACCACGGACGCTGCATTTAGAAGCCAACTAGAAGCCTGCGGGGATGCGATTCTAATTGGCCTGAAATGTGGCCCTGTTCCGCTTTTCCCGATAAAGAGAAACCTACAATGACTGACCTCAAGACAAACGGGGGGCAATTCCCCGCTGTGTGGATAGAGGATATGCACGGGATGGAAGAAAACCCTGCGATCATCGGCGGAAAGGTACTGGCTGCTCGTAACGCGGGGTACGTTGACCTGACCCCCCTACAGCGGCAATTTGCCCTTGAGTTTGTCTTGTCCGGCACGACCCTCCGAAAGATCGCACGTTTAATGGACATTCCCGTGCCTATGGCACAGAAGATGTATAACAACCCGATTGTAAGGGCATATATCAGCGACTTGCAGAAGGAGGTAGCGGCACACCGATTGATTAACGATCAGTGGGTGGAAAATCAGATAATGAAAATCATGCCAAAGCTCTTGGGTGAGGAAATGGTTGACATTGTGACCTCTAAGGGCAGTCACATTCGCAAGCGGAAGTTCCATGCCCCAGAGCTTACTTCGATTCTCAAACACTTTGGCGGCGCTCAAGAACAAAAAGGAACAGGCGGTCCCGGTGTCAATATCCAGATCAATTTCTCCGATATGTTGACCCCTGAACAGGCGCAGATTCTCAACATAAAGGTAATTGACCAATGAGTACCCCGCCGTGGGCTAAAAAGTGGTGGATATTTGCATGGTCAAACCCTGAGTATAGGGCCGCTTTCCTTGAGGGGAAAATGGTGGTTGACGGCAAAGGGGTCTGGTGCAGTATTCACGGGAGGCTCTATTTCCTGGCCGTAAGGCATCTGCCGGGAATCTACAAATGAGAGACTTCCGGCCTGCTAAAAACGTGAGGTTGCCGAATGATTGGTTCCCTATGGCCCACCAACGGGAGTTTTTTGACTATCTGTTTGAGGATGGAGGTTTCCCTATGGGGAAACGGGCCTTCCTTACATGGCACCGACGCGCAGGCAAGGATAGTTGCAGTATCAATGGTCTTGCTGTTTGCTCTCAATTACGAGTAGGCACCTATTGGCACTTGCTTCCGACTCTTAATCAGGGCCGGAAAGTCATATGGAATGGCATTGATTACGGCGGCAGGCGTATTATCAATCAAGCCTTCCCGAAAGAGATGGTAGAAGTCTCTAACGAAAACGAAATGACCTTGAGGATGCGAAATGGGTCATTTTATCAGGTAGTAGGCAGCGACAATTACAATAGCTTGGTCGGTTCCAACCCGATAGGGGTTATCTTCTCGGAATGGGCACTCTCTGACCCCGCTGCATGGGACTTTGTTCGACCCATCCTCCTTGAGAACGGCGGCTTTGCCGCTTTCATTACCACACCCCGAGGCAAAAATCATGCGTATAAGCAATGGAAAAACGTTCAAAACTCGTCTGCTTGGTTTACTAGCACGAAAACGGTCAACGACACCTTCCGAAACGATGGTCGGCGTATCATCACTCCCGAGAACATTCAATCGGAGCGCGATGAAGGCGTTGCCGATGAGATTATCGAACAAGAATACTATTGCAGTTGGGAGGGTATCAACTACGGCAGCATCTATGGTAAGTTGCTTGGCCGTTTTGAGCACCAGCAGATCGAATTTCCCGAACCATTTATCGAGGACTTACCCGTATTCACGGCATGGGATATCGGCCACCGCGATGCGACCGCAATATGGTTCTATCAACTTGTAGCCGGGGAAGTACGCATAATTGACTTCCTAGAGGGGGTCGGAAGTGACGCAGACGATTGGCTGGATAAGCTAGAGAAACTTCCCTATGCTTATGGCACCCCTGCATTGCCCCATGATGCCAAGAACAAGACCTTTGCGACCAAGTATTCCGCGCAAGACCGATTCATTGCCCGGAAACTCACTCCTTATATAGTGCCGAACTTCCGGGTAGCCGCTGGAATTCAAGCGGTTCGTGCAATGATACCCGTAGTATGGTTTAATATCGGGAATCCGCACGTTGTCAAGGGGTTAGAGCGTCTGGAAGCCTATCACTATGAATGGGACGATGAGGCCAAGGTTTTTAAGGCCGAACCTGAGCATGATGAGAACTCCCACCCCGCAGACGGCTTTAGAATGTTGGCCCTGTCCAAGAGTGTCACCGAACATTGCAATAGGAATAGGACAACGGTAGCACGCGGCCCAACCCATTTCAATACCCCTCTGGGACGCGCCTTGAACCTTGAAAATCTGTTCAAAGACCGTGAGGAAGCACGGACACAAAGGAGAGTCTGAAATGGCTGCTGAAAGAACCGCCCAAAAGCCTAAAGAACCCGAAAAGAATCCGTGGCCGAAGCGGATTCAGGCATGGAATAAGTTTTCCCAGAAGTTTCATGACCGGGGAACACAGATCGAAGCGCGGTATCAAGACGACCGCGAATCGGAAGCAAGTATGGCCCCTTCGATGATGCAATCAGGGGTCAAGAAAGTCAATCTCTTTTATAGTAACACTACGGTTATCAAGGAGAGCTTGTATAACAGCCTTCCGAAGCCGTCAGTGTCTCGCCTACATAAAGGCGACTCTGAAAATGATGCAGCGCGTGTTGCAGCGTTTATCATGGAAAGGGGACTGTCATACGAGATTCACTGTGCCAAATGGTTTGACTCGGCAGTAAAGGCTGCGATTCTGTACCGGCTAGTTCCCGGCCTTGGAGTCACATGGATTACTTTCGTGCCGCCCAACGGTCAAACCCCTGAATCAATGACCGTGGATATCGTCTATTGGAAGGACTTTATCTATGAGCCGAAACGGGCATGGGAACAGGTCACATGGGCTGGCCGTATCCTGCATATGTCCAACGAGGAAGCCGAAAGGAAGTGGCCGGGGAAGGCTTTTGCTATCGGGCAGAAAGAGAATCCCTCCAATGCCACAATCAGCATTTCTTCTGAACTAATTAACGAGAATAAGACCTCGGTCATTCAGATGTGGGATAAGACCAAGCGCGAAGTCTTGCATTTGACCATGACAGGGGAAGTCCTTGATCGGGTGAAAGACCCCTATGAATTGATAGACTTTTTCCCCTGTCCGAAGCCGCTGATTGCTTCGCCACCAACTTCCAAGTTCCTGCCTTTGCCGGATTACTATATCGCGCAAGATCAGTACATGGAAATGGACATTCTATATGCCCGAATCAACCTCATCATTGAAGCGGTGAAGGTTGCAGGCGTATATGACTCGGCCTCGCCTGAACTACAACGCATGTTAGGAGGTACGGAAAACAAGCTGATCCCTGTTGACAATTGGGCTATGTTCGCAGAGAAGGGGGGAGTAAAGGGAACGATTGATTGGTTCCCAGTTGACCAAATTACGTCTGTCCTACAGCAGCTTATCGCTACCTATGACTTCATGAAAAATCAGTTGTTTGAAGTCACGGGTATGGCCGATATAGTCCGTGGTTCAACCAACCAATACGAAACGGCTGCGGCACAACAAATCAAAGCACAGTTCGCTTCGGTACGCATGAACGCTTATCAGAGGGACGTATCATTCTTTGTCCGTGATATTCTGCGAATCATGGGCGAATTAATGGTACAAATGTATAGCGATCAAAAGCTGCAAGCTATTGTCGGAACCATCCCTGAGCCGGATATGGCTTTCGTGCAGCAAGCAATGACGGTCCTTCGTTCCGATTTCCTGCTGAAATACAACATTGATATCGAAACGGATTCGCTGACCCAAGCCGATTGGGGCTTGCAGCAGACTCAGCGCATGGAATTCGTATCCACTTTGAGCCAGTTCATACAGGGCGCAATGACGGTTGTTGAGTCCGTACCTGCGATGGGTCCGTTGATGCTGGAAATTATCAAGTTTGCCAGCGTCGGATTCAAGGGTTCGTCGGAGCTTGAAGGCATGATTGATGCGGCTATAAAAGCAGCCACAGAAGCAGCCAACCAACCGCCACCGCCTAGCCCTGAACAGCAGAAGATGGAAGCGGAGCAAAAACGCGCTGAAACTGAAATGGCTATGGAGCAGCAGCGTGACCAGTCCAAACTACAGCTTGAGCAGCAGAAGGCTCAGGCGTCTATGGCTTTGGAGGCTCAGAGGCAAGCCGCAGAGCTTGAATTCATGGCTGCTAAGAACACAGCAGAGTTGACATTCCAAGCGCAGAAAAACGCGGCTGAATTGCAGTTCCTCCGTGACAAGGCTGCAATCGAAGCCAATATAGCTGTGCAAAAGGGCCAGCAGGATATTGAGCAAAGAGCAGTTGCAGGGGCGCAGAAAAGCGCGCAGGCACTTGAGTCTGCCGCCGTTGCAAGAGCTACAGAGCCAGAGGAACCCGGAGAAAAGGAGGATTAGTCATGCCCTACGCATCTGAAAAACAGAGACACTTTATGCAGGCCGTAGCGCACAGCCCACAGTTCGCAAAAAAGGTGGACGTTCCACAGTCTGTTGGCAAGAAGTTTGAAGCCCACAAAGGCAGCGCAAAGGCCAAAGCCTTACGGAGCATGAAATGATCTACACATACTCGGCACACTGTTCTTCGGCAGCCGACTGGGAGCGTATTTGCTCCCTTGCCGAATACGAAAGAAACCCCGTCTTTTGCTGCCCTGATTGTGGTACGCCACTGGACCGGACCTACCATCCTTTCCGTCTGCATACAAGCAATTTTGATGCGTTCGTTTCACCTGTTGACGGCAGAGTGATTCACAACAAGCGTGAGTTAGCGGAACACAACCTCCGAAACAACTGTGTTTCGCTGCATGACGGATACGATGAAAAAGGCTTGCAGGACTTCACGAAAAGGAAGTGGGGAGTTGAACCGGATAAGGAAGAACTCAAGCGTGATATGAAAGAGGCTGTAGAAAAGCTGGAACAAGGCTACAAACCAATCCTTGCCCCCGAAACAGACGATTTGGAGTAACGTATGAATGACCTGCATGATGATGTAAAAGCTGCCTTTGACACGGTTTCGGCTGATGATACAAACCCCGGATCACAGGTAGGTTCCCCGCCTTCGGAAACCTTGCCCCCGGTAGAGGCTACGCCGCCGCCCGGTGAACCCGCCAAGCCGCGCAGGGCTGACGGCACGTTTGCCAAGGCCGATGAATTGCCGCCGATTACGGAGCCTGTAAAGCCCGCTGCCCCTGCCCCGGCTGCTCCAGTACCCGGCCAGCAGCCGCAGGCATTGGGCGACCCCGCTACTCCGGTCAAACTCGACCCCTCCAAGCCGCCGTCTGCATGGACCCCGGCAAGCAAGGCACAGTGGAATACAATTCCACAGCCGATTCGGGAGGAAATTATCCGGCGTGAGGAAGCTACTGCCGCAGGCATACAAAAGCTCCAGCAGCAATACGAACCGGCACAGGCTCTTATGAACGAATTGACCCCGTATGAGGACTATGTTTCTCATATCAAGGTTGACCCTGTTGAATACTTGCATACTGTCATCCAGTCGGAGCAAATGCTACGGCTCGGAAACCCGGCACAGAAGCTAGGGCTTTTGCTGAATCTGGGGGACCAGTATGGTATCCCTCTCCGGGGAGCCATAAACGAGGTGCTGAAAGGCAAGCTAGATGAGACTCTAGCTGAGTCTCATAGGCGCTTCCAGACTCCCCCCTCCCTTCCCCCGGAGGTAGCGCGGGAGCTTCGGGAGATGCGGGAATGGCGCAATAACATGGAGTCAACTGCCGCCCAAACTGAGCTACAGGCTTTTGCGGCAGACCATCCCCTGCTTGAACAGGTAAAAGACCGTATGGCACAGTTGCTAGAGTCCGGTGCCGTGGAAACGTATCAGGATGCCTATGACGTTGCTGTGTACCAGAACCCCCAACTTCGGCAGCAGGCTTTGGCATTACAAAACGGCCAGCGTCAGCAGAATGGGATTCAGCAGCGGCAGGCGGCAGCGGCCAGTGTTGTTGCTCCCGGCTCGGCCCCTCTGGAGGCTGGCGGGGACGGCGTGGGGGACACGGACGATGTGCATGAGGCCGTGCGCCGCGCTTGGAATCAATCTGCCGGAAGGGCTTGACAGTTCAGGCTGAACGTGATGCAATGGGGCCGGGAGCGCCGCCGACACCGCGCGGCGCTCCCGAGAGGCTGACCCTCCGATGAAAAATGTGAATTTAACCATTTTCTAGGAGTGAAACGTCATGGCCTTTCCGAACGTAAGTGATATCATCACTACGACTATCGAATCCCGCACTCGGAAGATTGCGGATAACGTCACCAAAAACAACGCGCTTCTGATGCGGCTTTCGCAGAAGGGAAAAGTGCGTACTTTCAGCGGCGGTCGGCTGATCTACGAAGAACTCTCTTTCGCGGAAAATGCCAATGCCGGTTGGTACAGTGGATATGACCTGTTGCCGGTAGCCGCGCAGGACGTTCTTTCCGCTGCCCAGTTCGATATCAAACAGGCTGCCTGTCCGGTGGTGGTTAGCGGTCTGGAAATGCTACAGAACGCTGGCCCGGAGCAGATGATTGATTTGATCGCTGCCCGGATTGATGTTGCGGAATCCACCATGAAGAACCTTGTGGCCGGTGGTATCTACTCCGACGGTACTGGTTCGGGCGGCAAAGAGATTACCGGCCTGAACGCGGCAGTCCCGTTTGATCCACTGACCGGAACCTATGGTGGTATTGACCGCGTTACTTGGACGTTCTGGCGGTCCAAGATTCGTAACGTCGCCAACACGGCAACGATCCAAGCGGATATGAACGCCCTCTGGGCGCAGCTTGTTCGTGGCGCTGACCGCCCCGACCTGATCCCGATGGACAATGTGGTTTGGGCCGCTTATCTGGCCTCGTTGCAGGCGCAGCAGAGGTTCGCTGGAACCGAGGTCGGCAAGCTCGGTTTCCCGACCCTCAAGTACATGGATGCAGACGTTGTGCTTGACGGTGGTATCGGTGGCTTCTGCCCTGCCGGTACGGCTTTCATGCTGAATACGGACTATATCAAGTTCCGTCCACACAGCGCCCGTAACTTCGTGCCGCTTTCACCCAACAAGCGGTATTCGATCAACCAAGATGCGGAAGTCCAGATTCTCGCATGGGCTGGCAACCTGACAACTTCGGGTGCCCAGTTCCAGGGTAGGCTGGACGTGAATCCGTAACCTTCGGCGGGGTGCCGGGAAGCTGGTTGCTGCCGCCAGTCTAAACAAGGGCAGCGTTTCTTTTATTCGGAGGATGCCAAAATGCCTGCAATGAATATGGCTGGCACGGTTCCAGTACCGGCCAACCCCTCAACTGGCAAGTTCGTCATGATGAGTCCGTTCAGTGGGCCGAAAGGCTCTCCGCTGGATGCCAAGCGTTTCAACCCAACCACGTTGGTGAAAGAGAACGATCCGACCAACTATTCCACTGGTGCGCTGAACACGGGTATCGGTACTGGCTGCAATCACGTTATCAACGTGGCCGCTGGCACTTCCCCGGCAACGCCTCCACAGGCTATCAAGAACAGCGGCTGGTCGGATGATTATATTCCCGGCATGAATACCCCCGCTGTTGGGGCTGCTCCTGATGCACGGTTTACCTGCATTGGTGGGGGCCGTAGCAATATCCTTCCGGCTCCCGGCAATACCGGCTTCGGCGTGTCAACGCCCGTGCCGTTCAGTGCCGTGCCGTTATTGGGATGGGGTGCAGGTGGCTCGCGTGATGCTGGTGCAGGTCCGATTTTCACTGGCTTCCCGACCAAGACTGTGACGGCAACGGGCGCGGTGGCAATCGGCGCTGCAATCGAAGCCAACTGGTTGAACCGTTCTGACTTCGCAATGGTCGCCACGGAATCGGCCTTCGGTTCTGGTACTGCTGCCTCGGTTACTCCGACTCTGGATGAGCCGGAAGAAGAACCCGAGGAAGAAGAAGAACCGTAACAGAGAACGCCAAAGGCTGCCCTAGCCTTTGGCGTATCTTTTAGGAGAGTGTCATGAACAAAACCGCCCTCATATTTATGCTGGCTTGCACTACCGCTATAGGTGGCTGTGAGACTGACGGAAGCACGGTTGTTGATGTTCGGGTTTACCGTGACGTAACCGGGAACCTAATTGGCGAGAATAGGAAATATTGTTTCTATCGTTTCCCGAATGGGCATAGGGAGAAGGTGTACCGTACCTACGGATACCGCCACAATGCCTGCCCCCCGACCATCACTCGCAGGATGCGTACTTTCTGAGGAATCGTCATGGAAATGTTGCTTTTAATCTTGATGTTTGTCGGCTTCATCTGCCTTGTACTGGCAGCGTTCAACGTGGCGTTCAGTAGCCGTATCAATCTCGGCTGGCTTGGCGTTGCTTTTTTTGCATTGGTTGTCTTGCTTTCGCGCTGAGACAATCATAATCAATCGCGCGAATACCGCACCCCGCTAAGGAGTATTTTATGCACGGTCAAGCTGATTTTGATGTTGAGGACTTTGAGCATCGCAACGCTGGCGACAAAAGCGTATATGTGAAGTTCTACGTTCGCCCATTTCTGGACGAGGCTGAATCGGCCAAGGAAGGCCGCCCCATTTACAAGGACCGAGACTACGTTGAGATTCGTACTCCCGGCAACCAGACGAATATCGTCCAGCGCCCGGTGACAGATATGGACAAGCAGCGGTTCCGTGCTTCCTATGCCGCTTTCAAGGCAGGAGACACGGAACAGGTGATCGGTACTCCGCTGGCCGAAACCCCGTGGATTACCCGGTCACAGGTCGAAGAACTGGCTTACCTGCGAATTCGTACCCTTGAACAGCTTGCCAATGTGGGGGATGATGTATGCACCCGCATCCCCGGCCTGTTCAAGCTGAAACAGCGAGCGCAAGCAGCCATCGAAAGAGCCGAAAAATCTGCTCCGTTTATCGCCATGCAGAAAGAGAATGACGATCTACGGAATAAGTTGACGGCTCTGGAACATGCGCTTGCCGACCAAGCCGAGACTCTGAAACGGCTGGAGGCTGACAGAAGCGCAAAGACAGAACGCAAGGGGTAAGTCATGGCCGTTCGGGCATCTGTGCTGACCATCGTAAACCAAGCCCTGCAAGAGATTGGTCTGCCGCAGGTGGAAACCACGATATCGCCGTTCGACGACCAGACCGGGTTCCAAACGCTCGGTCTGGTCAACGCTTTGGGAACACAGCTTGTCAAAGTTCATGACTGGCAGTTCCTTGAAAAGTCACAGCAGTATATCGGGGATGGAATTGCTTCGGAATTTGACCTTCCGGCTGACTTCGGGCGCATAGTCAATCAGACCCAGTGGACTTCGACTAACCGCCGTCCCATGTTCGGGCCTATGAGTCCCCAAGGATGGTCATGGGTCAAGAACGGCATTGTTTCGGTTGGCGTGTATTACCGCTACCGAATACTGGATAACAAGTTCCAAGTCTTTCCCATCCCCGCCCTGAATGAAAAAATCGACTTTTACTATATCTCGCGCAACTGGGTTTTTGACCCGGATTTGCCGGGATATAAAGATAAGCTCACGAAGGACAATGATGAGCCTGTCTTTGACAACTTCATGATGTGCGCCGGAGTCAAGTACAAACTCTGGGCCGCAAAGGGCATGGAAGCCGCAGAGCTTGGCCGTGAGTTTGAGTACATGGTTACTGCCGAGAAAGGGCAGACTCAGGGCGCTCCCGTTATCTCACTGAATCGGCAATGGGATTACCTATACATTTCTGGTCAGAACGTACCGGATGGAAGCTGGAATGTTTAACGCCAAGCTAGGACCGCAGAGAGTCAGTCAGGCGCTTGCCGTTCAAGCGCCAACGGGCGGCCTTAATGATCTTGACCCCCTTTCCAATATGGGGCCGGAGTTCCTGATTGATGTAATGAATTTTTACCCGGATACAGGTGTCTTGGCTGTGCGCCCCGGCTATCAGGAATGGACTACCGGCATACCGGGAGGCGGCGGGGGAGGCATAGTCCATAGCATCATGAGCTATCAGGCTCTTGACGGCTCGACTGAGATATTCGCTGCTGACTATAACTACATTTATGATATAACGACTCCCGGTGCAAATCCGCCACAGGTTGCAGAGCATAGTGCTGGCAGCAATAACCCCTTTATTGATACCAACTTTGCTACGGCGGCTGGTCAATTCTTGATCGCTGTTGACGGCTTCGTTACTATGTTCTATAATGGTACAGCATGGGCGCGGTTCATGCAGGTTGGCGCAGGTACGGCAGATGCACCCGGAGAAATTGAGGGCACAGACCCTAACAATTTCTCATTCGTTCTTGTGCATAAAGGACGGCTCTGGTTTATCGAAAAGAATACCATGACTGCATGGTATCTACCGATTGACTCTATGGGCGGTGTAATTAAACCGTTCTTTGTCGGTGGCCTGTTCAAGCGTGGCGGCTATCTGCAAATGCTGGCCCGGTGGTCTGCTGATACTGGCGATGGTCTTGATGATCGCATAGTGTTCATAACCACTATGGGAGAGATTGCTTCCTACTCCGGTAATGACCCAGAAAATGCCGAGGATTGGTTCCTTGATTCTATCTGGTATATTGCCCCTCCCCTGAGCGTTCGTTCAACGGCTGACTATGGCGGCGACATTCTGTTCCTCAGTCGCCGTGGCCTAGTGCCGCTGTCCTCTCTGGTAACGAACAGCATCACAGAGATTCTGTATTCCAATACGCTAACCCGGCGTATTTCTCGCACCCTAATTAAGTTGGCATCACAGCCTAATCCGCCATTCCCAATAGAGATATCGGTTCATCCTGATTCTGCGTGGGTAGTTATCAATGTCTTTGATAGGTCCGGGCAGGATATTCTTATGGGTATCCCCGGAAAGCCAGTCCAACTAGTCATGAACTTCTTAACTGGAGCGTGGGGCAAGTTTGATTATCCGGCGCGTACCCTTCGCACAGTTGACCGTAATATCCTTATGGGCACGGATAATGGCCGTGTTCTGGTTGTTACCCCCGGCGACTATAAGGACAACGTACTGCTTGACGGTTCAGGCGGTGACTCTATCAAGGCATATGGCTTCGGTGCATATACCTACCTAGATAATCCTGCTGCCAACAAACACGCCAAGCTGATTCGTCCAAATTTCCATACAGAAGTCAAGCCCTCGTTTCGTATGCGGGTCTTGCCGGATTTCCGTATTGACCAATACCTCACTACACCGCCCCCAGGTATAGCGGCTGGCAATGCCAAATGGAATATCTCTAACTGGGATGAGGCAAACTGGGCAGGCCACGAAAACGTCTATCGTCCGTGGGTATCTGCCAACGTTCTGGGCTATGCGTTTGCATGGCAGTTGCGCGTTGATACTTCCTCAGCCTTTGGCTTGGCAGCTTTGGAATGGGTCTATGAAGCGGGAGGTCTGGTATGACTCGCTGGATTAACAGTGATCCGCGCAACCTCCAAACGCTTGCGGATATCATGGATATCGTACCTACGGAAAAGGCTGTATGCGTTCTGGAGGTTGACGGCACTGAGGTCATTTGTGGTGCCTTGTTCGACGGCTATAACGGTAAGACAATCCACGGGCATATCTGGATTGCAGAAGGCAAGCAGCCGTCGCGCCTGTTCTGGTATGCGATTTATGACTACCCGTTCCGCTGCTGTGGCGTTGCCAATCTGATTGGAACGGTTGTGTCCTATAACAAAAAGGCCCAAAGGCTGGTAGAGCATCTGGGCTTCAAGCTCAATTCGATAGTACCTAACTACTATCCGAATGGCGCGGATATGATGATGTACGTTTGTACCCCTGAAACGGCAGGCCGGTGGGAGAGGATTCGACCGGCAGGGTTCATAGTCAAGGAGCAGGAAAATGTCAGGACTATTCGGGAAGAAGCCGAAAGCGCCTAAAGTTCCCAATTATGTGCCGTTGGCTGCTGCTCAGGCCGCGTCACAGAATGAGCAACTTCAAAAGCAGACTGTAGCCAACCGGCCAGATCAGGTCACGGCGTTCGGTTCTCTCAAGTGGAATCAAGACCCGACTACGGGCCAGTGGACACAGACAGAATCACTTGACCCGGCGAGCCAGCAGGCACTAGATCAGGCGCGTGGCCTTCAAACCTCTATGTTCGGCAGGCTCGGAGCGCAGGGTGAATTTGATGGTGGCCCTGCTATGCCGACCTATGATGAACTGTCCGGCGAAAAGCACGGTCAGCGGCTTGCCGAATCGCTTATGGCTCGTATCCGGCCACAGCAGCAGCAATCCGAACAGCAAATGCAGACTAAACTGCGCCTGCAAGGACTCCAGCCGGGAACGGCAGCATATGACCGTGCCTATCAGAACATGCTTACCTCGCATGGTGATGTAGGCGCACAAGCACAGCTACAAGGCATGTTGGCTGGCGCTCAAGAATCGCGTGATATTTACAACACGCAACTGGGCGGGCAGCGGCAGGGCTATGAACAGTCCATGCAGAACTATATGCTGCCTTGGCAGCAGGCCCAAGCAGCACAAGGGCTGGTTAGTGGCGTTCGCACTCCTGCATACCAGAGCTTTATGGGTGCTGGTATGGGCGAGGGCAACCGCGTCATGGACGCCACACAGCAGGGCTTCGCACAGCAGGCCAATATCTACAATCAACAAATGGCCGCACGGAATAACAAGATGAGTTCAATAGGGCAGCTAGGCGGCGCACTCGGTTCGGCTGCCATTACTGCCTCTGATATCGCTCTCAAGGAGGATATCGAACAGATTGCCGATGAAGCGGCATACAATACCATGCTTTCCTTGATTCCGATTAGCTGGAAATGGAAGGACACCAAGCTGCCGGATTCCGGTATATCAGCGCAGCAGGTTTTTGACCTTGTTCCTGAGCTTGTGTCCAAAGCCTCGGACGGATTCTTGCAGGTCAACTATACCGGCTTGTTCGGCATACTGCTAGGTGCCTTCCGGCACATGGCTAAACAGGAGAGGGAACATGGCGTTCTATGACCAAGGTGGAATGGGCGAGCAGCCGGGAGTCCGGGGCAAGCCCCGCAAAGGTGGATCGGCTGCGGCTTTGCCGGGACAAATGACCAATACCGCTATGCCCGGCACTCAGCAGCTATCAACGGTGCCACAGGTGCCTACTCCGTCATGGGGTCAGGATGCCTCGGGAAACATGGCTCCCCCGGTGGACAATCCAATGGGTTCTGGCAAGCTAGGTGGCTTCACACCGGGGCCAATGAACCAGATGCAGCCGCCTCCCATGCAAGACCCCGGCATGGCAGGCTCCCTAGGTGAACAGCCGATGGGTACGCCACTGAACAAGCCCGGTAAGGGTGGCGGGGCTGCTACAATACCGTCAACCTTGGGCGGCGGTATTCGCGCTCCGGGTGAGCGCAGGATGCCCGGACTTCCGGGTATGATACGCAACCGAGTAATGGCGCTTCGTGGCGGCGGCGGCATGGGCGGTGGAGGATACTGAAATGGCATACGTCCCTCCTAGCTGGAAAGATATCAACCAGAACGCTACTGAGATTCAGAAGCGTCAGCGCCTTGCGAAAGCGTTGCGGGCAAGTCAGGAGGAATTTAAGGCTATTCGTACCAAGGAACGGCGGCAGGAATTAACCCCTACTCAGCATGGCGGTTTGTATGAAACAGTGTCCATGCTTGCGCCTGAGTCTATTCTAGGCACAGTGGCGCAGGTCGGCGGTGGACTTCTGGGCGAATACTTGACCGGCAAAAAGGACAAAAAAACTGAGGATGAATCCGAGGCAATGCGGAACTCTGAAATCCTCCGTACCGTGCAGCAAATGACCGACCCGAACGCTCCAAAGGCTACGGGACCGGCTGACTTGAACGAGGCTTTGGGAATACAGGCTGCTCCCCCGCCTGCCCCTCCAGTGGCTCCGGTTCAGGCTATGGGCGGGGGTCTTGCTGCGGCTGGCTTTCCCGGCGCTGCTCCCCCTCCTGCTCCGGGCATTGCTCCGGGCATGGGCGGTGGCCTCGCTGCGGCTGGCATCACGCCTGAGACTCCCTCGGCTCCCCCGGCAGACCTCATGGCGGCTCTAGGCCAGCCTCCTTCCTCCGGTGTAGCGGCTGGCATGGAAGCAGCATTGCCACAAGACCCGACTCCGACCAAGGAAACACTACGCGCATATCTCGGCTTGCTCGGTGGCCCAGACTTGAAAGACCTTGGCATAACCGATCCAAGCCAGTTAAAGACTCATGCAATGGTCAAGCTGGATAACGGAAACTTGGGTATCGTTACTAACGACCCCACTAACCCCGTTATTGATACCAAGCAGAAGTACGCTCCGCAAGCCTTCCAGTTGACTGAGGAAGGTATGCCTCCGGGTACGATAAAGATGGTCAATGGAGTACCGACTTTCATCCCGGCTATTCAGGGTCAGGCTGGAACGGCCACAGGTGGAGTACAAACAGGAGCCGAAGTTACCGCGCCAGTCGCTCCTTCGGTCGCACCCTCGGCCAATGTCCCCGGTGTGGCAGAAGTTGATGGACAAAGAGCCAGCTTTGAGTTCCCAGAGTTGCCGCCAGAGGCACAGCAAAGAATGGCGCAGTTTGCCGCATCTATACAGGGGATGGATTTGAACGAGGAAGATGTTCAAATGCTGATAGCTAGGAAGCTCAGTCAGGAAATGGGTCAAGCTCCTGCCCCGGCTGCTGCTCCTGCTCCTGCCCCGGTTACTGCTCCGGCTACCGCCCCCGCTACGGCTCCGACTGCTTCTGCCCCGGCTACTGGCGTTGCCCCCGGTCAAACCCTTGCTGCTCTGCCAACTGCCAAGCAGAAGGAAACTGGCAAGCTGGAAGCCGCCGCTGAAATGGCTACCCCTACAGCCAGAATTGATGCTGAAAAGAAACGTCAGACGATGAACCTTGAGCGTAGGTCAGCAGCAAAGACCGCTTTGGAGAAGCATGAGAACCTAATTGCTGAATCCATTAAATCAGCCAGAAGGCTATATGATCCTGACACTGGCGTAGAGCATCCCGGTCTGGAGGCAATGTCCACTGAAAGCCTTGCAGGACCGATAGCGGCTAACCTTGAAGCCAGTCGCCATGCCGAAGGTGGTGGTGGCGGTGGCCTATTGGCTACCCTCGGTATGCCGGTTTATGGTCGCTTAAATCAGGAGGGTGCTGATGCCCATTCCCTGATTAAGCAGATGCAAGGTGGCGTTCGCGCTGTTGGCTTCCAAGGCATAGTCGGTCAAGGCGCAGGCTCTATTTCCAATGCAGAAGGCGCTGCCATTCAAGAGTCTATCAACAATATGGCGATTGCCACAAGCGCAGAGGAAAAGAGAAGGGCTATCAAATCCTATATTGATGTAACCACTGGAATTCAGGCGCGGTGGCGGCGTGAAGCAGAGGGCGCAGGAGACATAGGGCCAGAGGCTACGGCAACTGGCGGTAAGCCGAAGCGTACTTTCTCTGAAATCCAGCGGCAGTACGGCGGGAGATAACAATGGCTACGCGCGCTGAGATTCAGAGGATGGTTGAAGCAGCCGAAGCGGCAGGAGATACCGAAGCCGTTGAAGTGCTTATGGGCGAATACAATAAAGCTCCTGCCGAGGGCGCTCCTCCAGCCACTATTGCGCGTCCTGAAACGCCTGCCTTTGTGCCTGCCAATAACACGGTTCCAATCAACCCGGAAACCGGGCAGGCTCAAGCCTATACGGATGAGTCAGGACAGTTCCATCCCACGGTTGCGCGTATCCCGAAAGCTGGAAAAACGGTCGGTGGGACTAAGGAACAGGGCATCATACAGACAGGCGTTCAGGGGCTAGGACAGTCCTTGGATTCGACCTTCCGGGGCGGTCGCCAGATATTCAACTACCTGACCGGCGACAAGGAAGAATTGGCTCAGTTACAGGCCGAGGAAGCTGACCGCCGGAACATTGACAAGGAGCTATTGGGAACGGCCAGCGGTCGGATAGGTCAGATCGCGGGTCATGTTGGTATGGCAATGATACCCGGTGGCGCTGCCGTCA
>Ga0137452_1000255_pt1 | contig 15737 bp, 12 predicted proteins | sample EasRivERMGT513_2_FD_102312 | JGI IMG/M metagenome (GOLD analysis project Ga0137452, IMG submission 102312) | Soil microbial communities from meander-bound floodplain in the East River, Colorado, USA - East River MetaG ERMGT513_2 | ecosystem: Environmental > Terrestrial > Soil > Floodplain ...
CACCACCAGCTCCGAGCTGACAAAGCTTCCGTCAGCGAGCTTGAGCCCTGTCGCGGTTACCTCGATTACTTTAGCGCCGGTACGAACCTCGATTCCCATCTCCGCGAGAAGGCGGTGTGTCGAACCGGAGATCCGCTCTGGTAGCCCGGGCAGAACGCGATCCGCCGCGTCGATCAGCACAATGTGTATGTCGCGCTCGGGATCGATGCGGTCGAGTCCGTACGAGACCAATTCGCGTGCCGTCCGTTGCAGCTCTGCGGCCAGTTCGGTGCCGGTTGCGCCCGCGCCGACGATCGCGATGTGAAGTTGGCCGGGACGGATGGCGCCGGGCTGGGTCTGGGCACGGATGCAAGCATCAATGAGGCGCCGATTGAAGCGCGCCGCGTGCGCCGGCGTTTCCAGAGGCACCGCATGCTCGGCAACGCCGGGCGTGCCGAAGTCATTGGTGAGGCTGCCGATCGCGATGACGAGCGTGTCGTAACCGATGGCACGCGGTGGGATGAGCACGCGGCCCTCGTCATCGAAGGTGGCAGCCAGATGCACTTGCTTCCTCCGGCGATCAAGCGCGATCATCTCGCCAACGCGATAACGGAACCCATGCCGATGGGCTTGGTCGGGGTAGCTCAGCTCGTTTTCGGCGAGGACGAGGCTCCCCGCCGCGACTTCGTGCAGCAATGGCTTCCATACATGAGTCCGCGCACGGTCGACGAGTGTTATCTCCGCCCGTCCGCGCCGACCAAGACGATCGCCGAGACGCGTCGCCAACTCCAGCCCGCCGGCGCCGCCGCCAACAACGACAATCCAGTGGGGCGGCTGCTCGAGGCGCGAAGACTCCAAGCGCGCCGGCACATCCGGCCGCGGCGCGTCGAGCGAGGGGGGCCTCAACTCTACCACCCGGGTCGAATCGGTTTCTGTGTCCGAACGAGGCCCATCAGGCAGCTCATAGACGGTCACGGTCTCGTTCATCGCTTTGGACATGTCGATCTCCTGTTGTTGTGCGAAGATTGGATGCGTCTGACGAAATGCGGTGCTGAGCTCGCCAGTGATGTGGCGCGTTGCCCGGCTTTTCGGGCCCTTCGTGCGAATGCACCGCAATCTTGCCTCTGAAGACATGCAGGCTGATCGCGGTGTAGACGAGCATTATGGGGAAGACGAAAAGACCCGCGCCCCAGAACATGAAGGCGAGGCTGGTATAGGGTGCTGCGGCCTCGGCAACCGTGATCGAAAATGGGATCATGTACGGCCAGAACGAGATCGCGAGCGTACCGAATGCCGCCGCGAAAATGAGTGCGACCAGCCGAAACGGCACGGCGTCGATGCGGTCTCGAACGCTGATGGCAAGCGCGATGGCCGCGAGAGCTCCAACCGCCGGGAAGACGAACAGGTACGGCCGTTCGAGCCATCGCATCATGACGGCAAGGTCCTGAGCGAGGGCATAGACGAACACGACAATCAGGAATGCGAGCAGTCCGCCAGCCAAATACGGAATCGCGCGATACGCCCTGTCCCGCACATCGCCTTCGCATTTCAGGACAAGCCAACATGCGCCGAGCAGGGTGTAGCCGAGACAGAGTCCTACGCCGCAGAGGAGCGCGAATGGGCTGAGCCAGCCAAATTCTCCGCCGACGTAATGACCATCCGAAATCGGCAGGCCCTCGACCAGTGCGCCGACAGTAAGTCCCTGCATGAAGGCCGCTATGAGCGAACCTCCGGCAAAGCTCGCGTTCCAGATCCAGCGCATGCGCGTTGTATTATGGCGGAATTCGAAGGCGACCCCGCGCAGGATCAACCCTGCGAGCATGAACAGAAGGGGCAAGTAGAACGCGGAGAGCAGAATCGCATAGACCGCGGGAAAGGCGCCCCAAAGGACCACGCCGGTAACGACAAGCCATGTCTGGTTGCCGTCCCAGATCGGCGCCACCGCGTTCATCATAGCTTCGCGTTCTACTTCGTCGCGCTTGGCACCGAAGAGGATGCCAATGCCAAGCGTGAAGCCGTCCAGCAGCACGTAGAGCAACGTGCTGATTGCAAGAACGGCGACCCAGAACTGGATCATCGGCTAACCTCCTGAGACAAAGCGATAGATGTCCGCGGGCCATGTTGGCCGACGACGGACATCGGACGGTTGGGCGTGGCACCGACGGGCGGCGCAGCGAGTTCCTGGCTGGGACCGGTGCGCAGCAGCCGGTAGATGTAGAACGTGCCGAAGGCAAAGATGAAAAGGTATACGGCGCAGAAGACGATCAGCGAGATCGAGGCCGCGCGTGTCGTCAGGAACGGCGTTACAGCGTCGGCTGTTCGCAGCACGTCATAGACCACCCACGGCTGCCGTCCGACCTCGGCCGTGAACCAGCCCGTCAAGATTGCAATGAAGGGCAAGGGAAAGCTGAGAAACGTGCACCACAACAGCGCGCGGTTTTGCTCGAAGCGCCCCTTGATGCTGGAATAGACGCCGGTCCAGGCGAGCAGCAGCATGAGAAGGCCGCAGCCCGCCATGATGCGGAACGCGAAAAACGGTATCAGCACCGGTGGCCGATCCTGCGGTGGAAAGCTGGTTAGACCGACTTCCTTCGAATCGAAGGTCATGGTGGCGACCAGACTCCCGAGGTACGGCACCGTGATCTCAAATTGGTTGCTCTGTGTTGCCTCATTTGGAATGCCAAACAGGACCAGGCTTGCAGGCTGTTCGTCATGCCAGCGCCCTTCAATGGCGGCGAATTTGGCAGGTTGGTATTCGTGGACGATCTCACCCGCGAAGTGGCCGAATAGGAGTTGCACCGGCAGCACGACAGCAGCGAGATAGCCGCCCATCCGCAGCATGATGCGTGCCTCGGCATGGAATTGACCTCGCAGCAGGTGCCAGGCTCCCGTTGCGGCGACGCAGAAAGCGCCGGTCAGGTAGGACGCGAGGAGCATGTGGGGAAACCGCGCCCAGACGACCGGGTTGAAGATGATCTCGGCCCAGTCAGTAGGAATGAAGATGCCGTTCTCGACCACGTAGCCGACCGGTACCTGCATCCAGCTGTTGTTGACCATGATCCAGAACGCCGAGAGCGTGGTGCCGAGCGCGACCATGGCTGTCGAAAACAGGTAGAACCATGGAGCAACTCTTTGCCGCCCGAACATAAGCACGCCGAAGAAGGTCGCCTCGAGCGCGAAGGCGGTGAACGTTTCATAGGTGAGGAGCGGACCCTGGATTGGTCCCATGACGCGCGAGAGCTCGCTCCAGTTCGTGCCGAACTCGAAGGCCAGCACGATTCCGGAGACGACGCCGAGCCCGAACGCGACGCCAAAGATCTTCAACCAAAAATCGAAAAGGCGCCGATAGACCGGCTGGCCAGTAGCCAGATGCATTGCCTCTAGCACGGTCAGCCAAGCTGCCAGTCCAATCGTAAACGCTGGAAAGATGATGTGAAACGACACCGTGAAGGCAAACTGTACTCGAGACAGGAGAAGGGCCGTCAGCTCCATGGTGCATGTCCTCGGCGCCAGAGGTTCGGGTTGCGATATCGCGATCCAACTGTCTTGCTTGTGCCTAGACCGAAGGGATCGTGGTGTTCTGGCGGCAAGAAGGTCGTTTGTTTTTTGTCTGGTGCGTATCCCCCGAACGGGGGAAAGCCTCGGGGGATGTCGGCGCGCTGCGTCGAGGAGTGCTAGGGGAACTCGTCATCGAGCATGGCGGTTACTGCGTCGCTAAGGCCCCGGTCGCGACACATGGGAGTGTGCTAACTGATCGAGCGCACATGCATTGCGCTCTGCATTCGCCTGCGGTTTCGAGCGCGTGTTTGTCTGAAGGAACAGACCAATGAACGCATTGCTGCTCCGGAAAAGAAAATCGACCGTTCGGTGGATGCCGCGTTTGGAGGCGAACGCTAAGCGCTTCTGCTTTTGAGCAACTGCGCGGCTCACCTGAATCTTTTCCGCTGTGGAGATAACGTGTCGGAGGGCTCTGTAGCGTACCCCCTGCCGAGGGGTTCAGCCTGATAAAACATTTGCCTCGGCGAGAATCGTGCAGATCGTCATCGCACCAATTCCGATCGTGACGAGGCCGATGGCTACCTGAATGCCGTGGTTCATCCGGGTGAGCGAACGGGCCGAGGCCACTAGCGGCACCGCAATAACGCTTGAGAGCGCGCCCATCCCGATCATTGAGCCTAGGCCGAACAGCACAATGTAGGCCACTCCCTGCATCGGATCGGCGACCTGGGAGACCGCAACGACCACCAGTGCTGCCGACCCCGCCATGCCGTGCATAAGCCCCACAGCCAGCGAACGCCAACGAAGCCCATGCTCGCGCGTATCTCTTGCCGTCGCGACATTGCTCGGCGGGCGGGCATTGCTATGTGCGTGAGTATGCTGAGTCCCATTAGGGTACTGGTGCGAATGCATGCCGTCGCGTAGGCCCCACACAACGTGGACTCCAAGTCCGACGAGCATCACGCCAACCGCGCATTCGAGGAACCGCGCGAGTATGTCCGGGATAGCCCAACCCAGTACCATCGCAGCGCCTGCGAATGAAAACAGGGTCAAGGTATGCCCGAGTCCCCAGGACAGACCGTGTTTGACGACGTCAGCAGTCCTCGTTCCACGCGCCGCAATGCTTGAGACCGCGGCAATATGATCTGCCTCAAGCGCGTGCTGCATTCCTATGAGAAAGCCCAGGGCCATGATCGGTGCGGACGTCATCCGGTGCCCAATCGTTTCGACCACAACATCACGTCGTCAGGCAAGCACGGTCGCTGACGTGCGGCCGCTTCTTGCGCAATCTTGAGCAGGGATCGAGGGCCATCGGCCCCAGGGATCGCGATCGATTGTGAACGCGCGGTTTCTCCCCCTTCGATCCGATGTGCCTGCCAGCCCACATCGATGTCGAGCTGTCGGGCAGCGTCTGCGGCCGCGTAGGCAAGATTGCCGGTGTAGGTTGGGAATGCGAGCGGAATACGCAAAAGGTCGACCACGCGCATGCCGCTGGAAATAGCGATCGCCGCCACTTGCGCGAGTTCCACCGCTCTCTCGCCGACAACATGGCAGCCGAGCATTTTGGCGCTTTTGCGGTCCACAATCAGCTTGCAGAAACCGGTCTTCTGCCCATCGATGATGGTGCGGACCGAGGAGTCGAACGTCACGACCGAAACGAGGACGTCGTGCTCTTTCCTGGCCTTCGCCTCCGTAAGGCCCACGCTCGCATACTCAGGATCCGTGAAGCTCGCACTCGTATTCACGAACGGGCCCAGCGGGGCGGTCCGTCCCAGCACCGCGTTCGTGGCCGCCGCGAAGCCGTCCTGAATGGCGGTAGGGACAAGCATAAGACGGCCGGTGACGTCGCCAGCAGCGAAGATATGCGGTGCCGAGGTCTGCAAGTAGTCGTCGACCTGGACGAACCCTCGATTGTTGGCTTCCACGCCGGCAGCGGCCAGGTTCAGCCCCTGCGTATCGGCGACCCAGCCGGCGGCTACGACAACGAGCTCCGCTTCTGCGCTCTCCTTTTTTCCGTCTTTCGAGAAATTCATCCGCACTCCGGTCGGCGTTTTCTCGAACGACTCGATGTCGCCGAAGTTCTCGCGCACAACCATGCCAGTGTTCCGGAATCCGGCCGCGACAGCAGCCGATACGTCTTCGTCCTCCGTAGAGAGAATGCGCGGGCCTCGTTCGAAGATTTGAACACACGAGCCGAAGGCGTTGAAAATGGACGCGATCTGTACGGCGGTTGCGCCGCCGCCTATGACCAGCATCGATCGAGGAACTGAGGTCAAATCTAAGGCGGTCCTGTGCGTGCTCGTCAGGTGGGAGCCTGGGACATCGAGCGAACGGCTGACGCCCCCAACGCCGATGATGATCTTGTCCCCCTGAAGGCGCAGCCCCGTGTCGGTGAGGACGGTGTGAGGATCCACGAACCGCGCCCTACCGGCCCGCTCGTAGATCTTCACGCCCGCCGACTCTATCTGCTCGCGAAGCGACGAGTGGGCCACGACATCGTCGACGACGTCGCGTACGTGCCGCAGCAACTGCGGATAATCCAGAACCGGCTCGCCAACGACGATACCGTACCGGCCCAATTGCCGCGCTTCGCGGATCAGCCGAGCAGCATGGGCCAGTGCACGCACAGGGACCGGGCCGTCATTCGCTGCCATCCCGCCAAATGCAGAGCTGGTGACCAGCACAGTGCGCGCTCCCAGGTCCGCGGCGCGAAGAGCAGCAACCGCTCCCGCCGGTCCGGCGCCGATAACGACAACGTCTGTCATCTGTAGGTTTCTCCTTGCAATGAATCTTGGATTACGGATTGCCACCTCGGACCAAGGTCGGCATCCCTCCGTCGAAGTCCGCAGCATCCGCATAGTGGGCGGGCTCGAGGTCAGGAATAGGGATCCGGCTAGGAGATGCGGTAGCATCCGTTCCGGCCCGGCTCAGCGAAACTTGCTGCGCCTTGCCCAGTGCCTTGGCCAAAAGTTTCCGTGAGCGGGGCGTGTCGCGGATTTTCCGATTCGCCAATGCCAGCTCGACTGCACGCTGCGGTCGGCTGCCGACGCCCATGAAGAAGGCTGCCGCGTGATCGGCGTAGGCTTCGGGCCGTCGCGCCAGCAACAGCTCGTACGCTGCAGCGGCGCGTTCTGCTTCGCTCGCAGCTTTGCTGTCCCTACGTGCGGTCAGGATCTCAGCATAAACCGCGCGATACTCTGGATCGTCAGAGGTTTCGAGCAGCGGCGTGATGAGCGCCGCGGCGACCTCCAACTGTCCGCGCGCGAGCGCCACCTCGGCGCGGTGGCCACGTCCCGGAACATGCTGCGGCAGTATCGCATCGAGTTCGATGAAGATAGCCTCCGCACGATCCAGTTCGCCGCGTCGCATCGCGCTCACGGCCCATTCGAAGAGCAGTTGGCCGCACGGTATCGGTGATACGCTATCGTCCGCATCGAATGCGGCCGCATAACAGATTTCGGCCGCAGCCCATTGATCCATTTCCGCCAGCAGCGACGCAAGCGCGCCAAGGGTGTGAATCCCAGGATCGTCCTTCACCAATCTTTCACGAAGAATCAGCGCCTCGCTATATCGGCCCGTCGCCTGCAGCAGCGCCGCCCTTTCGACATCAATCTCTTGGCTCGGATGTCCGGTCGCGAGCGCTTGATCGAGAAGCGCGTCAGCTTCCTCAAAACGATGGAAACGCTCCGCGAGCCGCGCGCGGATGTAGAGCGAGACTCCGATACTGGGCGACAAGGCGAGAGCCTCGGTGGCGACCAGTTCCGCGCGGTCATGATCCACGATACGACCGAGCAAATCGCCGCGAAGAAACAGAAGCTTCGACAACGCTTCTAGGTCTTCGAAGGCCGCACTTTCGACGCGGCGAAGCTCGAGGCTCTCGATCGATGCCGACAGATTGGCAACGGCAATTCGCCCGCTCGTATATCGTTTGGGTCCGAGCATCATGCGGCGTGGGCCTTCAGACCCGTCAACAGCGCCGGATAGCCGCGCGTCAACGATCCGCCGTCGATTACGATCGTGTGACCGTTGATCGACCGCGCAGCGTCCGACGCCAGAAACACAGCCGCCGCGGCAATCTCTCGCGCGTCGACCGCGCGGTTCATCGGGATCATGCTCAGGAACAGCTCGCGCATCACGGGATTCTCCAACTCCTTCCTCGTCAACGGCGTCTCGACGAGGCCCGGTGCGATGCCGACAATACGGATGCCGTGACCGCCGAGCTCCAAGGCGCCACAGCGCGTGATCATGTCCACGCCGGCTTTCGCCGCGCAGTAAGCGGATTGCCCCTCGCCGGGCTGCTGTGCGTTAACCGACGAGATATTGATGATGACGCCGGGGCGTCCCTGCTCGAGCATCTGACGAGCGCCGTGCTTCACGCCGTAAAAGACGCCGCCCAGCGTCACGGCCTGGACGGATTTCCACTTGGCGTCGGTCAGCTCGATGAGCGGCGTAATCGCGCCAAAACCCGCGCAGTTCACGACGATATCCAATGAGTCGAATGCTCGGCGCGCCTCTTGCATCGCGGCTTCGACCTGGCTCTCGTCCGATACGTCGGTCACTCGGCCGATCGCGCGATCGCCAAGCTCGCGTGCGGTCGCTTCGAGCGCGTTCGCGTTCATATCGCAGAGCAACACGCTCGCTCCCGCTTCAATAAAAGCCGCCGCGATCGCTTTGCCGATCCCGGATGCAGCGCCGGTTACGACGGCGCCCTTGTCCTTCAACATATTCATGTTCAATTCTCCTGTGTTGGCGGTGGGTGAGTTCCACACGCACGGTTAGCGTTCGAAGCTAGGCGCGCTCAGCTTTCAGATAGTCGTGTACAACTTGACCATCGCTGAGCGTCATGTCCCAAAGGTGTTGGCGACCCTCGAGAACGCGCACGACCGGAAGCGCCGCCACTGGGCAGCCGACATGCGGGACTAAGAACAACTCTGCGGGTCCTCCCCAGGCGCCCTTCAGCCGCACATCGTAGATACCGACCCGGACGAGCTGAGCGATCTTTGGCGTGTGATTGTCAACGTCAGGAAACAGCTTGAGCACGAGCTGGGTGGTCTGCAGCTCCTGCTCGATCTCGGCTAAGCGGTGCGAGAGGTCCACCGCGCGATACGGCATGGTCGCAAGTGCGACCTGCACGCCGCCATAAGAGAGGGTGCCGGTCAGCACTTCTCGTACGGTCTTTAGCCCGGGCTCCCCGTAACGCTTGGGGAAGCCGAGGATCTCCCGACCGGCAAGCGTCGGCGATTCGCTATCGAGGAAGGCCTGGAAGACGTAGATGGCCGGTTTGCCCTCGAAGGTGCAAGCCACCGAATGGCCGACCTCAGTGTACGGACCGAATCCGGTGACGTCGGCCATGTGCCGCCATTCTATGGTAACGCGGTTACCCTCGGCAGGTTGGAGCGGTGGGGGGACAACCGCGCGCACTGCCTCCGCAGTGCTCTCGTATGTGACCACGAGCTGGTGCATGTTCTTGTAGTGCCACGGCCCTCGCGGGTAAGCGGGCCTCAGAGTCGGCATCACCGGATATTGCAGGAACGTGTTAGTCTCAGGTGCCATAAAAGCGGCCTTGCTTGTCATGAATTGCATGTTCAACTCCTCAGAAATGATGGTAGGGGGATGTCGGCTCGCAGGTTAGGCTCGCGCACGTAAGGAAAGATCCGGCTCGCTGGTTTCGTGGGGGCATCGACTCCGTCGCCCAGCCGCTCGCCTCGCCCACCATTCACGATGAGCGTGAGCAGATCGTCGAGGATATCGTCCTCGAGCCACCGACCGCCCGCAGTCTGGTGCTGGTCGTTGTCGATCAGCGTGCGTTCGATCTCGAGAAAGTTTCCGACCGCGAATGATTGCGCCAGATCGAGAATCAGATAATCGGCGATGAGCAGATCGCGTAACGGATGGCGCCCGTCGGCACGCAGCGGCCACTCAGTCTTGCCATCGAGACCGTCGAAAAAGGCGAGGTTCGCATCAAGACGCGACTCGTAGAGTGGCCTGTATACATCTGAGAGCGCAAAGCCGTCTTCTCGGTTGTAGAGATCGCGCAGTTCCACGCCCCTGGTGCGCGGATCGCGAGTCGGGTTGGCCATGACGACGTTTTTGATCTCCGGCCGGCCGACACGTTCGATCCGGATCGGCTTGCCGCGGCGCGTGACAAGATTCTCCGCGATTGCGCCGACCAGCGTAACGCCATCGAAGCGTCCGACGATCGGAGCGGAGGGAACCTCGACGACGATCGACAAGACATCGCGAAACTGAACGGTGTTGGCGGCTGTGTTGAAAGACAGTTTGCCCGAAATATCGGTGCGGAGCGCGGCCTCGACATCCATGAAGAACGGGTCGCTGACCAGTCCCGCGAAGACGCGCATACCATCCTTTTGCAACGGTTCTCCAAGTACGAAGCTCGCCTCGCGCCCGTCAGACGTAACGACGCGTCCTGTCTGAACGGAGCTGCCTTCCGGCACGTCACTGAAGGTGAAATCAATCGTGTGTTCCGTCGTGCCATGCACGAGGCTGCTACCCGATCGCGTCAGCGGCCTTAAGCGGAAGCGGTAGGTGACGACATCGCTGAAAAAAGACTGCGATGTAGCCATGGGAAATACGTCCATGATCAGGACGAGATTGCCCGGGCGTTCCGGGCTGGGGAACGCGTAGAAATCAGTAATGTCCACTGCTGGATCGCCCATTACTGCCGGGCCGCTGAAATGGTCTGACATGGTGAAGCTTCGCCTTTCGTCTCAGAATTTCTTTTCGATGATGCCCTTGAGCGCGTTCAGCCCAGGCACGAACAGGTATTCGCCGCCCTTAACTTTGACGAAGGTGGGTAGATCGAACAGGAACGGTCGTTTGGCGCCGGGCACGGACAATTGCGAACCTTCGCCACCCGTCCCATTGAGCGGGTCCTGCTCGTTCGGATCGAGTCCCATGAACTCTCCGCCCTTCATCCATTCCTTCTGGACGAACTCGAACTGCCGCTCGATGTCGGCCTGGATGAACAGATTGACCAAGCCGCGATCCACACCGTCGTCCTCGAGTGCGCCGTAAGCGAGGTGTGGGCCGTACTCGACGCCGCGGCGGATCAACCGGTGCCGCCTCACTGCGGTCGCACGCTTCAGTGGCGTCGCTCGTGGGTTGCTGCGCCTCAGATGCGAGCCGAGGGGGCACCGCAGCCCTTGGTCGTCGCCAGCATAGGTGAAGTTGTTACGCCGATGCGGGTCGGCCGCGATCGCGGGATCGTCCTTCTCGGGTGACAGGTCGACCGGACACCCGCTCGGCCACCGGCCCATGATTTTCGCTCCGACCAGATCCTGGTGAGATCGGTCGTCAGAACCGTAGAGCGACTTCGCGGCCGTGGCCAAATATCGGCGATACGCCGCGACGTCCTGGTACAGTTTGCGGAAGACGACGTACGTGCCGTTGACCCGCAGCTCGCGCGGTTCGGGCACCGGCGTCCCGTCAGGGCCGGATTCATCCTCGTAACCGAGCAGGAACTCGCCCGGTTTCAGCGCACGCCACGTGCCGTCTGCCTCCAGCACGCCGTCGCCGGGGTACGCGGGCGCGTCCGCGCCCTCGATCGGCGGCTGTGAAATTGGATCGGCAAAACCGAAATGCTCGCCCTCTGACCCGATCCCGTCTTCATGCGCGAGCGCCTTCGTGTCCTGCACGAACCGGATCTCGACCCCGCCCGTCGCTTCCATCTCGGCGCGAATGATACGCGTCGCCTCTTCGCGGCCCTGGTCGGAATCGGTTCGAATCCACCCCATCGCGTGAATGTCGGGGCCGCCGAGACCGCCCTCCCAATGTTCCGGCGCGTGCGGTCCGACATCGCCCACCACATTGGCGCGGCCGCGCATCCCGACCCGGAACGCTTTGGGGAAGCTGTCCAGCGACTGTTGAGACAGGCCCAGCGCCTTCAGCCCTTCGTGGGTGAACCCTATGTTGACGGTGAACCGCGTTCCGTGCTCTTCGCACCGCGTGTTCACGCGCTTGAACATGTTGCGCAACCATGCGCGAGCTTTGACGCCATCGTTGAACTTCACAAAGATATGGCGTCCGTACCGCATGAGGATGGGCGCGACGACATTGTCCTGAATGTCGCGAAGATTGTGCTTCAGGTCAGCAGCGGTCAGATTTGGTGACAGAGTTGCGGTGCTCATTGTCGTAATCCTCGATCCAAGGGTATTCGTCGCTACGGCGGCGGATGGGATCGACCCGAGACGTTGCTCAAGGCCGATCCACCTGCCGCAGATGCGTGCTACGCGGCCTCCTTCACGCCCAACCGCTCCGGAACATCGGTGAACTGCCACTCGTTGGCGACGTCGGTGTCGATGGCGGCACCGCTCCGCACGAATTGGTAGGGCTTGGCCAGCTCGCTGAAGAAAGCATTGACCTTGTCCTCGATACTGCCGTCGCTGGAGTAGACCGCGCGCTGGAACTTCTGCGTCTTCTGGTACCAGTCGGCCATCTTCTGGATCTGGCCCAAATTGAGGCTCGGAAGAGCGTCGTAGCAGGCCATAGTCTTGATCTGCCCGCGCACGACGTACTGCACGATGTCGCGCGCCGTCGCGTCCGGGCCGGTCGGACAGCCAATGCACTGGCCCCAGAGCTTCTCGAGGTTCGACTTTCCGTTAAGCACGAAGTCGTCGAAATACTTCTCCAGGCTGCTGTCGAACTGCGTGACGAAGTAGAGCGTGGGACCGAACTCGATGCTGGTGCCGACGAACCAGCGCGCCGCCCGGATCAGGCCAAGCGTCGTCGTCGCCTCCGAGAACGTCTTTCCAGGGCCTGCCCAGAATGGAGCCTCGCGGCTCAGCGCATCCGTGGCCCCGACGAGGTCGGCATCGGGCTTGAGGGGCCACATGCCCGTGAACTCGTGCACCACCTCGCCGTTACTGCCCGTCATGAGGAGGCCGGGGTGCCGCACGTCCCACTCGCCTGCGCTCACCGCTGGTCCTGCGGGCTTGTTGACCGCGGCGGTTTCAATTTTGCTTTGCATTGTCATGCGATTCTCCTTGCTTGAGGTTGGCTCGACAGAGCGGATTGCGGTGCTCTGTTCGCAAAGAAAATCGGATGTTTGAGGCCTCGTGCGTATCCCCCGAACGGGGGAACGCCTCGGGGGATGCCGGGAGTTGCGTTGCTTGCAGGCGCAATCGGAATTCACCTGCGCGAAAACGCCAGTGGCAGCCGCGCCCTCAGGAATGAGGTGCGCAGGCTGCCACGGGACTCGGATTTGAGCGCGTTCTCTGCACGCGCGCTCGCAATCAATGCGCGCCGCTGGTGTCGACCGGACCTTTTGGTTTCGGCGCCAGCCAGATGATCATTGCCGCGACGAACAAGCAGATGGCGATCACGCCGAACATGTTGAGCGTGGCCAGCATGACGCTTTGGCCTTCGACCGCGCTCGAAAGCAGGGCTCTGGCGGTGTCCGCCGGAATGCCCTGCGATGTCATGGCGTCCAGTGTGGCCTGGCCATTATTGATCACCCCGGCGAGCTCAGTCTGATTCGTGCGCGTTGCATTCGACCACCCGGTCTGGACGAGCGAGGTCGCGAAGGCGCCGGCAAGCGTGCGCATGAAGTTGGAGATCCCCGCGGCGTTGGCCTGTTCCTCAGGTTTGACGCTCGCCATTGCGAGGCCCGTCACTGGGATGAAGAACATCACCATCGTCGTGCCCGTCAGAAAGGTCGGCAAAGCCATTTGCATGAATGTGATGTCGGGGGTGAAAGTCAGCATCCTCCAAACCATGATCGCGCCAAGCAGAACCACGCCGAGCGAGATGATGAGGCGGACATCGATGCCGCGTTCCACCGCCTTGCCGACGAGAGGAGCCGAGGCGACGGCGAGCATGCCCATGATCCCCGTGGCGTAACCGGCCCACGTTGCGGTGTAGCCCATGTTCGACTGCAGCCAGAGCGGCAGAAGGACGACGCTCGCAAAGAAAGCTCCGTAACCAAACGAATAGGTCGAGGCTGCAGCGGTGAATCCACGATGGCGAAAGATGCGCAGATCCACGATCGGATTCGGCTCCGTCAGCTCCCAGATCACGAACGCCACGAACCCGACTACGGCAACTACCGCGAGAACCTGGATTTCATGAGAAGCGAACCAATCCTTATTGCGCCCTTCATCCAGCATGATCTGCAGCGCGCCCACCCAGATGACTAGAAGCGCGAGCCCGATCTTGTCGATGAAGGCCGGGCCGGTGGGATCCGGTTGGCCACGCAACAACATCAGCAGCGCGAGTCCTCCTGCCCCGGCTACCGGCACCTTGATGAAAAAGATCCACTCCCAGCCGATGCTATCGCAAATGATGCCGCCCAGAATCGGCCCGGCCACCGGTCCGACGAGGGTCGTCATCGCCCAGAGCACCGTGGCTTGAGTTGCTCTTTCCTTCGGAAACACCCGCAGGAGAAGCATCTGCGATAGCGGCATGATGGGGCCGCCCACAAGACCCAGCAACACCCGGCAGGCAATCAGCTGGCCGAGCGAGGTCGCGAATCCACAGAGCAACGAAATGATCGCAAAGGCGAGGTAACAGAAAAGGAACACACGAATGGCTCCGAACCGCCTGGTCAGCCAGCCGGTAAGCGGGACAGTGATCGCTTCCGCAACCGCATAGGACGTGATGACCCACGTGCCTTGTGTCGAAGACACGCCGAGTGCGCCTGCAATCGTCGGGACGGAGACATTGGCAATCGTGGTGTCCAGTACGACAAGAAAATTGCCTAGCCCGATAAACAGCGCCGCGACCAGCAGCTTACCGCCGGTCAGCGGCTGAGCCGCTTCCGGCGTAGCAGAAATGGTTCTCGCAACGGACATGGTCGTCTCCTCCCGTCTGATGGGATCAGTGGCTTGCCCTGGTATCGATGGTCACGTTCATCGAAAGACCGACGCGCAGCGGGTGGGCTTCGAGCTCCGCCTTGTCGAGCGCGATGCGCACGGGCAGGCGTTGAACCACCTTGATCCAGTTGCCCGTGGCGTTTTGCGACGGGACCAACGCGAACGCCGAGCCGGTGCCGCCGGAAAGGCCCACGACACGGCCTTTGAATTCCACCTCCGAGCCATAAAGATCGGAGGTGAGTGTCACGAGCTGCCCCTCGCGGACGTTCCTCAGCTGAATTTCCTTGAAGTTGGCATCGACATACACCTCGGCGACGGGGACGATGCTCATCAGCTGCGAGCCCGCTTGGACCCTCTGGCCGACTTGCACTTGACGGCGCGTCACCACTCCGTCGACCGGGGCGCGTATGACCGTGCGCTCCAGATCCACCCGGGCCTGATCTAGACGGGCTTGTGCGTTCGCGACTTCCGGATTCGTTTGAACCGTGGTGTTCCGCGTCAGCACGACATTCGCCTTCAGGCTGCCGATGGCCGCTTCACGAGTGGCCGCTGCCTGGATCTGGTTGGCGCGCGCCGCTTCGAGCGCGGCCTCCGCCATGCGCAACGCATTCTCCGCAGAGGTCAACTCGTCGCCCGACACGGAGCCGGACGCAGCCAGTGCCTTGCGCCGCTCGAAATCGATGCGCGCGCGGTGGAGGGTCGATTCGGCGGAAGCGACATCGGCCGCCGCCCGCGCCTGGTCGGCCCCGCGCGCGGCGACTTGCGCGGTTAGCGCCTCGTCGTTCGCGAAATAGCCGCCCACGCGGCGTTCGGCCTGGCCGAGAGCAGCCTCCGCTTGCGCGACGGCGATGCGCGCGTCGGTATCGTCGAGCTGGATCAGAACGTCGCCTCTCGCGACTGTGTCGGTGTCGCTCGCGAAGACTGCTTCTACCGGACCGCCGATCAGCGGCGTCACTTGAGCAGTATCCGCGCCGACATAAGCGTTGTCGGTGGCTACGTACCGCGAACCGATCAGCTCGTCATAGGCGTAATAGCCGGCGCCGCTGATCACAACCGTTGCGGCGAGGCCGGCAAGAAGCTTCTTACGCAGCTTCTTCCGCCTGGTGTTCGCGGCATCCGCGGCGGATGGCGCAGACTGGATGTGCTGTTCAAGTTCGGCTTGTGTGATGGGCTTGTTCATGACGGATTCCTTTTCTGGATTGGGTTGGTCTTTAGGCTTGAGGACGAGGCAATCGCTGCTCGATCGTGCCCGCGGATGTTCTCCACCGCGTTCATGGGCGTTTCGCGTCGTTGCGCGAGAATTGGAAGCCGCCGCCCAGAGCGCGGACGAGCGCGACATCCAGAGCAAAGGCACGCGTCTCGAGATCGGCGACGGCTTGCCGGTTCTCGATCAACCGATCTTCGGCGGAGAGCACCTCGAGATAGGTCGAA
>Ga0137452_1000256_pt1 | contig 15734 bp, 11 predicted proteins | sample EasRivERMGT513_2_FD_102312 | JGI IMG/M metagenome (GOLD analysis project Ga0137452, IMG submission 102312) | Soil microbial communities from meander-bound floodplain in the East River, Colorado, USA - East River MetaG ERMGT513_2 | ecosystem: Environmental > Terrestrial > Soil > Floodplain ...
GAGCCGGAAATCTTGAAGCTGGCCGCAGGCATCGAGCAGGCGAGCGAACATCCCTATGCGCGGGCGATCACCGCTGCCGCCCACGCGCGCAGGCTTGCTCACGGCCTTGCCTCCGATTTCGAGGCTTTTCCCGGAAAGGGCGTGAGCGGACGCGTCGATGGCCGCGCGCTCCTGGTCGGCCGGTCGGTGTTCCTGCGCGAGCGGGACCTCGATCCTTCGCCGCTCGAGGCGACGGCGGTAGGGTTGCGGCGGCAGGGAGCAACCGTCCTCTTCGTGGGTGTCGACGGGCGGATCGCCGGCCTCATCGTAGTCACCGATCCGATCAAGCCCTCGACTCGCGAGGCCCTCGACGCCCTGCGCAAGGAGGGTATCCGCATCGTCATGGCCACGGGCGACAGCCGTTTGACCGCGGTTGCGGTCGCCTTGCGGCTTGGTCTCACCGATGTGGCCGCCGAGGTCCTGCCTGAACAGAAGAGCGAGATCGTGGCCTCGCATCAGCGCGCCGGACGCAAGGTCGCCATGGCGGGTGACGGGATCAACGATGCGCCGGCGCTGGCGCTTGCCGATGTCGGGATTGCGATGGGGACCGGAACGGATGTGGCCATCGAAAGCGCCGATGTCACGCTGCTCAAGGGCGATCTCACCGGCATCGTCAGAGCACGGCGCCTGTCCAAAGCGACGATGCGCAATATCCGGGAGAACCTGTTTCTTGCCTTTGTCTACAACGCTGTCGGCGTACCGATCGCGGCGGGCGTGCTCTATCCCTTCTTCGGCGTGCTGCTCTCCCCTGTGATCGCAGCGGCGGCGATGACGTTCTCCTCGGTCAGCGTGATCCTGAATGCGCTTCGCCTGCGGGCGTTACGCCTCTAGTGCGGCCCGCGCTTGCCAATTCGGGCCGACCTGCATAGGTTCGGCCGCCCCGTGAAAGCACCGGTAGCTCAGCTGGATAGAGCACCAGACTACGAATCTGGGGGTCGTGGGTTCGAATCCTGCCCGGTGCGCCATTCATCTATGCGGACAATTCTCCGCGATCCCGATCCTGCGCTGAGGGGTGTCGCTTGAAAAGCGATGGACTGCGTTCGGATGCGAGCGCGCCCGCTCCGAGCACCACCATTCTACTTGGCGATGGCGGTCTGGAGTATCTTGGCGACCTCGTCGGATTTCCGATTGTCGTCGCTGCCCTTCCCCGAAGCCGCGTCCAGCGGCGACACGCCCATGTCGTCCACGATGTCCACTTTCGCGCCGTGACCGATCAGATGCTGGACCACGCGGGGCCAAGCCCATTGCACCGCGCCGAATAGCGCGCTCTGCCCGCCCCGCTCCGGCAGCGTGTTGCCACGCCCCCAGCGCGCGGTCCTGCTCTTGACGTCGGTGATCCGCGCATTCACGTCGGCGCCCTTGGCCAACAGCATTTCGAGCGTTGCGATCGACCGATCCTGAACATCAGCGGCGTCGGGATTGAAGCGCGGGCTCTGCTCCATACCTAGCCCCGCGGCGGCGATCAACGGTGTCACGCCCATCACGTTGGGCACGTCGACACGCCCGCCGTGATCCAGCAGCAGCCGCACGGCCTCCTTGTCTTGTGACGCGGCGGCGCGCAACAGAGGCGTCGCGCCGGTGGTTATGATCCCGTCGGCGAAGCGGCCGGAATTGCCGCCGCGCCCAGGCCGGTGCATGTTCAACTGGGGATTGGGGTTGACGCCAGCATCCAGAAACAGCCGTGCCAGCTCGAGCGCGGTGGTCTTTTCCGTCACGATGGGCGGCCCGGTGCGTTCTTCGTAGGTATCCAGACTGTAGCTATTCATGTCGATCGCCGTGTACAGCGGCGTGCGGCCCCACCAATCCCAGACATGCGGATTGGCGCCGCGTTCGAACAGGAGCCTTGCCGTGTCGAAGGCGAAATTGTCCATGGCCACGATCAGCGGCGTCACACCGTCGGGAGACGGCCGGTTGGGATCCGCGCCGGCGTCCAGCAGCGCGGCCACGCAGTCCTTGCATCCCGAGCGCGCCGCATAGAGCAACGGTGTCATACCGCCGGTGGGGCGATACTGGTTGCGCGGCTCGCCGGTCGTCTGGCTCGGCCAGTCGTTGGCCAGGGCGCGGGCATTGACGTCCGCCTTGCGGCCGATGAGAAATCGCGTCATCTCGGCCGAGCGCGCATCCGCCGCCCACATTAGCGCCGTCTGGCCGCGCCATTTCTCTTTCGCATTGACATCGGCGCCGTGGCGCACCAAGAGGCCGGCAACGTCCACGGATCCCGAGCGCGCGGCCAGCATCAAGGCCGTCTGGCCCTCCTGGTTCGGCGCATTCGCGTCACTGCCCGCATCAAGCAGCATTCCGACCAGGCGGGCATCGGCCACCTTCACGGCCTCCGCCAAAGGGCTCGAGCCGTATTTGTTGATGACATTGGGTTTTGCCCCGCGCGCGAGCAGCGCACGGGTGAGCTCCGCGTCGATCTTGTAGACGGCCCAGTGCAGCGGCGTGGTGCCGTCGCCCTGGGCGGCGTTCACGTCGGCGCCCGCGGCGATCATCTTGAGCGCGGCGCTGCGATCGCCCGCCTGGATCCGACCGGCGAGGCTGTTATCGGCCGCGACGGCCGCGACGGAAGCTGCGAGCCAAAAGACGACCGCGGGTACGACGTGCTTCATAGCGATACCCATCAGAGCACATCTCCTCCGAGGCCATTGTGATGCGCCCAATAGCCCTTGTGTGCGTCATAGGCGAACTTGAGCGGGTCGGCGAAAGTCCGAGGCAGGCCTTTCATGACGCCCTCGTCGATCATTTCCTGGGCGCTCATGCCCTTCTTGACGAGCTCGAGCATGCGATCGAACAGCATGCGCGTCATGTCGAACTCGGCCTGCAGCTCGGCGCGGCCGATCACGGGACCGTAGCTCGGCACGATCCGCGTCTGTGCGTTGGTGAGGTCCAAGAGCTTCTGCTGCGAATCGGCGCGCCCGCCCAGCCAGCCACCGCCGAACCAGTCCAGCACGGGATCTTTGAGCGGAGAGACGGCATCGCCAGCAGCCAGCACATTCGCGTCACGGAAGAACACATAGATGTCGCCGTCGGTGTGCGCCTCAAGCAGGTGGCCGTACTCGATCTTTTGGCCGCCGGCGAGAATCTCGCCGCGGTCGAAAAAGGTCTTGGTCGGATGAGCTTCTTTAGGCAGCGCTTTCTCGTACCGGTCCTCGTGCTGCAGGTAATAGTCCGTGGCCAGATGGGCGCGGGTCTTCTCATGAGCGATGATCGTCGCCTTTAGTCGCCCGAAAGCCAGGTTCCCGCCCACCTGATCGCGGTGCCAGTGCGTGTTGAACACAGTCTCGACTTTGCCTGCACCCGGCAGCCCGCGCAGGCGCGCAAGCACCGCGTCGGTGAATTGAGCGGCGCCGCTATCCACCAGCACCTGACCGGCGCTCGCGGTGCGCACCAGGATATTGCCCCCGGCGCCTGTGAGCATGACGAAACCGTCGCTCACCGGGACGATGGCGGGGCTACCTTGCGCGAAGGCGGAGCGCGCGAAGGGCGCGAGCGTCAGACCCACGACGCCGCCCAACGCAGCTTTCAGTATTGCCCTGCGCTCAAACACCGGCGATCTCGCCGGTGCTGTCGCCGAAGCTCTTCATCTCCAGGCCCGCCTTGTTGAGCACCGTGAGATGCAGATTCGAGATCGTCGTGCGTTCGGGCAGCTCGACCTGCCGTCCTCCCTTGAGCCTGCCGGCGGCGCCGCCGACGAGGATGTTCGGTATCGGATAATTGGTGTGCAAGTTGCTGTTGGCCATGTTGGAGCCGTAGAGCAACATCGAGTTGTCGAGCAGAGTGCCTTCGCCGTCGGGTGTTTTCGCCAGCTTCGCGACGAACTCCGCGAACCGCTCCAGGTGATAGCGCTGGATCTTGACCAGCTTCTCTATCCGATCGAGATGATCGGCATGATGTGACAGCGGATGGAAGGAGTCCGGCACGCCGATGTGATTATAGGTCCGGTTCGTGCCTTCGCCGACCATGATGTAGGACGCCACGCGCGTGAGATCGGCCTGATAGGCAATCGCGATCAGATCGAACATCAACTTGACCTGCGCGTCGAACGTATCCTGCTCGCCCAGCGGCGTCTCGGGAGTCTTCACGCCCGAGAGATCACGCTTCTGCGCAAGCTCGACGCGCCGTTCGATCTCTCGCACCGTCTCCAGGTAGCCGTCGAGAAGCACTTTGTCGCCCGGACCGAGGTCCTGTTGCAGCGCTTTGGTACGCTCCGCGATGAAATCAAGTATGCTTCGTTTCTGCCTGACGACGGCCGCGCGCTCTTCCGGTGTAGCGCCTTCACCGAACAACTGTTCGAAAACTTTGCGCGGGTTGGCCTCCATCGGCAAAGGCGAGTTTGCATTCCGGTACGACAGCGTGGCGCTGTAGAGGCAACCGAATCCAACCTCGCACGCGACCGCCTGGACGTCACCCTCCGCGCAGACCTCCATCGACGGCAGCGCAGTCTCCTGGCCGATCTTGCCAGCAATGATCTGATCGATCGTCGCAGACATGCTGGGACCGGGCGCTTTGAGATCGGGCTTGAAACCGCTGAGCCAGGTCGCCGGGTTGTATTTGTGCACGGAGGCGACGCTGGCCTTGTTCTCGAGATGGCCGAACGACGTCACGAGGTGCTTGTAGGGCTCGAGCGGCTCGAGAATGTGGCTGAGCTTGAAATTCGCGCCGTCGCCGCTCGGGGTCCAGCGATCCCCTTCCTTCCCATGGGCCGTGTTCCACATGATCGCGCCATGGGGAATATAGAAGAAGCCCGCCCGCAGCTTCCGTGCGGCGGCGGTCTGCGCGAGCGCGGTGGCGGCCGGGATCATCGCATCGAGCAACGGCAGTGCGAGGGACACGCCCGCGCCCTTGAGCAACGTCCTGCGAGAAAGATGCTTCTTGGTCAGATACACGGTCTTCACTCCTCCAGCGCCTGCATGCGGAATGCACCGCTCGATACAATCCCTGAAACGATCGACGAGAACCGGTTATCGTTCTTGGCGGCCGCGCGCACGATTGCCCGGACCTGCGGCATGTCCTCGGGCGCGATCTCGCGCCCGAGCGCGTACATCATGAGCTTCTCCGTCAGCGCCTGGACGAACTGGTCGGGGCGGCGCAGCAGGGAGCGGCGCAGGTCCGCCGGACCCTTGATCGCTCTGCCGTCGGGCAGGACCGTGCTCGAATCGATGGGCGCCTCGGCTTGCCAATCGACGTCGCGCCACTGGCCGGTGACGGTGAAGCTTTCCAGCGGCAACCCGTGGGGTTCGATCACGCCGTGGCACATGTTGCAGGTCGGATTCTTGCGATGCTCTTCCAGCATCGCACGAATGGTCTTCGGAGCCTCGCCCGGCTTCGTGCTCAGATCCGTCACCACATTCGGCGGCGGCGGCGACGGCGGCGTGCCGAGGAGCTTCTCGAGCACCCAGGCGCCGCGCACCACCGGCGAAGTCCGGTTGCCGTATGACGTGTGCAACAGCACGGCGCCCTTGCCGAGGAGCCCGAAGCGGGTCTCGTCCTTGAGGACCACACGCCGGAACTGCGCGCCGTGCACCGAGTCGATGCCGTAGTGCCGCGCGAGCCTTTCGTTGAGGAAGGTATGGTCGGCCGTCAACAGCTCCTGCACGTTCCTGTCTTCAAGCAGGATGCTCCGCAGGAAGAGGTCGATTTCGGTCGCGAAATCCTGGCGCAGCTCGGCGCTGAATTCGGGAAAGAGGATCCGATCCCACTCGAATTTGCCGATCTCATCGACGTTGAGCCAGCGGAGCGCGAAATCCGTCACCAGCGTCTCGGCCCGCGGATCGGCCAGCATGCGCCGTACTTGGGCGTCCAGCACGCCGGGACGTCGCAGTTCGCCGGCGTTCGCGAGCTTGAGCAGCTCATCGTCGGGGCCTCGCTTCCACAAGAAGAAAGACAGGCGCGAGGCCAGCTCCCGATCGCTCAGCGCATAGAATTTCGCGTCTTGCGCATTCTTCGGCCGGGCGATTCCGCGATAAAGAAAATCCGGGCTCGCCAGAACCGCCGTTACCATCTGTTCGATCCCGGCGTCGAACCCGCCGGATCCTTCGCGGCCGGCGTCGTAGAAGGCCATCAACCCGGCGAGATCTTCCTTCGTGACGGGCCGGCGGAAGGCACGCCCGGCGAGATCCGTAGTGATGCGCTCGGCGCAGGCGCGCTCTTGCGCGGGGGCCTCGGGCCTGCAGATGAATAATTTCTCCCGGCTGGGTGTGCGGGTCGGGCCTGCCGCCTGGGGGCCCACGACCAAGACGGGCCCAACCACGCGCGGCAGACGCAGATATCCGACGAAAGCCCACCCGTCATACTGGGTACCGCCGGCAATCGTGTCGTCGGTTGCCACACGGGAGCGCTCGATGAACGTCACGACGACTTCGTGCACACCGGCCTTGACCTGCACGGGGATATTGGCGAACCGCTGCATGAGCTTCGCTCCCGCCGGCGCACCGCCGCCGAGATCCACGAACGCACGATCCGCTTCGCCGCCGACCTTTTGCCGGAAGACTTCCGTGCGATCGATCAGCATCACCACCGTTGTCTCGTTCTCGACCCCGCGTGGGTAGACCCCGAAATCGAGGTCCGTGATGGTGATGCGGTACTCCCCGTCCGCCGGGAACGTGTAGTCGAACCTCGTGCCGCCGCGCGTGCCGAGCGGCATGCCGTCCACATAGCCATCCTGGTCGCCGGCAGCTGCGGGAGGGGGAGGGAAAGAGGCACTGACGACTTTCGGCACCGGGTCGCCGACTGCCATACGCGAGACCGTTCGCGCGACATTGACGTACTGCTCCAGGAAGGCGGGTGACACGGTCAACGCCGAAGCGATGTTGCTGAAGCCTTCGACCTCAATCTCGGCCGGCAGGTACTGCTTGGGATCGATCTCCACAGCCAGGAGATCCTTCACCGCATTGGCATACTCGGTACGGTTCAAGCGCTGGACGGGAACGCGGCCCGCAAGGTGCGTCTTGCTGCTCTCGTCGAGGGTGTTCTCGAGCCAGCCAACCAGCGCGTCGATTTCCTGCTGCGAGGGCTGAGCATTCCCGGGCGGCGGCATGAGGCGCCCGCGCAATTTGCGCACCGCTTTCTCGAAGATATCGGGGTGCCCGGGCACGGACTCCGCGCCAAGCTGGTCGAACATGATGTTGCCGGCCTTACGCACGGAGTTGTGGCAACCGAAGCAGTAGGTCTCAATGACGGACCACTGGCTTGCGGGAGGCGGCGCGACCCGGTTCGCGGGTTGGGAAAAGACGACTGTATCAGCCGAAAGGATACCGAAGACGGCACACGAAATGCCGACAAGCCATCTACCGAGTTTCATATCAGCCACCACGGAGTCCCAGCCACGGATTCATAGTTGATTTTGATACGCGAAAATAGGGTCAGACTCGGGGACACGTGCGGTGCGGCGAGCGATCTACTTCAGGAACGGCAGGGCCAGCCGCACCATGCGCGGCATGAACTGTGGGCGCAGCAGGCGCTCGTCGTAACGCCCCAGGCGCTCCGCGTTCTCGGCCAGGCAGACCTTCATGAAGGCGCGCGGGGTCAGCTTGATCCCCATCGCCTCGTGGCCCTTGAGCGTCATGTCGGCGTTGTTCTTGCCGTTCATGCCGCGGGCAAGGCTCAACCGGTTCCACGCCTTCGTGGCCACCGCGACGAAGCGGCGCATGACCAGCTCCGGGCGCACCAGCACGAATCGCCGCCGCTGCAGGTAACGGAGCCAATTGACGAAGAAGAGGATGTGGCGCGCCTCCTCCTGGATGACCGGCTCGAAGACCTCGACGAGCTCGGGTGCGAAATAGCCGGAGTCCCTGGCAATGCGGAAGAGGCCGAAGGCGAAGAACGAATCGAAGCATTCGCCGTAGCCGGTCTGGATGAAGGCGCCTTCCGGGTTGGCCGGCGCGACGTATGTCGGCTCGGGATCGATCGAGATGCCGTAGTGGCGGATCATGTTGTGGAGCACCTCTTTGTGGCGGCGCTCCTCGAAGGCGTTCAGCGTGACCGCCTCGCGGATCAGCGGATCTGCGATCGTGTCGGCGAAGGTCTGCATGCGGAGCGCCGTGACGCCTTCGGTCTCGACCGCGATACTCCAGAACGGCAGGCCGGTGAGGCGGGCGAGCTGCGGGCCGTCTAGTGCCGGCCACGGGATGATCGCAGGCTTATAGGGATCGTAGGTGTCGAGCAGCATGCGGCAGAACAGCTGCTTGTGGGCATCGGAGCCGATCGGCACGCGTCCCGGCTTGTCCCACCGCCAGGCTGCTTCAATATGATCGATCGACGTGCTGCTCATGCGCTCATGAAAAATTGGGTCGTCCGGTCGCTCCGAGCGACTCCAGCGAATGTCTGACGCTTGCTCGCCAAGCTCAAGTCCCCCACAGTCTTATTCTATTGATCCCAAGTTCGATTGGGATGGTAATTAGCCCGCGTCCTCGCTGGAGCCTGGAAATGCAGTGACTGGCGATCGCGTGCTGATTACGGGGGCGACGGGTTTCGTAGGCTCGGCGGTTGCTCACGCGGCGTCGGCCCGCGGATTTTGCGTTCGCGTGCTGGTTCGTGCCGAAAGCCCGCGGGCAAACCTTGCGGGCTTCCCTAATGAAATCGCCGAAGGCGACGTGAAGGACGAGGCGTCCGTGCTGCGCGCCCTTGAAGGCGTGCGCTATCTCTTTCACGTGGCCGCGGATTACCGCATCTGGGCCCGCGATCCCGGCGAGATCATCCGCAACAATCGCGAAGGTACGCGTGCGGTCATGGCGGCGGCCAAGGCCTCAGGTGTGGAGAAGATCGTCTACACCAGCAGCGTCGCCACTTTGCGACCGGTGAAAGACGGCGCCGCCGGCGAAACCTCGCGGCTCGACGAGAATACCGCCATCGGCGCTTACAAGATGAGCAAGGTCGTGGCCGAGCACCTGGTCGAGCGCATGATCGCGGAAGAGTCCCTTCCCGCCGTCATCGTGAATCCCTCGACGCCCATCGGCTCACGCGACATCAAGCCCACGCCGACAGGCCGGATCATTGTCGAGGCGGCGACGGGCCGTATGCCGGCCTTCGTCGATACCGGCCTCAACCTCGTGCATGTCGACGACGTGGCCGAGGGGCATATGCTGGCGCTGGAAAAAGGGCGCATTGGCGAGCGCTATATTCTCGGCGGACAGGATGCGACGCTGGAGGAAATGCTTGGCGTCATCGCACCGCTGGTGGGCCGTCGCCCGCCGCGCCTGCGTGTCCCGCGCGCGCCGCTTTACCCATTGGCTTATCTCGCCGAAGCTGCGGCGCGGCTGAGCGGCAAAGAACCGTTCATTACGGTGGATGGGCTGAAAATGTCGAAACACAAGATGTACTTCAGTTCCGCCAAGGCGCAGCGCGAGCTTGGCTACTGCGCGCGGCCCTATAGGCTCGCGATCGCCGACGCCATCGCCTGGTTCCGCGCGCATGGCTATCTCAAATGACGATCGCTTTCCTCCTGGCGGCGCTTGCGCTCGCTGTCTGGATTTATCTTCTCGTCGGCCGCGGGATGTTTTGGCTCGCGCGCGAGCACGACGGCGGCGAGGGTGCGCTGGCGGCATGGCCCTCGGTCACGGCGATCGTGCCCGCGCGCGACGAGGCCGGGACGATCGCGCAATCCATAGGGAGCCTGCTCAAGCAGGATTATCCAGGCGTCTTCCGCGTAATCGTTGTCGACGATCAGAGCACGGATGGAACGGCGCAAATCGTCCGGGCCTTGGACGCGACGGGACGTCTCGCCGTGCTCTCCGGCGCGCCTTTGCCGGAAGGGTGGACCGGCAAGCTTTGGGCGGTGAAGCAGGGCGTCGCGCACGCGGCCGGCGATTCGCCGGATTATCTCTGGCTCACCGATGCCGATATCGTGCATACGCCGGACAATCTGCGCGCGCTGGTTTCACGGGCCGCAAGCAACGGCCTCGTTATCGTTTCCCTGATGGCGAAATTGCGCTGCGAGGATTTCGCCGAACGCTTTCTCATTCCGCCCTTCGTCTTCTTTTTCGCCATGCTTTATCCCTTCGACTGGGTGAATCGGAAAGAGAATCCGCTGGCGGCGGCGGCGGGGGGGTGCATGCTTATCCGCCGCGAGGCGCTGGAACAGGCGGGCGGGATCGAGTCTGTGCGCGACGAGATCATCGACGATTGCGCGCTGGCGAGGCGGATGAAAAAGATCGGCGGCATCTGGCTCGGATTGACGGAGCGTGCCGTGAGCATGCGCCGCTATCCCCGCATCGCCGATGTCGGCCGGATGATTTCGCGCTCCGCCTATGCAGAGCTGCGTTATTCGCCGCTGCGGCTGGCGGGCGCGATCGCCGGCATGGCGCTCGTCTATGCCGCACCGGCGGTGATTACGCTGCTTCCCACGGACCTCGTAGGATTGGAGGCGGGATTGATCGCCGCCACGGCCTGGTTGGCGATGCTCTTGGCGATCCAGCCCATGCTGTTCTTCTATCGCCGCTCCGTCTTTTGGGGATTCGCGCTTCCTCTCGCCGGCGCGATCTATGCCCTTTTTACGCTCAATTCCGCGATACAATATTGGCGCGGCCGCGGCGGCCTCTGGAAAGGCCGCGTGCAGGCATTGACGCGGGCATAATGACGAACGCTGGCGAACTTCGGTCGGGCAAAGGCCACCGCGACGAGAATTTTCCGGTCGCCTCGCGGCTGATTCATCCGCGCCATCGCGACGTCATCCTCGCTTTCTACCGTTTCGCGCGCACCGCCGACGATATCGCCGATCACGCGACGGCAGGGGCCGACGAGAAGCTGCGTCTTCTCGAAGAGATGCGCGGCACCGTGCTGGGCGAAAACGATGCCGAACCCACCGCCGTCGCGCTCCGCGCCATCATGGCCGCGCGTAATATCAGCTCTCAGCACGCCGTCGATCTTCTGATTGCGTTTTCCCGCGACGTGACCAAGCTCCGCTACCGCGATTGGGACGATCTCATGGATTATTGCCGCTATTCGGCCATGCCGGTCGGGCGCTTCGTGCTCGACGTGCATAGCGAAACGCGTGCGGCATGGCCAGCCTCCGACGCGCTCTGCAGCGCGCTTCAGGTGATCAACCATTTGCAGGATTGTGGCAAGGATTATCGCAATCTCGACCGCGTCTATATTCCGCTGGACGCGTTTGCGGCGTCCGGCATCGGCCCCGAAGCCTTGGGCGAGGCGTGCGCTTCGCCGGCATTGCGGGGCACGATCGCCGGTGTCGCCAGGTGCAGTGCGATTCTGCTCACGCGGGCGAAGCCCTTTGCCGGACAGATACGTGATTACCGCCTCGCGCTGGAAGTCGGCGTCATTCAGCGGCTCGCCGAGGACCTCAACCGCCGTCTCCTCGAGCGCGACCCGTTGTCGGAACGGGTGCATCACCGCAAGAGCGAGGCCGTGGGCCTCGCGCTGTCCGCGGCGGCGCACTTTTTCGGCCGGCGGCTTTGGCGCAAACCGGCGCGGCCGGGGATCATCGAAGAACGTTCATGATGCAGAGCGCGGACATAGCCGAATCTCCCGCCGAATTCAGCTCGCTCAAAGCGCGCGCGCAAGGCAGTTCATTCTACGCCGGCATGCGCCTGATGCCCGCGCCCGAACGCGAAGCGATGTTAGCCATCTACGCCTTCAGCCGCGCCGTGGATGACATCGCCGACGACGGCGCCCGCGCGCGGGATGCGCGCGCCACAGAGCTCGATTCCTGGCGCACCGATATCGAAGCACTTTACGCGGGCCCTCCGGCGCCGCGCGCAGCGTTCCTTGCATCGGCGGTGAAACGCTACGGGTTGCGCAAGGAGGATTTCCTCGCGCTGATCGACGGCATGGCCATGGACGTGGCCGAAGACATTCGCGGGCCAGATCTTGCGACGCTTGATCTCTACTGCGACCGCGTGGCGAGCGCGGTGGGCCGCCTGTGCATCAAGGTCTTCGGCATGGATGAAGGGCCGGGCTTTGCGCTTGCGCATCATCTCGGGCGAGCCTTGCAGCTCACGAATATTCTGCGCGATCTCGACGAAGATGCAGCTTTCGGGCGGCTCTACCTTCAGCACGAGATTCTCATCGAAGCTGGAATAGAGAGCCGCGACCCCATGGTGGTTGTTGCCGATCCGGCTATCGATCGCGCGTGCCGCAGTCTCGCTCGCCGCGCGCATGAGCATTATCGCGCGGCGGAAGACGTAATGCGCACGCGCCCCCGCGGGCTACTGCGCACGCCGCGCCTCATGGGCGCTGTATACCGGCGCATCCTCGCGACAATGGAACGGGCGGGCTGGGCGGCGCCGCGAACGCGTGTGCGTATCGGGCGGGCGAGGCTCCTCCTCATTGCGCTCCGCTACGGGCTCATCGGATGAGGCCTGCCAAAGTCTATATCGTGGGCGCGGGGCTTTCTGGTCTTTCCGCCGCGATTGCGCTTGCCGCCAAAGGAGTTCCCGTGGAAACGATCGAGGCCGCAGGCGGGGCGGGCGGGCGTTGCCGTTCCTATTACGAGCCCGCGCTCGATTGCGTCATCGACAACGGCAATCATTTGATCCTGTCGGGCAATTGGGCTGTGCGTGACTATCTGCGCGTTATCGGCTCCGAGGGAAATTTCGTCGGACCGGCGACGACGGAAGTCGCCTTCGCCGATTTGAGAACGGGCGAGCGCTGGACGATCCGGCCGAACGATGGCGCCATTCCCTGGTGGATCTTTTCCAAGAAGCGCCGTGTGCCGGGTACGCGCGCGTTCGATTATCTCCGGTTGGCAAGCCTTATTCGTTCCGGCAAGGGCATCGGTAGCGGCGCGTTGGCGGAGCGGCTCATTCGTCCATTGCTGCTCGCGGTGCTCAACACTGAACCCGAACTGGCGTTCAAGAAACTCATCGCGGCGGTCTTGCGTGAGACGCTGGCCAAAGGTGGAGGCGCGTATCGGCCGCGCATCGCTCATCCCACCCTGGCCGCCGCGTTCATCGATCCCGCTGTTGCCTACGTCGAATCGAGAGGAGGCGTCTTTCGCTTCAACCAGCGCCTGCACAGCCTCGTGCTCAACGGGTCGGAGGTGACGGGACTCGAATTGCCGCAGACGAAGATCGTCGTGGCCGAAAACGAAAGCGTCATTTTCGCCGGGCCGCCCTGGGTTGCGAAATCGCTGCTGCCGGAGATCGCGGCGCCAACCGAGTTTCGCTCCATTCTGAGCGGCCATTTCCGCATTGCGCCGCCCGCGGGCAGCCCGCCGATGCTGGGCCTGATTGGCGCGACCGTGGAGTGGATATTCTCCTTCCCCGACCGCATCTCGGTGACGGTGAGCAATGCGGACCGGCTGATCGAGCGCCAGCGCGACGAGTTGGCCGCGCTCCTTTGGCGCGATGTCGCCTCCGCCTGCAACCTTCCTTCAGCGCTTCCGCCCTGGCAGATCGTGAAGGAAAAGCGCGCGACCTTCGCGGCCACGCCCGCCGAGGAAGCAAAGCGCCCCGGCGCCAGGACGCGGTGGAAAAATTTGTTCCTCGCAGGTGATTGGACCGGCACCGGACTGCCCGCGACCATCGAAGGCGCGGTGCGTTCCGGCCGTCTTGCCGCCGAACTGGCTCTCGCCCGCAGCGTCGTATAGTGGGTGCGGGCATGAGGGCGGTGGACAATTCCAGTGTTGACGAACTTGACGGCGCGATCGGCGCTGCCACGCGGGCCCTTCTGGGCGCGCAACGCGCCGACGGCCACTGGGTCTTCGAACTGGAAGCGGACGCGACCATTCCGTCCGAGTACGTGCTCCTCGTCCATTATCTGGGTGAGCCGGCCAATCTCGAACTCGAACGCAAGATCGGCGTGTATCTGCGGCGCATCAGGGGCGCTCATGGCGGTTGGCCCTTGTTCCACGGCGGGCCGTTCGACTTGAGCGCGACGGTCAAAGCCTATTTCGCGCTCAAGATGATTGGCGATTCCCCCGACGCGCCGCATATGCACGAAGCACGCGAAGCGATCTTGAGGCGCGGCGGCGCGCAGAAGGCGAACGTCTTCACGCGTTTTCTCTTGGCGCTATTTGGCGAATTGCCCTGGCGCGCGACCCCCTCCATTCCCGTGGAGCTGGTCTTCTTGCCGCGCTGGTTTCCCGTGCATCTTTCCAAGATTTCCTATTGGGCCCGGACGGTGCTCGTGCCCTTGCTCGTGCTCGCGGCAATGCGGCCCAGAGCGCGCAATCCACGCAACGTGCGCATCGCCGAACTCTTCACCTCCGCCCCCGCGACCATGCCCGGTCGCGCGCCGCATCAGAGCCGGGCTTGGGCCGCGTTCTTCGGCGTGTTGGACAGCACACTAAAGCTCGTCGATCCGCTTTGGCCCAGGCGTTCGCGCAAACGCGCGGTGGAAGCCTGCGCCGCCTTTGTCTCCGAGAGGTTGAACGGCGAAGACGGCTTGGGCGCCATCTATCCGGCGATGGCGAACAGCGTGATGATGTACGATGCGCTGGGGTATCCCGAGACTCATCCCGAACGCGCGCTCGCCCGCAAATCGGTGGATAATCTTCTCATCGTCAAAGACAGCGAAGCGTACTGCCAGCCTTGCGTGTCGCCGATCTGGGACACGGTGCTTGCCTGCCACGCACTGATGGAGGCGGGGGGGCACGCCGTCAACGCGCCGCTCACGCGCGCCCTTGAATGGATGCAGGCACGCCAGGTGCTGGACGTGAAGGGCGATTGGAGCGTGAGCCGTCCGCATGTGCGGCCGGGCGGCTGGGCCTTCCAATACAACAACCCGCATTATCCCGATCTCGACGACACGGCGGCGGTCGTGCTTGCGCTTGATCGGATGCGGAAAAATTCGAATGCAAGTTTCGATTTCGACGAGGCGATCGACCGCGGATGCGAATGGATCGCCGGCCTGCAAAGCAGGAATGGCGGCTGGGGCGCCTTCGATGCCGACAACACCTATGGGTATCTGAACAACATTCCTTTCGCCGATCATGGCGCGCTGCTCGATCCGCCGACGGCCGATGTCAGCGGCCGTTGCCTCGGCGCGCTCGCGCAATTGGGCGCGAGCCCCGATGAGCCGCATATGAAGGCGGCGATCGCCTATCTGCGCGACGCTCAGGAGAAGGATGGGAGCTGGTTCGGCCGCTGGGGCGTAAATTACATCTACGGCACGTGGTCGGCGCTTGCGGGCTTGAACGCGGCGGGGCTTGCCTTTGACGATCCCGCCATGCACCGCGCCGTCGAGTGGCTGATTGGAATACAGAACGAGGACGGCGGCTGGGGCGAGGACTGCCAAAGCTACAAGCTCGACTACAAGGGCTATGAGCCGGCAGCCTCCACCGCCTCGCAGACGGCATGGGCGCTTCTCGGGCTGATGGCGGCAGGCGAGACCCGCCACCAGGCGGTCGCGCGCGGAATCCGCTATTTGCAGAACACGCAAGGCCCCGATGGGCTGTGGCCGCAGGATCATTACACCGGCGGCGGCTTCCCGCGCGTGTTCTATCTGCGCTACCACGGCTACCCGAAATATTTTCCGCTTTGGGCGCTGGCGCGCTACCGCAATTTGACGAAGGCGAATTCGTCCCATGTCGTGCACGGGCTGTAGATGATCGTCGCCGTCTGCGGGATGGAGCGCGAAGCGCGCATCGCGGCGGGCGGGGACGTCGTGACCGGGGTGGGCGGCAGTTCCGGCCGTTTGCGCGAACGACTCGAAAGCGTGCTTGCCGGCGCTCGCGGTGTGATCAGCATCGGCATTGCGGGCGCTCTGTCGCCGCAACTGAGGCCCGGCGATTTCGTCGTCGC
>Ga0137452_1000257_pt1 | contig 15707 bp, 16 predicted proteins | sample EasRivERMGT513_2_FD_102312 | JGI IMG/M metagenome (GOLD analysis project Ga0137452, IMG submission 102312) | Soil microbial communities from meander-bound floodplain in the East River, Colorado, USA - East River MetaG ERMGT513_2 | ecosystem: Environmental > Terrestrial > Soil > Floodplain ...
CTAGAACCCTCTTGCTTTTCGGGTTGTTTCAGCAAGCCACAACATGTTGCGACAAGCACAAGAGATCTAGAGGTGCCGTGGCAGCGATTCCAGCATCCGGCGGACCGCCTCGTCAATCTTCTGTTCCATCAGATTCTGGTTGTCGATCAGGCCGTTCACGACGCCTCGCGCGGAGCCACGCCAGACGACTTTGTTCGTTCGAGCATCAACCATGTCGAGCACCAGAGTCCCCTCGTCGTACTCGCCCGCGGTGGGCTCACAATCGTCGGAGCAGTAACCGCGGTTCCGATCCACCGTGTTGACCTCGAACCGCTGGGTGACGTGTGCGTGATAGTGAATCAGCAGGTCAGGCGTTGTCGACGTCGACTTCTCGAACCGCTTCGTGGTGAGCTGTCTTTCAACGGCTCCCTCCAGGCGGTCCTTGAAGAAGGGGTTGCTGTCGAGCCGCGGGTCCCCGGTCGGTCGCGCCTCGGTCGGTCCCCACGCGTAGGTGCGGTACTGCGTGAAGTCGACGCCGCGCACTACGTACGAGCTGACGTTCATCGTTGCGCAACCGGCAAGGGCCAGTGCAGGAAGTGCCACAAGCGCCAATCGTGTGAAGCGACGCATGGTCGGATACCTCGTACGCATGATTGAGGGGACCTTCCCCTACGAGCCAGCCTGCAGCTTCCCCTCGCCCGGTCGGGTCACGCGAACCAGTGGCTTCGGAAACCGGTCCATCATTTTCGTGACCGCCTGGTTGATCTGCCGCTCCATGCGGTCCTGGTTGTCGATGACCTTGTCAACGCTCTCCTGCGCCCAGCCACGCCAGATCACTCTGTTGGTGTGGGCATCGACGAGGTCGAGCACGATCGTCCCTTCTTCGTACTCGATCAGGCGGGGCTGACAATCGTCGTAGCAATAGCCTCGGTCACGGTCGACCCCGTTGACCTCGAAGCGCTGTGTGATGTTCGCGTGATAGTGAATCAGCACGTCTGCCGTCCCCGATGTCGCCCTCTCGAGTCCTCTCGTGGCGAGCTGCTTTTCAACCGCCCCCTCGAGATGGTCCTTGAAGAACGGATTGCGATCGAGCCTCGGATCTCCGGTCGGCAGCGCGTCAGCCGGGCCCCAGTCGAAGCTGCGATATTGAGCGAAGTTGACGCCGCGCTCTACATGCGAGCTCACGTTCATCGTCGCGCAACCCGCGAGGGCGAGTGCAGAGAGTGTCAGGGTGGCCAATTCTCCAAGGCGTCGCATGTCTCGTACCTCCGTTGAAGTCGCGTCAAGCGGGCCATCCATCCCGCGGTACTGCGCGGACGTCCGATGGACGAATCGCCTGTGGCGCTGCACTGCGAAAGAGGTGCCGTCCGAGAAATCACGAAAAGTCGTCGAATGCGGGATTGAAGTGGGGAAAAATCGGGGTCGCCACGAATTTCTCCCGCGCTCGCGTATGCGGCGATTCGACGCGACTCGGGCTGCTCGTGGCTGCGGCGATCATCCTGGTGATGTCGCGCGACGAAACGACGCGAACCTAGAACCCACGCGGGGCCTGTTGTCGCAAGCGGCTCCATCCATAGCGCCGTCGGGCGCTGATTCTGGAATGTCGGCCCAGCGGGCGCTGGGCCGACACATTCTCCCCGCGCTCAGTTGACCGCTGCCCCTGGAAGGTAAGTCTTGTGGCAGCCTGCACACGCCTGGTAGACCTCGTCGCTTGCGGTCTCGATCGCGGCAGCGTCTCTTGCCCGAGCGGCTTTCAACGCCGTCTCGGAAGTCTCGCGGAGCGCTGTCGCCCGTCTTGCCCACTCCGCTTCGTTCCGCGCACGGCCGCCGATCACCAGCAGGTTGGCTGATTCCGCCAGCATCAGCGCGCCATTCTCGAGGGCGGTCCATTGTTCGGGTTGCTGCGGCGTGTTCGAGGCTGCGTCGAATACTAATCCGGACGATGGCTCAATGATGCCGATCATCACATCCCTGACCGTGCCAACGGCTCTGATCGCCGCCGGAGCTGGCGGGCGGGTCAGGACGCGAGGGGCTGGCCGCGGACGAACCGATGCTCCGCCACTTCCTTGTTGAGCGGCGACGCCCGTCACAAGCAATGTGAAGGTGGCGGCGACAAGCAGACCGTTCATTGCTCTCATGTACACACCTGCTCTCTATGCTGTCCGTTGATGTGCCAGTTCCTCGCCGCAGCGAACGACGTGGACGTTGACAGGGATTCCGTGACGGACGCTCTCGGTGACGATGCAGAAGTCTTCGAACAGTGCCTTGCAGCGCTCGAACCGCCCCTGATCGGCACCGGGGAAGCACGGCGTCAGATCGACGTCGATCCCTTCGATTCGAAAACGTCCCGCCTCATTCCGAGCCATGCGAGCCGTGACGTTCGCGTTGATCGCATCCGGTTCAAGGTGCGCCTTGTTCAGGCACAGGGTCAGGCTTGCGGAGAGACAGCCGCCAATGGCGGCCGCAAGAACGTCCGCGGGAGTGGGACCCGCGCCGGTGCCGAGCGGTGGCCCCTCATCGAGCGTCATGGGCGCCGCTCCGGGCACCTCCGGGAACGTGGCGGCAAAGCGATAGCCGTCGATGAGTTGAACATGCGCGCGTGCGGTTCTGGATTCAGTGGCCATGGCGCACCTCCTCGCCTGTGACATCTGCAATCCCCGTCCCAGATACCAAACATCAACATCTCAGCGCTCTGGTAGAACACGTTCGAAACGCCCCTCGAATACTTCGCACCTTGCGCGCGTTTTTCCCCGTCCGTTGCGCGCCACCCCGCGCCTATCCGCAGGGATGGCGTACGGTCCGGTGGCACACGTGTTGCCGTGTATGTGGACAGGATCCGGAGGATCTCCAGAGAGGTTTTGTCATGAAATCGTTGATTCGATTTGTGCTTGGACTCGCAGTCGTCTCAGTGGGGATCGGAGTCATGGGTTTTCAACCTGCCGCGCTGGTCTGGGCGGGGCAGGCCACGGAGCATGACCACGCTCACGGCGCGGGCGTGCCCCCGACAGTCGCCGCACCTCAGGCGCCTGCGGCGGCGGATGAGCGGAAGATGTCAGAGATGCAGCAGGACATGATGGCGCGGATGTCGGCGCTCGACGATCAGATCAAGACGCTCGGTACCGAGATGAACGCTGCGAAAACAACCGACGCGAAATTGACTGCCGTGACGAAGTTGCTGAACGTCCTCATCGAGCAGCGGTCCATGATGCGAATGCAGATGGACGAGCAAGGCAAGATGATGGAGCAGATGATGTCCATGCATCGGAAGATGGAGCACATGATGCATGCGTCCCCTGACGGATCGGCGACGCAGCCGCATGGCGCCGACACGAACCCTCATTGATCGGCGCGCCGGGCGCACCTTCGTCGCCTCCGACTCCACCTCTATCGGGTATGGAAGCCGCCAGCAGATTTCATATCAAGTTCGAGATGAACGAGGTTGGAGCTCGGCGGGCAATTACGCGTCGATTCCGCGCGGAACTGTGAACGTCGATTAGTTCCCGCGCCCGTGAGTTATTCCCCGCCGGTCCGTGTTCACGGACGCAAACCCTTTGCAAACCCTCACATATGACGCGCCGTCCTACGGCACACGGGTTGCCCTGTATGTGGACACGACCTGGAGGATGTCATGTTCGATTTGATCACTGGAAAGGTTCAGCACGTGCCGAGCACGCCGGCGATTCCGATCCTGATCTCGACCAGCGTGCAGGGGACGATGTTCGCCGTTCTCGTGCTCGCGTCCTTCCTTGTCGCGACACGCGAGCTGCCGCCCGTGCCAGACATGATGGCGTTCGTCGCGGATCTGCCGGCTGTGGTCCCGCCGCCGCCCCCGCCCCCGCCTGCCGCGCCCCCGCCCTCGCAACCGCGGGCGGCGACACCGACGGCCGCACCCGTGTCGGCCTCAGCCGCTCCGATCGAGGCGCCGGCGACCATTGAGCCGGAGCCGCCGTCCGCTGCGAGCATGGAAGAGGGAGTCCCCGGTGGCGTCCCAGGCGGGATCGCAGCAGGAATCGTTGGAAGCATCCCCGGCACGGTGGAGGGTCTCATTGCACCGCCACCGCCGGTGTCGCATCAACCGGTCCGCATCGGCGGCCAAATCGAGGCGCCGGCGCTCATCCACCGCGTTGAGCCGATCTATCCGCTCCTCGCTCAGATGTCGAAGATTGACGGCGTCGTGATCCTCGAAGCGATCGTCGGCGAGGACGGGCATGTGCGGAGCGTCAAAGTGCTTCGCGGTCACCCGATCCTCGGCAAGGCGGCGACCGACGCCGTAGCGCAATGGCAGTACGAACCGCTGCGCCTGGACAGCATGCCGGCGGCATTCGAGCTGACGGTGAGCCTCTGGTTCCACTTCGAGGACAAGCCGAAGCGGCGGTTGTAGACGATCAACAGGAGGTGTGCGATGACGCGTCGATCAGCATTCTTCAGAATGATGGCCGGTAGCGCGCTGGCGGTGGCGATCGCGGCGGCCGGTGCCGCCGGAGCGCGCGCGCAATCTGCGGTGCTCGACGCGGATGCCGCGCTGAGCGTATTCCACGAGCGCGTCGACTCGTATGTCGCGCTTCACCGCCGCCTGGCGCCGCCTCCGGCCGCCGCAGGCAGCACCGATTCGTTGTCGCGGCTGCTGACAAGCCGGTACCTCGCCTCGGCCATCCGCAGTTCACGTCGTACCGCGCAACAGGGGGACATCTTCACCCCGGACATCGCGACAGTGTTTCGCCAACTCCTGGCCAACTCGATCGGCGAGCGGGATGGCGAGGCGTTCCTCGCCGAGCTGGGCAACGGCGCGATCGTGCCGCGCGGAATGCATCCCACGGTCAACGAGCCATATGCGATGACCACCGTCTTCCGTGTGCCGCCCGATGTCCGCCTTGGCCTGCCTTCGTTGCCTGCGGAGGTGGACTACCGAATTGCTGCGCATGACCTGCTGTTGTGGGACCTCTACGCCGGCATCGTTGTCGACTTCGTACCAAACGCGTTTGTGACACCTGTCGTCACCGAAGAATAGGAAAGGGAAACACCATGACTGATCGCAGTGAACGCGCCGTCCTGAACCATCTGATCGAGACCTGCAAGGATGCCGAGCGCGGCTTCCGACACGTCGCGGAGTACGCGACAGACCCGGCGGTGAAGTCGCTGTTCCTGGATATCGCATCGCAGCGCGCCGGGTTTGCGGCCGACCTGCTGCCGCACGCGCAGCGGCTAGGCGGCGCGCGAGGGGCAGAGGGCACCACCGCCGGTGCACTCCACCGGACCTGGATGGATCTGCGCCACGCACTCTCCGGCGATGACCAGAAGGCTGTCATCCACGAGGCCGAGCGTGGGGAACATTTCTCGCTCGGTATATACAAGGACGCGCTGGAGGGCATGCTGCCCCCGACGGTTCGTGATGTCGTCGAATCACAGTACGCTGAGGTCCAGAAGACGGGCGACCGTCTCCGCGCGCTCGAAACAGTCGCCCGCTGAGCCGGCTGCGACGCGTCGGCGGTCGTGGGAGCGATTTCACGGGCCGTGTATTCAGCAATCCGGCGACGGTCGGCGCCCGGGGCTGTAAGCGAAATCGACGGGAGGGCATGATGCTGACAGACACGTCGTATCTTGGGATGCGTCTCCCGCATCCGTTCATCGCCGGCGCTTCGCCGTTCGGTTATCAGGTCGACACTGTCAAGCGGCTCGAGGACGCCGGATGCGCGGCTGTCGTGCTGCACTCGCTATTCGAAGAGCAGGTCGGCATGGTGCAGGAAGGCCGCATCGCCCACATGAATCCCGATGACCAGCGGTTCGCCGAAATGATCGGCTATTTCCCTGTGTCCACCGACTATCGATACGGTCCCTACGAATACGCCGACCACGTGCACCGCGTGACCCAGGCGGTGAAGATTCCGGTCATCGGGTCCCTCAACGGGGGGACCCGCGAGTCGTGGCTCAAGTTCGCGTCGATCATCGAACAAGCGGGCGCGGCCGCGCTGGAAGTGAACTGGTATCAGGTGAACACCGATCCGCACGCCTCAGGTGCGGCGATCGAGGACGAGCTCACGGAAATGATTCGCGAGACTAAGCAGAACCTGAAGATTCCGCTGGCAATCAAGCTGTCACCATTTTTCACCGCATTCGCGAATGTCGCGCACGATGTCGACGAAGCGGGCGCGGACGGCCTCGTGCTGTTCAACCGGTTCTACCAGCCGGACATCGATATCCGCACCATGAAGGTCGTCCCGCGCATCGAGCTGTCGACGAGCGCGGAGCTCCCGCTCCGGCTGCGCTGGATCGCGATTCTGTGCGGGCGCGTCCGCGCGTCGCTCGCGGTCACCGGTGGCGTGGCGACGCCATACGACGGCATCAAGGCGGTGTTGGCCGGCGCGGACGCTGTGCAGATGGTGTCCGCGTTGCTTCACCACGGTCCGTCCTATATCAGCGCGATGCGGCGTTCGCTCGAGGAGTGGCTCGACTGGCACAATATGGGATCACTAGCGGAGGTGCGAGGTCTGTTGAGCCACAGAACCACGCAGGATCCGGCGGCGTACGAACGCGCGAACTACATCCGCACGCTTCAGAGCTGGGGGTCGTCGAACTGACAGGAACGCGTATGCAGACCTACATCAGGATGATGCACTCGACACCGGCGCGGCTGATCCGGCTGTTCTTCGGGCTATGGCTCGTGATCTACGGCGCCGACCTCCCCGTCGCCTATGCGTTGACGCTGGCAATTATGGGAGCCGCGCTCGCGGTCACCGGCATTGCGGACATCTGTCCGATGGAGCTGGTCGTCAATGCGCTTCGCTCGAAATCGCCGGGGCCGCATCAGCGGGCGGCCTGATCGCGCGATGACCGATAGAATCGGGCCGTGAAGACAACGCTCGCGTCGACCGAGTACGACGCCGACGTCGTATTGCGAGACGGATCGACGGTTCGCCTTCGGGCGGCTCGAGCGGACGATCGCGATGCCGTTCACGAGTTCTACCAGCAGCTCTCGCCCGAAAGCCGGTATTTCCGCTTCTTCGGAAAGCCCCACGTCAGCGATGTCGTCGACGACGTGGTCCGCGCCGTCGGCTCCGAAGGGGTGATGACGCTCCTTGCTGAAGTTGACCATCGCGTCGTGGCCATCGGCCAGTACTTTCCGAGTGTCGACATGCCCGGCCGCGCGGAAGCCGCCTTCGCCGTCTCCGATACATACCAGGGGCACGGGATCGGTACGAAGCTCCTCGAGCGTCTCGGCATGGTCGCCAGGTCCCGCGGCATCACCGCCTTCGAGGCGTACCTGCTGTTCGACAACCAGAAGATGCGGGACGTGTTTGCCGACGCCGGGTTCGGCCTGACCTGGGACCGGATGGACGGCCAGACCACGCGCGTGGTCCTGTCGTTGCGCGAAACCGAGGCGCTTCACGAGAAGACGGCTGCGCGATCGCGATCGGCGGCGCACGCCTCGCTCACACCCTTCTTTCAACCGCACGTCGTCGCCGTCGTCGGCGCAGGCCGCCACAGAGGCGGCATCGGGGCAGAGATCTGTCACAACCTGATTGCGAGCGGATTCCGCGGACGCGTCGTGCCAGTCAACGTGTCTGGGGGCGAGATTGAGGGCATTCCGTCAGTGGCGCGCGTCACGGCGATTGACGAAGATGTCTCGCTCGCGGTCATCGCCGTCCCGTGCGACCAAGTGGCGGCGGTGGTTGACGACTGCATTGCGAAGGGCGTCAAAGCGCTGCTCGTCATCAGCGCGGGGTTTGGCGAAAGCGGCGGGCCCGGCCGCGAGCGGGAGGCGGCTATTCTCGAAAAGGTGCGCGCGGCCGGCATTCGGATGATCGGCCCCAACTGCATGGGGATCATCAATACCGATCCCGCCGTGCGGCTGAACGCCACGTTTGCGCCGGTGTATCCCCCGGAAGGGCGTGTAGCGCTTTCAACCCAGAGCGGGGCGCTCGGTCTCGCGATCCTGGACTACGCGAAGCGCTTGAACATCGGCTTTTCCACTTTCGTGTCAATCGGGAACAAGGCCGACGTGTCGGGAAACGATCTCCTTCAATACTGGGCGGACGATCCGCGTACCGACGTCATCCTGCTCTACCTCGAAAGCTTTGGGAACCCGCGCAAGTTCAGCGAGCTGGCGCGCGACATCGGACGACTGAAGCCGATCGTCGCCGTGAAGGCCGGACGTTCGACTGCGGGCGCGCGCGCCGCCTCGTCGCATACCGGCGCGCTGGCCTCGAGCGACGTCATTGTCGAAGCGCTGTTCCGTCAGTCAGGTGTGATCAGGACGTACACGCTCGAAGAGTTGTTCGACGTGGCCGCGCTGCTCGCGCATCAGCCGATTCCCGCCGGGCGCCGTGTGGCCATCCTGACCAACGCCGGCGGTCCGGGGATCCTGGCCGCGGACGCGTGTGAAGCGAACGGGCTCGAGCTGCCGGAGTTGAGCCCGCGGACGCGCGACGCGCTCCACGAGTTTCTTCCAGCGGCGGCGAGCATCGGCAATCCCGTGGACATGCTCGCGTCCGCGCCGCCGGAGCACTACGAGCGCGCGATGCGGCTGCTGCTGGCCGACGAACGGATCGACAGTCTGTTGACGATCTTCATCCCACCCCTCGTGACCGATCCGAGGGCTGTCGCGGAGGCCATCGTCCGCGGAGCGTCGGGTGCGGCCAAGCCAGTGCTTGCGACGTTCATGAGCGCGCAGGGCGCGCCGCCGGAGCTCCGAGCGATTCCCTGCTACATGTTTCCGGAGGCGGCGGCGACGGCGCTCGCGCGCGTCGCCGCTCACGGAGAGTGGCGGCGTCGGGCCCGCGGGGCAGTCCCGGCGTTTGGAGATCTTCAGCTCGACAGGGCCCGCACGATCGTGGAACGCACGCTGGCGTCAGGCGGCGGATGGCTCACCCCGGAAGACGTGCACGGGGTCATCGAGGCGTTTGGCATCGCCGCGGTGATCCCGGTGGCCGCTGCCAATGAAGAAGAGGCGGTGGCCGCCGCGAGACGCGTGGAATGGCCGGTCGCGCTGAAGGCGGTTGGGCCGGGCATCATTCACAAGACGGAGGTCGGCGGCGTCGCGCTGGGTCTGATCGATGACGAGGCGGTCCGCCGCGCGTACCGCGACATGGCGCAGCGTCTCGGGAACTCGATGAGTGGTGTCATCGTACAGCGCATGGTATCGGGGGGCGTCGAGGTGCTGGTCGGCGCCACGCTGGACCCGACGTTCGGGGCGGTGATCGCCTGCGGGACGGGTGGAACGCTCGTCGAGCTCTACTCCGACGTGGTGTTCCGTCTGCAGCCGCTCACCGACATCGATGCCGCGGAGATGGTCAACGAGATGAAGGGTACTCCGCTGTTGCGTGGCTTTCGCGGTGCGCCCGCCGCGGATGAAGCAGCGCTGCGCGACGCGCTGCTTCGCATGTCGGCGCTCATGGAGAGCTGCCCCGAAATCCAGGAAGTGGATATCAACCCACTGAAAGTCCTGCCGCGGGGCGTCTGCGCCCTCGACGCACGGATCAGGGTCGAGCGTCCACGTCAGGCACGATCCCGACGCATCTCGTACTGAACTCCCAGCGTCCGGCTCCCAACTCCCCAAAGGAAGCTAGTGCGTCGCTTCGCTGCGCCATCCCTGGGGAATAGTCCCATGAGCGTTGCGGACCTTTCCGCGGCGTCGCCCGCTCCAGGCTACCTACACTCACATTTCCTCGGGATCGTGGGCCTGGTCCGCGGTACGCCCGTTGCTCATTTCCTGAGCGAACGAACAGAAGAGGAGGTGTGTGATGGCACGCACCAGGGAACTGATGCTCACCGAGCCTGGCATGTTCATGCGCATGTTCCGCGATCTGGACCCATCGTTCGAGTCGCGCGTATGGCCATTCGCGGGTCTGCGGAAAACGCTCGCGGACTTTTCATGGATGCCGGAGCTCGAGATGAAGGAACGCGATCATCGGCTGATGATCAAAGTTGACTTGCCCGGACTCAAGAAGGAAGACGTGGCCGTGAGCGTGACCGACAAGGGACTGGTCATCGAAGGCGAGCGGACACACGAGACCGAAGACAAGAAGAATGACTGGTTCACGACCGAGCGGTCCTACGGTCGCTTCTACCGCCTGGTGGCGTTGCCCGAGGGAGTGAAGCGGGAAGCGGTGAAGGCGAGCTTCAAGGAAGGCGTGCTGGAGATCACGGTTCCGCTGCCCACGGCTGCGACGACGATGACGCACGTCGTGGCCGTCGATGGCGAGCCGAAGAAGAAGAGCGTCACCGTCGCCGCCTGAGGCGGGGTCAGGCGCGATGCTTCTTTCGATTTCTCAGCACGGGCGAGCGCGGGGATTCTTCCTCGCGCTCGCCAGTTGTCCTGGTTCAATTTGCCGCTGCACGGCTCCCGTAATCCCATAGAACCGGCGCTTCGCCAGCTCCGTCGCCCCCACATACAGCACCGCAACGCCCCCGATTGCCAGAAGCAGCCACGGCTCCAGCGGCACGAATCCGAACACCCCCGCTACTGGGATATACGGAATCATGAAGGTGAATATGACGAGCGCGGTCGTCGACCAGAGCAGCACGCGCCCCGGCCGGCTACGGTAGAACGGTCGGCTCGTGCGGACGACGAGCGCCACCAGGAGCTCCGTCAGCAGCGATTCGATGAACCAACCTGTGCGGAAGACGTCGGGACCTGCACGAAACACCTGGCGCAGCATGCCGAAGGTGAGGAAGTCGAACACCGAGCTTAGGATCCCGAACACCACCATGAACTTTCCGATGAACGCGATGTCCCAGCGCCTCGGCCGCTCCACCATTTCCGGGTCGACGGAGTCGCCAGCCAGACCGACCGCGGGAATATCCGAAAGAAAGTTGTTCAGGAGAATCTGGCCGGCGAGCAGCGGGAGAAACGGCAGGAACAGCGAGACTGCCGCCATGCTCACCATGTTGCCAAGGTTGGCGCTCGTCGTCGTCAGGATGTACTTCATCGTGTTGGCAAACGTCCTGCGTCCTTCCTCGACGCCGCGCCTGATGACATCGAGATCGCGCTGCAGCAGAACGAAATCGGCGGCTTCCCTGGCGACATCGACCGCCTGCTCGACCGACAGGCTGGTGTCGGCTGCATGCATCGCCGGCGCGTCGTTCACGCCGTCCCCCAGAAAGCCGACGACGTGCCCCATCTTCTTGAGCGCGAGGATGATTCGTTCCTTCTGATTCGGATCCACTTCGACGAACAGGTCCGTCTGCTCAGCGGCGTGCCACAGCGCCTCGTCGTTCAGGCGATCGAGATCCTCACCGGTGAGAACGCGGGTCGAAGGCATGCCGACCAGGCGGGCGACGTGCTCCGTCACGAGGCGGTTGTCGCCGGTAATGACCTTGATGGCCACGCCGATGGCCGCCAGGCCGGCGATCGCGGCGGCCGCATCTGCCTTCGGTCGATCGAGGAAGGTCACGAACCCGGCGAAGGTCATCCCGGTCTCGTCGGCGTGGCCGTACGATGTCCTGGCGTCGAGCGTGCGCGTGGCAACGGCAATGACCCGGACGCCCTGGCCGCTCCAGCGCTCGTGCAGCACCAGCAGTCGATGTCGACTCTCCGCATCGAGCTCCCCGTCCGGCGTCCGGGAGCAGATTTCGAGAACGTGGGCGAACGCGCCTTTCGTGACGAGCGAGACGCCATCCGGTCCCCGGATGATGACGCTCAGGCGTTTGCGGATGAAGTCGAACGGGATCTCCGCAAGTTTCTCGATGGAGGAAAGATCCGGGCGTCGCGCCGCAACGATCGCCTCGTCGAGTGGATTCGCCAATCCGGTTTCGAGGGTGGCGTTCACCGCAGCAAGCTCGAGAACCGCCGGCGCCGGAGCTCCTGTCTGGTCGTAGGATCCCTCGACCTTCACCACGCCTTCCGTGAGCGTGCCGGTTTTGTCGGTGCAGAGCACGTCCATGCTCCCGAGGTTCTCGATGGCATTGAGCCTCCGCACCAGCACGCCGCCGCGCGCCATCATGCGGGCCCCGCGCGCGAGGTTCACGCTGAGAACTGCAGGCAGCAGCTCCGGGCTCAGGCCGACGGCAAGCGCGACGGCGAAGAGAAGCGTCTCGACCGGCGGTCGACCCTGCAGGACGTGGGCGGCGAAAATGACCAGCACCATGATCACCATTGCGCTCGTCAGGAGGTACCCGAATCGCTTGATGCCTCGATCGAACTCGGTTTCCGGAGGCGCGAGCGTCAGGCGTTGCGCAATCGCACCAAACTGCGTCGATGCGCCGGTGCGGGCGATGAGACACCTCGCGGTGCCGCTGCGGACGTTCGTGCCGAGGTACACGCAGTTGGTGCGGGCGGCGAGCGGCGCCGCCGCCGCAACGATGCCCGGTTGCTTCGCGACTGGAAAGCTCTCGCCGGTCAGCACGGCCTCGCTGACGTAGAAGTCGGTTGCCTCGAGCAGGAGTCCATCAGCAGGGACCAGGCTTCCGGCAGACAGAAGGACGACGTCGCCCGGCACGATCTCCTCGATGTGGAGGAAGTCGCTTCGGCCGTCTCGGATGACCTGCGCGCACGTTCTCACGCGCGCACGCAGCGCGTCGGCGGCAGCGTGCGCACCGTACTCGCGCGAATAGCCGATCGCGACGGTGGATACCACGATCGCGAGCACGATGCCCGAGTCGACCCACTCACCGCTGACGGCCGACGCGCCGGCGGCGAAGACCAGCAGCAGGAGGAGAGGGTTCCGCACCTGGCGCCAGAGCACGCGCACCCGGGAGAGCCCCTCGTGCGCGCGCACCTGATTTGGCCCATGCGCCCGCAGGCGCGCCGTCGCATCGCCGGTGGAGAGGCCGTCGAACGTCGACTGGAGCGCTCGTAACACGTCGCTCGCCGGCAACGCCCAGCACGCGTCTGGAGCCTGACCGTCGGCCGCGCTCCGAGGTGCGGCAATCATCCGTCGTGAGAGCCAGAGCCCGGGCACCATCGGCAGCCAGAAGCTCAAGCCTCGAAAGAGGAGCGTGGCCGAGAGCGCGATTGGGATCGTCGTTCCCGTCATCGCGAGGGTGAGGACCGAGGTGGCTTCGAACGTGCCGAGACCTCCCGGTACGATCCCGATCGTGCGCACGAGGCTGGCAATCATGAAGCTCGCGAAGACGCCGGTCGCTGAGGGGTGGGTACCAAGCGATCGCAGCAGGACCCACATCGTCGCCGCGTCGAGGAGGATGATGCCGACTTGAAGGGCTGTGGTGTCGACCAGCAGCCGCGGATTCCGGATTAGCTGGGGGTCGGCCCGCTGGATGAAGGCGACCGACGATCGCAGCGGTGTGAAACGGCTGATCCACTGTGCCCGCGCGCGTCGATCGACTCCGGACAGACCGATCACGCCCGCTGTCACTGCGACCGCAAACAGCACAAAGAGGAGTGTGCTCAGCACGATCAAGAGAGTGGCGTGTCCCTCCCACTGCAGGATCGCCAGGGCCGCGGCCAGCGCCGCGATGTACCCGAGGTGGTACGACGCAAGGTTGATCAGGACGACCGCGTTAATTGCTCCAGGGCGGACGCCGCGCTGCTCCAGCGTGCGGGCGACCACGATGCTTCCGCTGATGCCGGCGGAGGGAAGCGCCTGGTCGGCAAACAGCTTCGCCAGGCTCAGGCGGAACGCATCCCACCCCGGGAGTGGCGCACCGGCGCGTGTGCCGACGCGCCGCCAGATTTCCCCCTGCGCAGCATATGTCGCCGACTGGAGCAGAACCGCGATGGTCAGCCACCACGGTTCCGCGTCTTCTGCCAGACGGATGAAGTCGCGTCCCTCGGACAGATGCAGCGCGGCCGCGATCACGGCGGCGAGGACCGCGATGCCCAGCAGCCACGGCAGCCATGGTGACGGACGAGTCATGCCGACTACGTGCGGATGGTCAGCACGGGGCAGGTGGCTTGCCGGATGACATGATTGGTGGTCGAACCGAAGAACATCCGGTCGAGCACCCCGCGTCCCTGCACACCGAGCACGATGAGATCCGCGTCGCGCTCACGGGCGATCCGAAGGATCGCCTTGTACGACTTGTCCGTCACGACGATCGATTCCTTCCGGAACTGACCGCTCCCGTCCAACCCGGGCAGGAGCTGGGCGAATCGTGTCTTCGCGTCCTCTTCGAGTTCGGCCTGCAGCACGGCGAGCGCGTACTCATTGGCGCCTTCGTAGGAAGCGGGCGGCACTTCGATGGCGTGCACCACGCCCAGCCATTCCGCGCCGCGGCGCGCGAAATCGGCCGCGTGGGACAACGCCGCAAGCGAGCAATCTGAGAAGTCGACTCCGCACAGAATCCGCGTGTATGGCGCCCCGCCAATCGGAACGGCATCGGGGGCCCGCCGTGGAATTGTCAAGACGGGACAGGGCGCTTTTCGCAGGACCTTTTCCGTCACGGAGCCGAGCACGAGGCGATCGAAGCCGGAACGCCCGTGTGTGCCGATCACCAGCAGATCGGCGTCGAGCGCCTGGGCCTCCTGAAGTATCTGCGACGCCACATCGTTCGACTCCCGCACGATGACATCGACCGCGGCCTGACTGCCAGCTTCGCCTTCGACGAACGTCCTCATGCGCGCGAGCAGCTGTTCGCGATTCGCGTCATTCAGCGTGAATGGCTGCAACCCGGCCGCGCCGGTGAAGAGCGCACCCTCGACGGCGAGCACGAACACCTGAACCGCGGTTACACGTGCGTCGTGCCGATGGGCAATCGCGATCGCGTGATCGAGCGCATGACGCGAGAAATCCGAGAAGTCGATCGGGCAGAGAATCTGCCGGATTGGTCTTACGTCCATGACAGGATCTCCGGGTCTTTGCGGACAGCGACCGAGGTCACATCCGCCGGAACGCCGACGACTATCGGCGCCACGACCTCGTATCCATCTGGAATGGCGAGCTCGCGTCTCACGTCCGGCGCGGTGAGTGCCGGAAGCGCCGACCCGACACAGCAGCTGCCGAGCCCCATCGCGGCGGCCGCGAGCATCAGGTTTTCTGCGGCCAGCCAGCAGTCCCCCGCCACGAACGGTCCGACGGGCTTTCCGCAGATGACGATTAACGCTGGCGCATTGTAGAAGATGTCGAAGTCGGGCGACGCGATCTGCTGTGCGAACGCGCGCTCCGTATCCCCGGTGGCGCCCAGGTGCAGCTCGCGGTGCGCCGCCACGTCAGTCACCCATGCGCGCTTGGCGCTGTCGGAGTAACGCCGCAACGCCGCGCGGTCTTCGACGACGACAAAGGCCCACGGTTCCAGATGCATCGCGGTTGGCGCCTGCACGGCTGCATCGAGCAGCCCCCGAATGGTCGCCTGGTCGAGCTTCCCGGACTGGAAGGATCGGACCGAGCGCCTCGTGAAGATCACGTCCAGCGCGGTGAGCGCGTCTGTTGAGTGGCCGACACGTGCTTTCTTCATTGGAACACCTCAGAGCAATCGCTACCGGCTTTTCAGTGCCGCGTGACGACCCAGCCGGCATTCCGGAGCTCCCGTGCAACCTCCGCGTGGCGCTCCATGGCCTGGACCGGTCCGTCGAAGTGCTCGACGAAGGCGGACGCAAAGTTCCAGTGAGGAATGACGGACACATTGCACGTGTGCGTCTCGTTCATGCCGACTTCACAGGTAATGGCGTTCCCGGGCGCTCGAAGATCCAGCGCACGAGGGGGACAGGTGCCGGTTCGGTCGGAATCGAATCGATGTAGTGGCGCATGATGCCAGCGCAATGGGCAATGGCGATGCCATCTTCCGGCTGCCGTTCCGTGTATCGGTTACCGTGCGTTTCAGGCCTCTCGACGCGA
>Ga0137452_1000258_pt1 | contig 15674 bp, 12 predicted proteins | sample EasRivERMGT513_2_FD_102312 | JGI IMG/M metagenome (GOLD analysis project Ga0137452, IMG submission 102312) | Soil microbial communities from meander-bound floodplain in the East River, Colorado, USA - East River MetaG ERMGT513_2 | ecosystem: Environmental > Terrestrial > Soil > Floodplain ...
AAGTGGCGGGCTATTATCCCGACACGATTCCCTGGATGCACGAGCGCCTGCCATCCTTCATCGGGCACGACGTCAATATCGACTGGAACCCGCGGCCGGGCTGGGACGGCATGCGCAATCCGATCCACGTCGCGGTGTTGAACTGGATGGGGATCAACATACTCGAGTGCCTCGATCTCGAGGAGGTCGTGGCGACCGCGCGGCGGTTGAACCGCTACGAGTTCGCGATCACGTTCGCGCCGTTGCCTGTCGAAGGCGGCACGGGATCGCCGGTCAATCCGCTGGCGATGTTCTAGGCGAGAGTCACCGCGCGGCGCGGGCAGGACTGAGCGCGCGGACGCAGGCGAGAATTGCAAGCGCGATGAGCGCAACGACGGCCGCAAACGTCATGCTGAGCGCGGTGACGGCACCTGCGCCCGCCCATGTGATCGACACCAACGCTTCCGAGAAGGTGGCGATCCGCGACGATGTATGACGCCGGCGGAAATGGCTTCGCTTCGACTGCGAGCGGAACCAGAGCTGGATCGCCGTCGATGACGCCGCCGCGGCCGCGCTGCCGAACGCAACGACAAGCGCCTGTACCGGCGAGATCGACGCCAGCAGTCCCACGAAAGGAAGCATCACCACACCCACGCACTGCATCACCACTTCGATCTTGGCGCGCAACAGGCGCGCGCCCGTGATCGGCGCGGAGAGCACGAGATCGGGCGCATCCTCGCCGGAGATGGTGAGCCAGGCGAGGCCGCCTGCGAGCTGACCGGTCGTCATGATGAGGACCGGTACGAGCACAATCGAAGCCGCGCTCCCTCGTCCAAGGCTGCCCCAGAGCAATACGCCCGGCGGAATCAGATACAGCAATTGCATGAGCGATTGCGAGATGAGCCACGGATCGCGCAGCAACAGTTTTCGCTCTTTGACGCGCAAAGCCGCCGATGCGGGCTCGACCCTGAATTCCCTTGCAGCGGCAGGTTGCCGGCGCTCGGCCTCATCCGGTCGGCTGGACGCGGTCAGCGCGTAGTCCGCAAATCGCGGTGCGTATCGCGCCGTGACGCCCGCGAACAGCAGGACGCTGCCGCCGAGAACGAGCGCGAGCGAGTAGCCATCGCCCATGGCGGCGCGCGCCGGATACCAAAACACGCTGTCGATGTCGGGTACATGGCTCAAGAAGTACGGAGACGTCAGGAAGACGAAGCGTGACATCGTTCCGAGCGACAGCATGGCCGAAACCTGCAGTCCGATCACGAAGATGCCGCCGACGACCGCCGCCATGATTTGTGCGACCAGCCTCGTGCGGGCAGGCCCCATCACCTTGAACAGCAGCATCGTCAGCGCCACCGCCAATCCCGTGCTCGCGATCGCGACGGCGACGAGCACGCCGTAGCCGCCGAGCCACTGAAGACCGCTTCGCCAAGCGAGCACATTGATGAACGGTCCCATCACCAGGATCGACATGCCGGACGCGGAAAGGGCCATCGCCGCGATGCGTACGGCGAACAGCCCGCTCGGCTCTACAGGGGCGCTGAGGATCAATTCGAGATCGGAGCGCGTGTAGAACGTCCGGGTGACCGTCTCCATCGCCTGCGCCAGCATCGCCGATCCAGAGATCGCGATTCCCGCCGTTACGAGCACGAATGTCGGCAGGTCCGGACGAACCGCGCCTTCGACAAAGCGCAGCACGAGATACGCCACGAGGTGCAGGAAGAGCAGAAACGTGACCAGGCCGAGCGCGAGCTTGCGTTGCCGGCCCAGGCGCCCCGCGGTCATCATGGACATCGCGTCGCGCCAGGCGAGTCGCGCTTCGAAGCGCGCAAACCAGAGAAGCGAGCCCGGCGTGCCGATCCCCGCGCTCATTCGACGATGGCCAGGAACATCTCTTCGAGGCTGGCGCGCTCCTTGCCATGGCGGTCGCGGAACTCGTCGAGGGTTCCTTCCGCGATGAGGCGCCCGCCCGAGATGACTCCGATGCGATCCGCCATCCGCTCCGCGATCTCCAGGATGTGGGTCGTCATGATAACGCTTTTTCCCGCGCGCACATTGGCCACGAGCACGTCCTTCACGAGGCGCGCCGAGCCGGCATCGAGGCCGGTGAGCGGTTCATCGAGAATGATGAGGTCAGGCTCGTGCAGCAGTGCTCCAGCGAGCGCAACCTTCTGGCGCATGCCGCGCGAGAATTTCTCGCAGCGCTCATGCGCCTGATCTTTCAAGCCCAGCCAGCGCAGCAGATCGTGGGCGCGCGCTGCGGCGGACTTGGCTTCGACGCTCCAAAGTCCCGCGATGAACTCGAGATATTCGAGCGGCGTCAACTTGTCGTAGATCATCGGCTCATCCGAGAGCCAGCCGATGATCTGCTTCGCTTGGACCGGGTTCGCGAGCGCGTCGATTCCGAAGACGGAGATTTGGCCCTGGTCGGGCTTGAGCAGGCCGGTCACCATCCGAAGTGTCGTGGTCTTGCCGGCGCCGTTCGGGCCCAGCAGCATGTAGAACTCGCCCGGCCGCACGCAGAGGTCGAGCCCATCGACAGCCGGGCGTCCGAAGCTCTTTCGGAGCCCCTTGATTTCAAGCGCCGGTATCGGTCCGTTCACGGTCATTGGGCCAAGGTCGTATTCGCCAAATCAGTTTGGATCGAACAGAATAAAGAGGCGTTTAAGCTCCGCGCCTGTTCCTATCAAGGCTTCACGACGGAGGAGCCCCCGAGAGACTGCGTCAAGAGGCGGCACCGAGCCAAAAATGTCCCTGGGCAAAGGTCACCGCACGGATATTGTTTTGGATGGGCGGAACCTTTGACCGCCTTAGCATGCATCAGCCTGTTCCATAGATTGAATGATCATCTTGTGGCTAGCGGTCGGGGGCACGGACGGCGCACAGATCCGAGCAGCCCTGCGGCGCGGCAGCGGTGTGCTTTGCCTTCTCGTCTACGCGCTATTCATCTGCAACGCCAATGCAGCGGACCCTCAACCCTACCAGGTGACGATCGAGCCCTCGGTCTCATCGTCGATTGACGAGCTTCTGAACAGCACGTCCCTGCTGGTCACGCTGCGCGAACAGGCGCCGGTGCCGCCCTTCGGCTTGATCACGCGCGCCAGGGGCGATGTCGAACGGCTGAGCGCCGTGCTCAACAGCTTTGGCTACTACCGTCCGACGATCTTAATAACGATCGAGGGACGCGCGCTGGACGATCCCGACCTGCCGCCGTTCCTCGATCAGGTTCCCGCAGGCATGCCGGTCAATGTGCAGGTCGCCATCGAAGAGGGTGCTCTCTATCACCTGCGGCGCGTCGAGCTCGAGGGAATGGTTCCGCCCATGGCGGCCGCGGCCCTCATGCTCTCGCCGGGCGAGCCGGCTATTGCAGCCATTGTCACCGCCGCACGAGAGCGTGTGCTCACCGCGCTACACGAAGAGGGCTACCCACTTGCGGCCGTGAGCGAGCCCATCGCCTACGCCGATGATGAGGCCCAAGCGATCGACGTCCAGTTCCAGGCCCAGACGGGTCCGCAGGCGGATATCGGAACGATCACGTTCCAAGGGCTGGACCGCGTGAACGACGACTTTGCCCGCGAAGCGCTGCCGCTCCGCGAAGGCGAGCGCTACAGCCCGAGCCGTATCGAGATGGCGCGGCGGCAAGTGCTCGAGACGGGCGTGTTCTCGACGGTGACTGTTCGCGCGGCGGACCAGGTTTCGAGCGATGGCCGCATCGCTCTGACCCTCGAGGTTGAGGAACGGCCACTGCGGGTGGTCAACCTCTCAGGCGCCTACTCGACCGATCTCGGCATCAGCCTGTCGGCGAGCTGGACGCATCGCAATCTGTTCGGCAATGCCGAGCAGCTGATCCTCTCCGCTGCGGGTACCGGACTCTGGGGCAACGCGACCGACGACGTTGGCTACCAATTGTCCGCCCGCTTCATAAAGCCCGCGTTTTTGCGCCCGGATCAGACGTGGGAGCTCGGAGTCAATGCGGTCAAGCAGGACTTGAAGGCATACAAGCAAAGGGCGGAAACGATCGCCACTTCGCTGCGCCGCAAATTCTCCCCGCAATGGACCGGCAGCGTGGGTCTGAGCATCACGCGCGACGATGTCTCGCAGAAGGATGTGAGCCACATCTATCAATTGTTCGCGCTGCCGATCAGCGCGACCTATGACAGCACGGGGCTCACCAATCCGCTGCTCGATCCGACGCGAGGCTTTCGCGTGTCGCTCGTCGCCACGCCGACCCAGGCGTTCGGCGCGAACTCGCTCACATTCGCGATACTGCAGGCGTCGGGTTCGACGTACTTCGATCTCTCCGGAAACGACCGATCGGTGCTCGCGCTTCGCGGCATTGTCGGTTCGGTGCTGGGCGCATCGAACTTCGATCTTCCGCCGGATCAACGGCTCTATGCTGGCGGAAGCGGGACCGTTCGCGGCTACCGCTATCAGTCGATCGGCCCTCTTTTCCCCGACGGCGATCCGATCGGTGGAACCGCAGTTGATGCCGCGTCCATCGAATTTAGGCAGAGACTCTTCGGCAATTTCGGGGTAGTGACCTTTGTCGATGCGGGCCAGGCCAGCGATGAAGGCGTGCCCTTTACAGGGACGCTCCGCGTCGGCGCAGGCGTTGGCGTGCGGTACTACACGCCGATAGGCGTGGTGCGCGCGGATTTCGCGATACCGCTCAATCGTCCGCCGAACGGCGACACATTCGGTATCTATATAAGCTTGGGCCAGGCGTTTTGATGACGAGCACGTGGATTAGAGCGGGGCGCATAGTCCTCGTTGTGACGGGGTGTATTGTTGCGCTCGTGCTCATCCTGGCGCTGCTCGTCAACACCGGTGTCGGGCAACGGACGATTGCATCGCTGGTCGAGCCCTTGAGCGGCGGCCGGGTTGCGGTCGAAGGATTGAGCGGGAACATTCCCTCATCGCTGCGCATCCAGCGTGTCGAGCTGCGCGACGATGATGGGCCGTGGCTCGTCATCGACAACGCGGCGCTCGATTGGTCGCCGTTCGCGTTGTTGCGGAACCGCGTGGATGTGAGCCGATTCCAGGCCGAGCGCGTGGCAGTCATGCGCTTGCCCAAAGAGGACGAAGAGAGCGAGTCGAACCTTACGGTCGACGTCCGCGAGCTGCTGATCAGGCGGCTCGAAACGGACGCGTCGGTATCGAGGACACCCGCGAACGTCACGGTGCAAGGGTCGGTCCGTTACGCGTCGCTTGAGGAGTGGAATGCCGATCTTGAGGCGAACCGCCTGGACGCGAGTGGGCTTTATCGCGTGCGCGCGTCGTTCGAAGACGGGGTGCTGACGGGCGCTGCCGATATCGAGGAGCCGCCGGATGGGCTCGTTGTTGGTCTGTTGGGCTTCAATGATCTGGGTCCGATCGAAGTGCACGCGAGCGGAAGCGGCCCGCGCGAAGCGAATGCGGTCCGCCTCACGCTGACCGCCGGCCCGCTACGGGCTTCAGGCGAAGGCCTGATCAATGTCGTAGCAAGAACGGCGGAGATCGACTTCATGGCGCAGGCGCCGGAAATGGATCTGCGTCCGGATCTCGGCTGGCAATCGCTCACCGCCGAAGGACATTTGCAGGGAGCGCTGGATGCGCCGACGGTGAATGCCGACCTCGACGTGCGAGCCTTTCGTGTGCAGGATTTTCGCATCGAGGGCGTGACCGCGAACGTTTCGGGGCAAACGGGCGATCTCGATTTCAGCGGGTCGCTCACGGGATTCCGTCTGCCCGGTTCCGAGCCCGATCTGTTCGCGCGCGCACCGATCGCGGCCAAAGGCACGATCGAGCTCAGGACACCGGCGCGGACTTTCACGGTTTCGCTCATCCATCCGCTGCTCAGCATCGAAGCGCAAGGAACGGCCGGTGAAGCGACGCGTGTCCAGGCGAGCATCTCGGCGCCGCGGCTTGCGCCGTTCGCGGCGCGCGGCGACATCGATCTCGACGGCCGTGCCACGCTGACTGCGTTGATCGAGCAAAGCGGCGACGACTTTCGCGTGACCGCAAACGGCGCGATCACCGGTGCGCGCGGTGAAGGCCCCCTGCCCCAACTGCTCGGCGACAACGCGCGCGTGGCTGCGAGCGCGACGATCAACGGCCGGGACATAGCGATCTCGCAGGCGCGTCTGGATGGCGCCGCCGCATCCGCACAGGTGTCGGGACGCATCCGAGAAGGCGACATCGGATTGGATTGGCGCCTGGGTCTCACCGACCTTTCGCTTCTCACAAAGAGCCTGATCGGCGATCTCAGCGCTGAGGGACAGGCACGCGGGCCGTGGGAGACGGTACGCGTCGAAGCGACGGCCACCGGCAATATCGGCACGCCTACGATCGCAAAGCAGCAGATCGATTTCTCGCTGAACGCGACCGGGCTGCCGCGACCCGAGAGCGGGACGTTCAGCGCGCAAGGGCGCTTCGACAATGCGCCCGTCTCTCTGGATGGCCGCTTGGCGCGCGAGCAGAGCGGGCTGAAGGTCACGATCGAGCGCGGGACATGGAAGACTCTCGACGCACGGGGCGATGCGACGATCCCTGACAGCGGCGACGTCTTCGGCACGGCGACGCTGCGCCTCGCCCAGCTGCGGGACGTCGCCTCCATCATAGGTGAAGCGATCGAGGGAAATGCTCAAGCAAATGTCGACTTCCGTCTGCGCGATGGTGAGACCACCGCGGACATCGACGCCCAAGGGCAGAACATCGTCTATGCAGGCGCGACCGTGCGGCGCGTTGCAGCCGATATCACCATCGATACGCGCGGCGCCCGGGTCGACGCGCGAGCGAATGAGATCGCCTTCCAGGATAACTCGGCACGCGAGGCGAAGATCAGCGGCCGGATCGACGAGCCGTTCGACAATCCTTCGCTTGCGCTCATGGTCGATGCAGCAGGACTAACCGCGGCTCAATTTTCCGGCGATGCCAAAGCCCAGATCGATGGCCGAAGGGACGCGATGGGCATCCGCTTCGACTGGAACCCGCGCGACAGTGCCGGCAACGCCGCAAAACTATCCGCTGCCGGAACGCTCAACCTGCCTGAGCAGAAACTCGCCTTCCGCACGCTGCAAGCCGACTATCGCGGCGAGACGGCAACGCTCGCGCAGCCGTTCACGCTCACCTTCGGTCCTCAGATCGCGATCGATCGGGCGCTTCTCAAGACGGCCGATGGGCAAGTCTCCCTCAGCGGCACGATCTCGCCGCGTCTTCAACTTCATGCGACGGCGGAGAACGTGACGACAGCCTCGCTCGCGCCCTTCGTGCCGGAACTGTCGAGCGAAGGCCGGTTGTCGGCGACAGCGGATTTGTCTGGCACGCTTTCCGATCCCGAGGGCACGATCAACGTGCAGGGCCGCGGCTTGCGGGCGCGCCGGGTCTCACCGGTCGTCATGCCGGCAAGTCTGGACGCACGGGCTAGCTTCCGGGAGCGGACGGTCACTCTGGACGCGAACCTGAATGCGGGCGCTTCCCTGCGGCTCACGCTCAAGGGTGACGTTTCGCTCGCGACAGACCCGGAGCTCGACCTCGCACTCAACGGCCAAGGCGATCTCTCGTTTCTCAATCCGCTGCTGTCCGCGGAAGGGCGAAATCTGCAAGGGCGCGTCTCGCTCGATATGTCGGTCGAGGGCACAGCGGGCACGCCGCGTTTGAGCGGTCGCGCGACGCTTGCGCAAGGCGAGATCCAAGACGTGCAACGCAGCTTGCGCATCCGCGAAATCGCCATGACCGCCGAAGGCACCGGGCAGCAGCTCCGTATCACTCAGTTCTCCGGCCGTGCGGGCGACGGCACGATCACGGGCAGCGGGACCGTCGACCTCTCGGACGCGAGCATCCCCGTCGACTTCACGTTCACGGCGCAGAACGCGAAACCGGTCGAAGCCGATCAATTCGCGGCGACCGTGAATTCGACGCTGCGCGTAACGGGCGCGATGAGGCGCGAGCTCCTTGTCGCCGGCAACATCGACGTCACGCGCGGCGAAATCACGCTGCCCGAGAAGGTGCCGTCCAATGTCGTCGTCCTGGACGTGCGCCGTCCTGGAGACATGCCGGCGACGGCCGAGACTCCATCGTCGTTTGCCGATATCCGCTACGACCTGACGATCACCACGCGCGGACGGGTGTCCGTGCGCGGCCGAGGCGTCGAAGCCGACGTCGAGGGCACAACGGGCATCCGCGGGAGCGCCGATGCGCCGCAGATCACGGGCGGTTTCGACTTGCGCCGCGGCACGTTCACGGTGGCAAGCCGGACGTTCAACCTGACCACCGGCCGCGTCGCCTTCGACGGCGTGAGCATCCGCAATCGGATCGACCCCACGCTCGACCTTGCCGCAGAAACGACGTCCGGCGGCATCACGGCCAAACTCGCGGTTACCGGCTACGCGTCCCAGCCGCGCATCGAATTGTCGAGCACGCCGACGATGCAGCCGGACGAAATTCTCGCGCGCATGCTGTTCCAGCAAAGTGCTTCCCAGCTCTCGCCTCTGCAACTGGCGCAGCTCGCCGAAACTGCTGTGGCGCTCACCAGCGGCGGATCGGGCTTCGATCCGTTGGGATCGCTGCGCCGGACTCTAGGACTGAGCCGCCTGAACGTCAGCAGCACGGAAGGCGCCACGTCCGCCATGTCCGGCACAACGGTCGAGGCCGGTACGTATGTGCTCCGCAACGTCTATATCGGCGCCAAGCAGGGGCTCGAAGGCGGCACGCAGGCCGAAGTGCAAGTCGAGCTCGCGGTCCGCCTGAAGCTCTTCGGGACCGTCAACACCGGCACGAACGCGGCCGTCACCCAAGGCGCCAAGCAGCGCGAGTCGGGAAGCAGCATCGGACTGAGCTACGAGTTCGAATACTGATCGGGGTCTAAGAGAATCCGATCCAGCGTCCGCCCCACGCCACGCCGAACCACAGAACCAGAGAGATGAGCCCGACGAGTTTGGCAAGCTGCGGATTGTCTTCGGCGAGGCCCCCCTGCGTAACGCGGCGATGAATAGTGAACGTGAAGACGAGCACCGAGAACAGGCACGTCATCTTCACCCAGAAGGCGTAGCTGTAATACGCCTTGGTTGCTTCGGAGAGGAACAACGGAAACCCCGAAGCGAACATCAGCGCGAGCGCGCCGAGCAGCCACGGTTGAGCCTCGGTCGAGAGCTGCGCAACTGGCTGCCGCGTGAGGCCGACGCCCAGGAGGCGCAGATTCACGAGCAGCACGGCGCCGCCGATGACGCCGAGGCCGATCAGATGAAAGGCTTCGATGACGGGAAACAGCCAGACCGAATTGCGGATCGTCTCGCCGACCGGCGTCGCGTAGAACCACTCGAAGGTCGGCAGCAAGTCCATCAGAACTCGGATTCCATAGGTATGCAGCTGGTCAGAAAGTTGATCAGATCCGACTGGGGCTGGCGATCGCAGTCGAACCAATTGTAGGCGATCATTCGTCCGAGAAAGACGATGCAAGTCCAGAGCGCGAGCGAAACGCCACCGGCAATGCGCGCCCGCTTTGGCGGTATGCCGCCCCAGGTCGCGACCTGAGGATAGACGCGCGTGTGGAACATCCACACGTTCAAACCGGCGAGCAGCAGCAGGAGCATTTTCGTCCGGAAGAAAATACTCTGATAGGAGCGCAACGGGATTGCGTAGAACAGCAGCGAGCCGGTGATCACCATCACGATGAACCCTGCAATGGTCCAGGGCAGCAGCCGGCTGACGACTTCGCCGACCGGCACATCGCGCATGATCCAGCCCAAAAGGCGCAGGTCGAACATCACGATCGAACCGAAGAACAGCGCGAGCGTCCACACGTGGATCGATTCGAGGATGGAGTACGCGTATTGCGACTCGTGGAGTGCGACGCTCCACGAGGTTTCGCCCAGCCATCCGAAGAAGGCCAGAAGAGACATCAGCTCCCCCTCGACGTGCTAACCGAATGCGCGGCTATTTCTGCGCTCCGGACTTCAGCTCGTACGGCGCACCGATACCGGAAGAGCCGAGGAAAAGCTTCTTCCCGTCGGCGAAGGTCAGATCGCGGCCGTTGGCGCGACGCGAGCCGTCTTTCGCACGATAGCCGTCGACCACGATCTCGGTGCCCGGCAGCAGCGATTCCTTGGTGAAGCCGCGCCGGAAGAGCACGTTCGGGGTGCCCGCTTCGATGGCCCAGTTTTCCATCGTGCCGTTCGGGTTTTTCACCGCGACGTGCAACCAGGTGTGGGGATTAACCCATTCCATCTTGGTGATGGTCCCCTTGAAGTTCACCGGCTTGTTCGCGTCGAACTCGGCGGCGAACGCGTGGTGCGCGGAGACCGCGGACGCCCATCCGCAGAGCGCCAGAGAAAGACTACAGACGGCTATGGCCAGTTTCATCGGTTCCTCCTTGGCGCGTAATGAGCGCCCATCCATTTTCACTTGCTGTACCATTCGTAGAAACGATCGCCTTCCGGGATCTTGCGCGTGATCTCGACGGACATCATCTCGCCGTCCCAGCGCCTGACCAATTGTTCCTTGCGCAGGCTGCCATACATGAACTCCTCGACGAACTCGTTGCAGCGGAATTCGAGCAGCTGCATGTTCGGCTCGGCACGGCGATAGAGCGGCATTGCGATTGTCCACGGACGCGTGAAGACGTTGGGGTCCTCGATCGTCACCTCGTACCAGATGACGTCCGGCGACTTCATCGTGAAACGTTCGACCAAGTGCAGCGCGGCGCTGTGATAATTGCCCGCGCGGTCGAACCAGGACCGGTCGTTGAAATTCGTCACGTTGACGACCAGCGTGTCGCCTTCCCAGTGCCCCACCGAGTGCCCCATCCACGCATCGTCGGGGGGACCGTCCACCTCATCCATGTGGATCGTGCGCGCCGTGTTCGAGAACGAGTACGCGAGGTGGATCTTGTTCGTGCTCTGAGTGATCTGGAAGGGATGCGGCATGTACATCGCGCGCGGCAGCCCCGGGAGATAGCACTTCAGCTCGGGGTCGCGGTCGATCCAGTTCTGAGCGTTCTGTTGCTTGGTCGCCAAGGCTTCCGGTTTGTAAGGAATCTCGCCGTCGCCTTGCACGACGCCAAGCGAGCCCGGCACCGCGCCCGCGGCACCCAACGCAAGCACCGGCGCGGCGGGAACGCGCGCATAGTCGTACGGATAGATGCCCTGTTGCGTGACGGCCGCGGGACGCGCGGCATGCGCCTGCAAGTCCCAGTTGGCCTCATTGTTGGCTTGCCAGATGCCGCTGAAATTTGGCTTGCCCTCGATGGCGACGGGCGTAGCTGCAGACGTCGCCTGTGCCTCGGCCGGCGCCCGCATGACGGCAAACGTCACCACAGCGCCCACAGCAGCGGCGGCGACACCAACCAAGATCATCGAAGGAAGGAAGCGATCGGCCATGATGTCCTCCTATCCTATTGCAGCGGGTCGTCTTCGACGCCGACAAAGTCGGTGGCGATATCGCGTTTCGCCGGATCGGGCCCTTTGCCTTGCGCAAAGGCGCGCTCATCGGTGCGTACGCCGCGCATCAATCCCGGCAAACCATAATTCCCTTCGATACAGCGCGGCTCGTAATAGATCCGGTTTTCTTTGCCGTTCTGCTGGGTGAACTCCTGCTTGGCTGTCCAAGCCTGGCTCCACACGGTCGGATCTTCGATCGTCACCTGATACTCGATCGTGTTCGAGCCGGTGCGGGTCCAGCGCTCGACAAGATGCAGATTCTCGCGCGAGCCCTGATAGTCCGTCTTCGAGCTGAAGTTGGTCACGTCGATCACGAGCGTGTTGCCCTCCCAATGACCGCGCGAGTCGCCGTACCACTGGCGGATGTTCGCCGGGAGGTGCGGCCGCCCGTCCATGATGATGTTGCGCTGCCAGCCCTGGCCTTGGCCGACATCGTAGAACATCGTGACGCCGTGCGGTGTCTGCACGATGCGCCGGAAGCTGCCGGCGTTGGCGCCAAACTCGGGCAGGCCGAGCGTCAGGCAGCGGTCCGGCAGCGCGCCGTCCTCCGGATTGTCGAAGCGGTTCATGCGCGCGGTGTTGTAGCGCGGCGGAAGCTCGGACCGCCGGGCAGAAGGCTTCGGATCGTACTTACCGCCCCTGCACGCAACCGACTCGTTCTTGCAGGTGTCGGTCGACTGTAAGAGCGCCAGGCGGAATTCCCGATCGGCGGCCATGATCTTTTGCGCTTCCGGCGTCATCGGCGGAATCCGCCCGCTCGGCGGATCCACGATCATGGAGGTGCGCAGGCCCGTGCGTTTCACCGATACGAATTGCGCGTTGTACGCCCCGGCGACATCGAGCTCGGTTCCGCGCTCCACGCGCCTGTCGCGGCCGAGCAACTCGGAGCGCGCCTTGTCCAATTCGGCGCGCTGTTCCTCGGTGAAGACTTCCTGGTTCGCGTATTTGGGCGAGCGCTGCAGCGGCGTGCTCGTCTCATCGGTCCAGATGCCCTGCAAATCGGGATCGCCCCAAGGCGTCTTCATGACGAAGCCCTCCGCCGGCGCTTGCGCCGACGTGCCGGTCGAAACCGAAATGGCGGCGAGAGCGGCCGCGCCAACAGCCACCGTCATCATCAATGTCGAGAAACGATCACGCATGACGATCTCCTCCCAGCGCGCTTCCCGAGCTGCGCTACTCCAACGGATCCTCTTCGGCGAACCCGCTGGCGTTGTCCCTCGTTGCCGGATCGGGTCCTTTGCCTTCTGCAAACGCACGATCTTCGAGCCGCCCCATCCTGATGATTGTCGGGTGACCGATATTTCCCTCGATGCAGCGCGGCTCGTAATAGATCCGGTTCTGCTTGTCGTTCTGCTTGGTGAATTCCTGCTTGACCGTCCATGACTTCGTCCAGACCGCCGGATCGTCGATGGTGACCTGGTATTCGAGCGTATCCGGATCGGTTCGCGTCCAGCGCTCGACGAGATGCAGGTTTTCGCGCGAGCCGCGATAGTCGAACTTCGGGCTGAAATTCGTCACGTCGACGACGAGCGTATTGCCCTCCCAATGGCCGCGCGAGTCGCCGTACCACTGGCGGATGCTCGCGGGGAGGTGCGGACTCCCGTCCATGACGATGTTGCGCTGCCAGCCCTGGCCCTGGCCGACGTCGTAGAAAATCGAGATGCCGCCCGGTGTCTGCACGATGCGGCGGAAGCTGACGGCGCCAAACTCGGGCAACCCGCCCGTCAGGCAGCGGTCCGCGAGCGCGCCGTCCTCTGGGCCGTCGTGGCGGTTCATGCGCGCGGTGTTGTAGCGCGGCGGCGGCTCGGCGCGACGCGGCGAGGGCTTCGGTTCGTATTTACCGCCGAGGCAACCCTCGAGCTGCAGCTTGCAGGTTTCGGTCGCTTGCATCAGCGCGCGGCGGAAATCGCGATCTTCGGCGGCGACCTTCTGGGCCTCGGGCGTGAGCCCGGGGATTCGTCCGTCCGGCGGATCGACCACCATCGACGTGCGCGAGCCGGTACGCTTCACCGAATTGAACTCTGAATTGTAGGCGCCCGCGACGTCGAGCTCGGAACCGCGGTCGGCGCGCTTGTCGCGCCCGAGCATCCCCGATCGCTGCTGATCCAATTCGGTGCGCTGCTCCTCGGTGAAGAGCTCCTGGTTCGCGAACCTCGCAGGCCGCTGCAAGGGCGTGGCGGTTTCATCGGTCCAGATGCCCTGCAGGTCGGGCTCAGCCCAAGAGGTCTTCAGCGCCGGAGCGGCCTTATCCTGGGCCGTCGTGTCGGTCGATTGCAGGATGAGCAGCGCCGACACGATCAGTGCCGCCGCCCCAGCCGACATCAGAAACCGAGTATGCATCCGATACCTCCTGCCCTAGCGCCAGACAACAGAGGACCCAAACCGCGAAGATCGGGATTATCCATCAGGGACTGCGCAGGACGCAACGCCCCGGGGTGGTTGCGCCGGTTTTGGCCCCCTTCACTCCAGCGCGAGGGGAAAGTGGGCCTCAAATGCCGCCGTACCACGGTCCCCGGCGTGCGGGGTCGTTCGCCTTTGCCATGTCGTCGGTGAGGGTGATTCGGGACAGATACTTGGTGTTCTTGTAGCCGAGTTGGCGCGCAAGGCGCAGCCGGATCGGGGCGCCGTGCCCCGCCGGAAGCTCCTCGTCGTTCATCCCGTAGGCGAGCTGCGTTTGCGGATGCAGCGCTTCGGCCATGTCGATGCTGCTCCACAACACGCGCGAGACGCGGTTGTTCGAGTTCTCGAAGGGGGTGAAGACCACATAGCGCGCCTCGGGACGGGTTCCCACCAAATCCAGCACGTGCGAAAGCCGGACGCCGATCCATTCGGCGATGTAGGACCAGCCTTCTTCGCAGGCGTGCAGGGTGATGTGGCTTTCCATGGGCAAGCCCTTCAGCTCGTCGAGCGAAAACGACATCGGGCGCGCCACCAGTCCGTCGACCGTCAGGCGCCAGCCGTCGAAGCCGTTTGCGAGCCAGGCGCGATAGGTCTCATTGTCGGGAGGAACGCCGTTCACCGGATGGACCTTGGAGACCTCGCTGCGCTTGAACTCGCGTGCGAGCGACTGGCCCGAGGTGAGCAATCGGTGCGACGCATAGGTGAGCGTCTTGCCGACGCCCAAGATGCCGGTGTGGTCGGGCGGGATCAGACCGTAGCGGCCGGCGAAATGGATCGCCGCGCCCACACCCGATGCGCTCGCAACCGTTGCTACGCTAGCGACGATGAGCTTGCGCCGCGTCAGGAGCTTGCTCATCGGGCGCTCCTCGCTTGCGGGACGCGTCCGGTGATCATTGCCTGCACGCGGCTGGTGAAGCCGACGAGGAAGACCATCGCGATGTGGACGATCAGAAAGAACACCAGCAAGCTCGAAAGGACGAAGTGCAGCGTGCGCGCCGACTGATGGCCGCCCAACACGGTCACCATCCAAGGAAAGACCGACATCAGCGCAGGCGACATCGCAAGGCCGGTCCAGACGATCGCCGGAAACAGCACGAAAATCACGGCTAAATACGCCATCTGCTGTACGACGTTATAGGTCCACGCCTCGTCCGCGGCGATCCTCTTCCATCGCATGTGATCGGAGATCGTGCTGACGATGCGTTTCCACGTCATCTCTGTCTTCGCAGGCAGCAGGTCTCTGCGGAAGTGCTGGGTGATGAGGCCCGCGACGACATAGGTCAGTCCCGAAAACACCAGAAGCCAGGCGAACAGGAAGTGGATCGGACGTTGCCAAACCGAGGGACCGATGATGAAGGGAATCGGAAGGTCGATCAGCGACGGCGCGCCCACGGCGCCTGTTTCGCCCCAATAAAGGCGCGGATGCGAGATCAGAATGCCGACGCCGCTGAAGATGAGGCCGCCAACGCCCAGGACAACAAGCCAGTGCGTGATGCGAACAACCGCGCTGTGACGCGGAGCGGTCGTTGCTTCATTGAGCGATGTTCTCGCGGGCTCGTAATTCATGAGCTCACTCCAACGCCAGGGCCACGAGTTCGGCCTCCTGCATGGGCGCCCCAACCGTGAACGCGATGTACTGCTTGCCGTTCGCCATGTAGGTCATCGGCATGCTTCCCATCTGGCCCGGAATCTTCAGCTCGCCGACGATCGCACCCGTCTTCTTGTCGTAGGCGCGGATGACCGGCTCTCCGCCCCAGCCTTCGCCAGCGATCAGTAGCGTCTTCGTGACGAGCAGCGTCGCCTGCAGACCGATGCCGCCGGTGTTCGGCAGGTTGATACCGGCAAGTGCGGAATTCCGCGACACGCTCTGTGGCGTCGTTC